>Ga0115000_10000872_pt1 | contig 27561 bp, 24 predicted proteins | sample ArcticOcean_MG_C_6_FD_89690 | JGI IMG/M metagenome (GOLD analysis project Ga0115000, IMG submission 89690) | Marine microbial communities from western Arctic Ocean - ArcticOcean_MG_CB8_128 | ecosystem: Environmental > Aquatic > Marine > Oceanic | place: Arctic Ocean: Canada Basin | collected... | reverse complement strand
TTCCCGCTTGCGAACCAAACCCATAAGCTGAAACTAAACTCATTAATCCAGAGTTAGAATTGTTGTCGTTTGTTTTTAATAATACAGAGGTAATGGCGACATACTCTTGTGCTGGTCGAAAAAAAACGCCATATGCACAAAACAACGCAATACCTATAGCTAAGGCTATAAAGTTTCTTTTTACTAAAGAAATTATAGGATTTAACTTCTTTATAAGATCAATTAAAGAGAGTTCCTCAGCTTCTTCATTATGTTTTTTGTCCGAATTTTCCATCAATTACAAGTACAAATTAATTACTGTCCAAAAGCAGATTGGAGTATTACATACAACGTCGCCAAACCTGTAAGTTTAACTGTCGTCCGCTCTATTGCTCTATTCCAATCAAAAGGGTCACCTTTTACCCTCTTCTCTTTCTTGGCCTTTTTTAATACTACATAAACATGATCTCCAATGTCAACTCTTGGGTAAATTTTAAACAATACGTAATTTCTGGTACGCTTTACTCGTCCTCCTTTCGTTACCACATAAGTTTTTGACCTTTTAGCATCGTCTGCAAATCCTGATCCGTACTTATTCACATAGTGTTTAGCTCTTTTTCCTTTGTCATAGGGTGTGCTGATGGAACCATATTCTGCGACTTTTGGAAAATCAACAGCTCCGCTTAATTGAACCATGTTAACCATTGATGGAATCACCAATTGATCTCCATCTTGTAAGACGTAATCATATTCATCTCCGCGTTTATTCAACAGCTTTTCCAAATCCATTACTATAAAGTCACCTGATTGTTCACCGTATTTCCTTTTTAAATAAGCTCCTCCTAAAAAAGCATGATCAGTAACTCCTCCAGCTCTCATAATAAACTCACTGACTGTTTCGTCTTTATGTGAAACAACATAAGTTCCGGGATACACAACCTCCCCTTTTAACTCCACTTTCTGCTGAATTAAAAAATTTGGTACTTCTCTTACAAATATTAAATCACTTGCTTTTAATTTGATGTTTTTATTTGCTTCTGATAACAAATCCCCTTCAATCTCCACAGTAAACACGTTCACCTTTGCTGGCTCTCCAGAAGCATTGTCAAAATCCACTATCCTAGAAATTTCAATTCGCTTTAAAGCTGCTGTTCTTGTCAGTCCACCAGACATAAAAATAACATCGTCTAAAGTTAAACCATCTGTGTAATCATAGGCTTTTGGTTTTTTAACCGCACCCTTAATTTCAACCATGTAATTTGTTAAAAAATGCTTCTTAGAATATGTCATTAAAAAATCAAATTCTTTAAGTTTTGTCTTTGCTTTTCCACTTAATTCATCCTGCAAATTGATTGCGATTTTAGTATAAGTGTAATCAGCATTTTGTCTAGTTAAGTATGCCTTATTCAAGTACGCGTCCACCCTAGGTCCTTGTGCTAAGTCAACCAAATCCTTAACTGTCATTTCCTTTTTTAACACATATCCTCCCGGAATATTTACAGCACCATCTACCAACACCCTGTTACGAAGCTCAGTAGGAATGAAAGGAATTTTGACTCTATCTCCGTTTTGCAATACAAACTTATTCTTGCTCGTTTGCAAACTGTCATAATTTACTTCAATGATTTCATCACGATCATTTTGATACCTGTGAATATTTATAAGTTTAGAATAAGCTGAAGCCTTAAATCCACCAGCTAAATCAATTAAATGCGCTAATCCCTCACCTTCTTTTAATTCATAACTAGTTGGCCTTAAAACACCGCCTTCAATCTTAACAATGTTTTTAGCCGTTTCAACAATTACGTAATCATTGTCTAATAAATAAAAGTCGTTCTTTTTTTCAGGATTTTTAATGAACTTATATACATCCATTACATATACCTCTTGTCCTTCGCGTCTAACTGAAATATTCCTAACTGATCCATTAGGTCCAATTCCTCCTGTGATTGAAATCAAATTAAAAAGTGTATTAATTGCCGGAACAGTGTATGTTCCAGGATTCAGAACCTCTCCAACGATGTTTACTCTAATCACTTTAGAGTAATTTAGTTCAATGCTGATTTGAGAATTTCTTAAATCAAAGACTTTTCCAAATTTAGATTTAATAATTTTTCGTGCATTTGCAAACGTTTGCCCTTTCAGGTACATTTTACCTACAAGTTTTGGCATAATAGAACCATCATTTGCAACGGTGTAAACACCTGAATGTTCTGAGTAACCCCAAATTGAAACTGAAATTTCATCACCAGTTCCAAGAACATAGTTTTGAGGAGCTTTAATGTGACTCGCGCTTTTATAAACCTCAAGTTTGTTGTCAGAAAACAATGACTTTCCAAACACCGTTTCTTTCTTTACTGCAATACTTGTAACTTTCGCCTCAACAACATCTTCCTTTAATAACTCATCTTTCGAAATGGTTTTGTTTTCTACTACTTTTGCTGTCACTGAACCTGTTCCATCCGAAGCGGTATACTGATCATGTAACTTTTTCATTTCATAATCACTTATACCATAGGCCTTCAAATCATCTTTAGTAAGATTTTTTACGTCAATCCCTCCTGGTAATTGCGCAAAGACAACAGTGGTAACCAAACTAAACAAAAGAATAAGTTTTTTCATCAAGTAAAATATTTTAATACGAATGTACTATTTTTAGTGTACAAATCGCTTCAATGAAGTTGTTTTTTAGGACTAGACTGCTTCACAAGACAAAGGTTGCCTCAAGAGTAAAAATCGTTTATGTAGCACGTTATCAGGAATAATTCTCTGCCAATTAACATCTTGACCTTGATAAGTCGTATTGCTGAGGTTGATAAAAACCTTAAATTCATAGCTGCACCACGAAACAATTGAGTCCGCCTCATAATACGAGGAGTGTTGAAAACGTTGACCGGCGGACTACCTTAGTATTTCCAGAACCTCGTTAATTATTTATACTCTCCGAAACCTTTGAGTTTTTGCAAGTATTTTCCATATCCGTTTTTAATGTATTTCTGAGCTTCAACTTCTAGCTGATTCTCATTTATATAACCCATTTTAAAAGCAATCTCCTCTATACATGCAATTTTTAATCCCGTTCGCTTTTCAACAGCTTTTACAAACTCAGTTGCTTCAGTCAATGCCTCATGTGTTCCTGTATCTAACCATGCAAAACCTCTGCTCAGAACTTGCATTTTCACTTCAGCGTTCTCTAAATAAGCTTGATTTACACTTGTAATTTCTAGTTCACCCCTATCTGAAGGCTCAACTTTTTTAGCAATTTCTACCACTGAATTGGGATAAAAATACAAACCAACTACAGCGTAATTTGACTTTGGCTTCACAGGCTTCTCTTCAATTGAAAGCAAATTTCCCTCTTTGTCAAACTCTCCAACTCCATATCTTTCAGGATCGTCAACGTAGGAACCAAACAATACCGCTTTATTTTCCTGTTCAACTACTTTAATTGAATTCTTCAACATAGAACGCAAACCTGCTCCGTAAAAAATATTATCGCCAAGCACCAAACAAACATCATCTCCACCAATAAATTTTTCACCTATAATGAATGCTTGCGCAAGTCCATCCGGGGAGGGTTGTTCAGCATATTCGATTGTAATACCCAAGTGACTTCCGTCGCCCAAAAGCTTTATAAAGTTGGGCAAATCGGATGGCGTAGAAATTATTAAAACTTCCTTTATTCCTGCCAATAGCAACACAGAAAGCGGATAATAAATCATCGGCTTATCATAAATTGGTAACAACTGTTTGGAAACTACCTTCGTTAATGGATGTAATCTTGTCCCAGATCCTCCTGCTAATATTATTCCTTTCATATTGTAAAATTATGTAGTGTATTGTTTGTTGTAATACTCTTGATACGAACCATCTGTTACGTTTTTTAACCAACTTTCGTTGGACAAATACCAATCAATGGTTTCGGCTAGACCTTGCTCAAAGGTAACTGTTGGGCTCCACCCTAATTCCTTGTTAATTTTATTGGCGTCAATTGCATACCGTAAATCGTGTCCTGGTCTGTCTTTGACATAGGTAATTAAAGCTTCTGACGATCCAGCGTCTCTCCCAAGTTTTTGGTCCATCAATTTGCAAAGTGCTTTTACCAAATCAATGTTTTTCCATTCGTTGAAACCACCTACGTTGTATGTTCCGTGGTTTTCACCTTCATGAAATACTAGATCAATCGCTATAGCATGATCAATTACATACAGCCAGTCCCTGGTGTAATTCCCGTCTCCGTACACTGGCAAAGGCTTACCTTGAATAATATTATTGATAAATAACGGAACTAATTTTTCTGGAAACTGATAAGCTCCGTAATTATTTGAACAATTTGTAATGACATAAGGCATTCCATAAGTCTCTCCGTATGCTCTTACAAAATGGTCGGAACTTGCTTTCGAAGCCGAATAAGGTGAATTTGGATCATAAGAAGTTGTTTCTTCAAACAGGCCTGTTTCGCCTAAACTACCATACACCTCATCAGTACTAACATGATAAAATAACTTATTCTCCCACTTGTCCATCCACAAGCTTTTAAAAGCATTTAGCAATATCATGGTTCCGATTATGTTGGTCTTCGCGAAAGCTAAAGGGTCTTTAATCGATCTGTCAACATGCGATTCAGCTGCCAAGTGGATCACAGCATCAAAGCGATGGGCCAAGAATATTTCATCAATATACTCTTCATTGGTAATATCACCTTTCAAAAAAGTATAATTAGACGACTGCTCAATGTCTGTTATATTTTCTAAGTTTCCAGCGTATGTTAACGCATCCAAATTGAAAATTTGATAATCTGGATATTTGTTCACAAACCTCCTAACCACATGAGAACCAATAAACCCTGCCCCTCCTGTTATCAATACTTTTTTGCTCATTCTCTATTCAAAATTAGTTTCAATGTTATTTTCGGTCTTGCTTTCCGTCACGCTTTTAATTGACGCAGCCGTATTGTCTATCTCATTGGAAGCCAAACAAAAATAGCCTTTTTTTGAAAAAAGCAACAATTGTAGGTATCAAATCCATCGCTTGCTGATTTTTATTACATTTGAACAATGGAAAACATCATGCTTCAAGCCATTACAGAGTCTGTTAATACAAAAAACAGAATGCTTAATGACGACCACTTAAAAAGTCAAATAATTGAAGTAGGACATCAATTAATAAAGATGTTTAAAAATGGAAATAAATTGATGTTATGTGGAAATGGAGGAAGCGCGGCTGATGCTCAACACATTGCCGCTGAACTTTCTGGCAGGTTTAATTTTGACCGCGCACCTCTCGACGCTGAGGCACTTCATGTAAATGCATCGTTTGTAACAGCTGTGGCGAACGACTATTCTTACGAAGAAGTATACAAAAGGATGGTGGAAGCTAAAAGTAAAAAAGGCGACATCTTGATTGCAATTTCAACTAGTGGCAATTCACCAAACATATTAACCGCCGTAAACAAGGCAAAAGAAATGGGAGTAATTTGCATTGGAATGACAGGAGGTGACGGTGGACAACTTGCTGGATTGTGCGATTACAGCCTTAAAGTACCATCAACTGAAACACCAAGAATTCAAGAAAGCCATATTTTACTCGGCCATATTTTATGTGAAATGATTGAAAATAATTTGTTTAATAATCCAAACAAATAAAGCGCAGACTCATTTTTAAAAGTAATTGAAAGTCAATGAAAATAGCTGTAAACACTCGTTTATTACTAAAAGACAAGCTGGAAGGTATTGGCACTTTCATGGATGAAACGCTAAAGCGAATCACAACTGATCATCCTGAAATAGAGTTTCACTTTTTCTTTGACAGAAAATTTGATCAACAGTTCGTGTACGGCAAAAATGTCACCCCTCACGTTATTGCTCCTGCAACAAGACACGCCTTGTTAATCAAATTTTGGTTTAAATTCATGGTTCCTCGAAAAATGAAAAAGCTTAACATTAAGCACATCATTTCACCTGACAGTCTTGGGTTTTATAATTCGTCAATTATCAATCATTTGGTTATTCACGACATAAACTTTGTACACAGGCCGGAAGATTTACCAAAGATTTATGCTAATTTTTACCTTAAATACATGCCAATTTTTGCAAACAACGCAAATCAAATCGCCACCGTTTCCAACTATTCAAAACAAGATTTGATGACTACTTACGGCCTTGAATACGAAAAAATTGATGTTGTTTTTAATGCAGCAAAAGATGTATTTAAACCTTTAGATGAATCGGAAAAAGACAAAATAAAAATTGCTAATAGTCATGGGAAAGATTATTTTTTGTTTGTGGGATCAATGCATCCCCGAAAGAACCTACCTAACTTGATCGCAGCCTTTTTTCAGTTTAAAAAAATGTCCAATGCCAACATGAAATTTCTTGTTGTAGGAAATGTAATGTGGGAAACCGAAGGACTAAAAGACTTGCTATCAAGCTCCAAATACAGCCAAGACATCCACTTTTTAGGACGAAAATCTGATGAGCAATTGGCTAAAATATTGGGCGCTGCTTTTGCGCTTTCCTACGTGCCCTTTTTCGAAGGCTTTGGGATACCAATTGTGGAAGCTTTCGCCTGTGAAACGCCAGTCATAACCTCTAACACTACATGTATGCCTGAGGTTTCTGGTGAAGCTGCTTTGATGGTTAATCCTCATGAAATAGATGAAATATGTGGGGCTATGATCACCTTATATAGTAATCCTACTTTTCGAAATGACCTCATTGAAAAAGGGAAGGTCAAGTGTGCAGAATACAGCTGGGAAAAAACAGCCAAATTGTATTGGGAAAGCATCAAAAAAACATTTTGATTTAAACTAAATCATGAGTTTAAAAAACTTCAAATACAGAGATAAGATTGAAGCCGGAACTGACGAAGCTGGAAGAGGTTGTTTAGCCGGACCTGTTTTTGCGGCGGCAGTAATTTTACCAAAAACCTTCAAGTGTCCGTTACTCGATGATTCAAAAAAAATCTCTGAGAAAATGCGTGAAGAATTACGTCCAATAATCGAAAAAAAGGCAATTGCGTGGGCAGTAGGAATTGTAAGTCACGAAGAAATAGATGAAATAAATATCCTTAATGCTAGCTTTTTAGCCATGCATCGTTCCATTGAACAATTGGGAACAACTCCTGAATTAATTCTAGTTGATGGAAACAGGTTCAATCCTTTCAAAGAAATTGACCACGAATGTATTATAAAGGGAGACGGGATTTACAAGTCAATAGCAGCAGCTAGTGTATTGGCCAAAACGTACAGGGATGATTACATGAAAAAAATTCACGAAGAATTTCCCTTTTATGACTGGAATAAAAACAACGGTTACCCTACCAAAAAGCACCGAGACTGTATTAGAAAACATGGGGTCAGCCCTCACCACAGAACCAGCTTTCGTCTGCTTCCAGATGCCGAGCAATTGACGATATTTTAATTTTTTTTCCACCCTCTTTTTACATTATCTTTTTATCCTCACTTAGAGTTTTCCATCCTTTGCTGTTATTAAAAACACAGTAGATCAATAACTGTCAGCCAAGCAATTGTTTACATTCGAAACATGGCGTTAAATTATGTCTTCATTGGATTTATCCTAATCGGATTCGTTACAGCACTTTGCCGTTTCTTTTTCCTGGGAGATTTAGATATTTTCACGGCCATTATTCAAGGAACTTTTGACAATGCAACAGCAGGTTTCACACTTTCAATTGGCCTCACAGGAGCACTAACGCTGTGGATGGGAATCATGAAAATTGGTGAAGACGGCAAAGCAGTTCGGTTGCTTTCAAAATTGGTAGCGCCTTTTTTCAATAAACTTTTCCCCGAAGTACCTAAAGATCATAAGGTCTTTGGAACGATCATGATGAATTACTCAGCTAATATGCTGGGACTAGATAACGCTGCTACGCCAATGGGGTTGAAAGCAATGGGAGAACTCCAAGAATTAAATCCTAAAAAAGACACTGCAAGCAATGCCCAAATAATGTTTTTGGTGCTTAATACTTCGGGATTAACCTTGATACCAGTCTCAATACTTGCGCTACGTACTCAGCATTTTGTCATGCAGGGAGATAAATTAGGAGCTACAGGATTCGGTTCAAACCCGGCGGATGTTTTCATACCTATATTGATTGCAACTTTTGTTTCCACCTTGGTTGGAATAATTGCGGTTTCAATCAAACAAAAAATAAATTTACTTCAACCCGTAGTCATAGCTTATTTGGGAGGTGCCGCAGCACTAATAGGGTTAACAATTTGGTATTTTTCAGCTCTAACTCCCGAGGAAGTGAAAATGCAGTCAGGAATAATAGCAAGTTTTACCTTATTTACCATAATTGCCGGTTTTGTTGCCTTGGCGTTTAAAAATAAAGTCAACGTATACGAAAGCTTTATTGAAGGAGCCAAAGGCGGTTTCAGTACGGCAATCAAAATCATACCTTATTTGATCGGTATTTTAATGGCCATTGGTATTTTTAGAACATGTGGGGCAATGGACTTTTTACTAGATGGGATAAAGTGGATTTTTGTTTCCGGAGCAGAACTATTCAATGTTACAAGTCAGGTTGATTTACGATTTGTTGATGCGTTACCTACAGCCATAATGAAACCTCTTAGTGGTGGCGGAGCTCGTGGAACAATGGTGGAAGCAATGATGAACTTTCCGATGAAGCTAGTGGATGGGAAGGCTGTTGAATCATTTCCGTCTTTCTTGTCTGGAGTATTCCAGGGAAGTACTGAAACTACTTTTTACGTACTTGCAGTTTATTTTGGATCTGTAGGAATCAAGAAAACTAGGTACGCAATTGGTGCTGGATTAATAGCCGATTTTGCTGGGATTCTCGCTGCCATATTTATTGCCTATTTGTTTTACACACATTAATCGTCTTTACGAGATCTAAGTTTAACTCCTTAACCAAGCGGAGGAAATGACGTGTCTTAAGGTGGTAACCAAAGCTTTTTACTCCTATCGTCATTGCGCGCGCAGCAAAGCAATCTCTCTTTTTCCGTTATCCTTTCTAAAATCCTCAAAAGAATTCCATGCCTCATTTGGCTATTTTGATCAAAATCTTCAGTCGTTATAAACTGTTGGTTACCTGTTGATTATGGAATACGTCAATGGTAGGAACGAAGCAATCTCATTTTTAATAAATGTTTATTACCATTTATAGGTAAAGAGATTGCTTCGTTCCTCGTAATGACGTAGACAATAATTCTAGAAATTCTTGACTTCTTCTCTCCACAGTTAGTATTGATAGTTCGTCCTGCTTTTTTATCTTTGTTGCTCCAAAAAACAAGATTGTTTAGATGAAATATTATAGCACTAATAAAAAATCAGAAAAAGTATCATTCAAGGACGCAGTAATTAAAGGTTTAGCTCCTGATAAAGGATTGTACTTTCCTGAATCAATTTCGGAGATACCAGCTGGATTATTAAACAGCGGAAAAGACTTGAACGAAATTTGCTACGAATACATCAAACAATACATTGGGGACGAAATACCAGCTGAAACACTAAAGCAAATAATTGCCGAAACAATCAACTTCCCTTTACCTATAGTGGAAATTGAAAAGGATGTTTATTCTTTAGAATTATGGCACGGACCTACTTGTGCATTTAAAGATGTTGGGGCGAGATTTTTAGCCAGGTGCTTGAGTTACTTTATTCAAGGACAAAAAGAAAAGGTGACAATTTTAGTTGCTACTTCAGGTGATACAGGTAGTGCTGTTGCTAATGGTTTTTGCAACGTAGAAGGCATTGATGTTGTAATCCTTTACCCAAAAGGCAAGGTTAGCAAAATTCAAGAACAACAATTAACAACCATAGGAGGTAATGTTTCAGCGTTAGAAGTTGAGGGAACCTTTGACGATTGTCAAGCAATGGTGAAATCAGCCTTCAACGACAAAGAGCTAAACGATGCGATGAAGCTTTCAAGTGCAAACAGCATTAATGTAGCACGGTTTTTACCACAAGCCTTCTATTTTATAGCTGCATATGAACAATTGAAGGACAAAAATAAAGATGTTGTGTTTTCGGTGCCTAGTGGCAATTTTGGAAACCTAACAGCTGGAATGTTTGTCCAAAAAGCAGGCTTACCTGTTTCAAAATTTATTGCTGGAACTAACGCTAACGACATCGTCCCAAAGTATTTGTCAACGGGAATTTATGAAGCTAAACCTTCTGTTTCAACGATATCAAACGCAATGGACATTGGAGACCCTTCTAATTTCGCAAGAATATTAGAGCTCCATAACGACGACTGGGATGCAGTTAAAAACACTTTAGTTGGACATGCTTATACTGATCACGAGACACGCACTTCAATGAAAGACGTAATTGACCGTACGGGTTACCTAACCGAGCCTCACGGAACTATAGCATACATGGCCCTTAAAGAATACCAGAAGAACAATGATTGTCAAGGGATCATTCTTGAAACAGCCCATCCAGCTAAATTTCATGACGTCGTTGAACCCGTTATTGGCCAAAAAGTTGACATTCCAGAGCGACTGCAAGAGTACATGGAAAGGGAAAAAGTTGCCAAGTTAATTGACAATAAATTTAGTTCGTTGAAGACCTATTTATTCGCTCAAAACAATTCTTAACTGATCGCTTGGTGAAGATTATTACACCACAAGAGTTTTTATCTAAAGGGTACCATCATGTGCCTTTGCTTCTGAGCAATGTCTTATTTTTAAGTTTGTTTATGCTCTTGGCAGTAAACACGAGGCTGGCAACCGATGATTTTTACTTTCTATCAAATTTTATTGAACATGGTGTTTTCAAAGGGACATTTGTTGAATATTCAACCTGGAGCACTAGGTTCACTTCAGTTGGACTCAACCACCTAGTTTTGTTTTTCCATCAAAAAACTTCACTCTCATTAGGGCTGTTTACGATCCTAAGCTTGGTCGTATTTATCCTTATCACTTTCCTGAATGTGAGTAATGTATTCCGAATATTCCAGAAAAAGCTAACATCATATCACCGTTTGAAAATCATCAACTTAAGTATTTTTGCGGTAAGTGTAATATTTATTAGCACAGTAAAAATTGATGAAACATGGTTTTGGCTTTGTGCTACTTGTACCTATTTATGGAGTGTTATGATGTTGCTTTTAGGACTATCATGGATGACAACAGCGAAGAGCAACCGGTTATATGCATTCGCTGGCCTGTTTGGGTTTTTCTATTTGGGTGCTGCAAGTGGACCACTCGCAATTGTTGTTTTGTGCTTTTTGCTAACCACTTTTATTTATGCCAAAAAACTCTCGAATTACATTTCAATGGAACCCCAAAAATTAAGAAAAAAGGCTGTTCTTGGGTTCGTCTTTTGTCTGGTTGCATTCTTGACTTTGTACTTTGGGACAGGTAATCAGGTTCGGGAAGCATTTTTTGAACAAATTAGTATTCTTCAAAGCCTGGTTCTGAATGTGAAAATGACAGGGATTATTTTCCTCAAACGACTACCTGAATCTGTCGTACTTATTTTGCTCCTTTGTTACCCACTCCTTCACTTCAAAGCAGCTTCCCCAAAAGTTAAAATTAATTGGCACCGAATCATCTGTGTCACCTTATTGTATGTTGGGACCATCTATATATACCAACTTTCGATTACCTATAAAACACAAGACGTAGGGGCTTTCAGGGCTCTGTTTTTTACCTCGGTGCTCACCTTTATATACATTGGAATAATATATTTTATGCTGTCAAAATCTTGGCCTTCATCTAAGATTGGAGCGGTGATGTTTTACGCTACTTTAGCCTTGGGACCGGTAATATTCTCGTACCATTTAGCAGAACAAAGTTCAACTGCTCCGGAGTATTCAAGTAGTTACGATGGTCGACTTAAAGTGTTGAAATTCCATGTCAAAAGTTCAGAAACATTGACGCTGGAACCTCTCAAAAATTCTGGAATGTTGTACTCTGCTGAAATTTCTACGGACAGTTCGAATCACGTTAATGTGCACTTACGAAAAGCATTTCAACTAAAGTCAGCAGTAAAAACTACTGAGCCATGATTCGTTGCAAATCTTTGTGAAACCCTCTAGTTGGAGGTTTTGCTGGGGAAAACACCAAATAACCTTCAGGATCTATCAAGTAAAATTTAGCGACACTTTCCTTGTCGTACCTGTCTAACCTAAACTCCTCAATGTTAAAGTCAAACAAGACTTCATTTTGAAAATTATAGTGAATGAAAAGAATGTCATTGTTGTACTTCCTTTTAAGTTCTCCAAACTTTGTAGTGTCTTGGTCGACACTGACGCAAACAATGTCCAACTGACCTTTGTATTTATCTTTTAACATTTCCATGATTTCTACTTCTTTATCAAAGCTGTCATCCCAAGCATTGAAAAAACACAAGTAAAGGTATTTCTGCTTATTTAAGCCTAACTTAAATTGTCCCTGAACACCTGTTACGTCTAACGCAGGAGCAGGATAGGACTCCTTAAGGTGGGTTATGTGACTTTTAATATGAGCAGCAATCACTCTATGAGCTGGGAAACCGCTTGTAGCAATTAATTTATCCAAAATTGTCACCACCTTCCTTAGCTTATAGTACTCCTGTGAATGAACTTCGTAAATCCCTTGTAAAAGCAGAAGTTCCCTTAATTCTCTGCTACATCCTCTTGCGCCATGAATCAATTGCAAACAACTTTGTAAATCCCCAGCATTGAATTTATCATGAAAAGGAGATCGGTCATTAATTAAAATGTTGAACCTCAAATTCCCCTTAAAAAAGGAAGAAAATACGTGCATTTTTTGAATGTGAGAAGCTATGTTTTTTTCTTTTCCAAAATACTTTAATGCAAATTCACTGCGCTTATCTCTGTAACAATACAGCATCAACTCGGCTTCCTTGAAGTGCAAGTAGTCTTTAAAATACTGTGATTTTACGCTTTCAAATTCCAACAATAAAGTTTCAATGAACAAGGCAACTCTTTTCTCATCTTTTCTTTCAGTGATGTTAGACCTTAAAAATTTTGAACAAGCGTAATCAAGGGTGTCAATTAAATAATTTAATTCCTTTTTATGCGTGTTGATAATGTTTGCGCTGCTGATGTTTTTTGAAAATGTCCTTTCTTTATTCGAAAGGCCTTCTGTTGGAACTTTAATGTCCAGATAATAAGACTTATTAGGCTCTGCGTGAAAAGTTCGTTGCACCCCACCGAAAGTGACGAATATATAGGATGTTTTAGCTAAATCAATTTCAACATTAAAATCGCCATGCTTTCCCGACTTTCCCTTTACGAGAGTTGTTTTGTCATAAGTGATAAAATCGCCGGAAATTTCAACTTTTAAGGCAGTATTGCCATATGGTTTCCCATCAATACCTTGAATGTGTCCCTTAATTGTAGTCTTTGCGTTTAAATACATGTCTGGACAAATGCCTGGAACAACACATAATAGAAACAATAATATCGGTAGGTGAATCCTCATTGATTACAATAACTTCAAAACTTCATTTGGTAAAAATGCACTTGCATCACCACCATGTTTTAAAATGTCTCGCACGATGTAAGAGTTAATGGCTGAGTATTCTGCGTCTGTCATAAAAAACATAGTTTCTACTCCGTTTTTTAATTGAGAATTCATGATGGCAATACTTTTTTCGTATTCGAAATCCTTGCCATCTCTCAATCCTCTAATCAAATAGGTTGCACCAATTGATTTGCAATAGTCTGTAGTTAACCCAGAATAGGTAGCAATGGTAACTTTATCTTTACCAGCAAAAACGGCTTCTAAGTGTTGCTTTCGTTCTTCCAATGAAAAGTAATGTTTCTTGCTGCTGTTTTCACCAATTGCAACAACGATTTCATCAAACAAATCATAGGCCTTATTGACAATTGCACGATGACCTAAGGTGATCGGATCAAATGATCCCGGAAAAACGGCTATTTTTTTACTCATTTTAATATCTCTGAAAATTACATCTTAATTTCAATTTTAAAGATAGGGAAATTAACAATGCATTCTTAGAAGTAATTCGTTGTGCTCTATATCCATCATGAAAATTTATCCCTAATTTAGCATGCAGTAATTTAACCCGTAAATATCGACAATCCTAGCATGCAAAGTAATTGGCGATCTAAAATGTCTTATGTGTCCACAGCAATCAGTATTGCTATGGTAGTATTCGTTTTAGGCTTAATGGGTTATTTATTGTTAAAAGCTCAGTTTTTAAGTGACAAGTCCAAGGAAAGCTTTCGATTCGAAATATACTTACGAGAGGGAATCAAAGAGGTGGAAATCATGCAGTTCAAAAAAACTTTGGACGCAGAAGACTTCGTTAAAAAAACAGTTTTTAAAGACAAAGATGAAGCTTTGGAAGAATTTCACCAAGACATTAATCCAGACGAGGACTTCATGATGTTGCTCGGAGAAAACCCTCTACCTCAAAACATAGACGTCTATTTTACAGCAAGTTATACTCATCCTGACAGTGCGAAATTATTTCAGAAATCCATCATCGACAACCCCCTAGTTTCAGATTTTAGATTCCCAACAGATGTACTTTATACGATTCATGAAAATGTTAAAGCCATTTCGTTCGCCTTGTTTATTATTGGAGGACTACTCTTAACAATTGCCATTGCCCTCATTAACAACACCATTCGATTACGCGTTTATTCACAACGATTTCTAATTCGCACCATGCAATTAATTGGAGCGAGTAAAAGTTATATCAGGAGACCTTTTTTATGGAACGGAATAATACTAGGATTAGTTAGCGGATGTATTGCAGTAATCTCCTTAGTTGGCAGCCTGCATTTGTTGTTTGACTATTCACCGGCAATAGCTGCTGAACTAATTAATATCCAGCAAGATGTACAATTATATATTGCAATGATCGTATTAGCAGTTGTTATTACTTGGGGGTCAAGTTTATTTGCAGTGAGTAGGTTCCTTAGGTTAAAGACTGAACAATTATATTACTAAAGACATTAATAATTATGGGTACGGAAAAAACATCTTTCATTTTAGGAAAAAAGAATTTGATCACGATCGGAGCGGGATTTTTAGTGTTGATCCTTGGGTTCGTGCTAATGGCTGGAGGAGAAAGTACTTCGCCAGACGAATTCGTTGAAGCTGAAATATTTAGCACCCAAAGAATCACGGTAGCTCCAATAACAGTAATATTAGGGTTTATAATAGTGGGAATAGGCATCATGATTCGCCCAGAGAAAACATTGGTCGAACAAGCTAATAGCGACAAAGTTTAGTACATACCCTACATTTTCACAACACAAATTCAGGAGTAAAGCAGATCAAACTATGGGGATATTAGAGGCCATTATTATTGGAATAGTTCAAGGATTATCTGAATTCTTACCTGTTAGTTCAAGTGGGCACATTGAGTTAGCTAAGGAAGTTTTAAGTGTGCCAAAGGAGGGAATGCTGTTTACGATTATTGTGCACGCTGCAACGGCTCTAAGTACAGTTGTAATATTCCGAAAAGACATTGTCCAAATTTTTAAAGGTTTGTTCCAGTTTAAATGGAACGACGAATTTAAGTTCTCCTTGAACATTGTTATTTCAATGATCCCAGCAGCCTTTGTTGGGTTGTTTTTCGAAGAAGAAATAAATACTCTTTTCGAAGGAAACATTTTGTTAGTTGGTTTCATGCTAGTCTTAACAGGACTTTTATTGTTCCTCGCTGACAAAGCTAAACTAACTACAAAGCCAGTTGGAATAAAAGAATCTGTTCTCATTGGTATATCGCAAGCAATTGCAATTTTACCGGGAATTTCTCGCAGCGGTGCAACAATTGGAACATCGGTACTCTTGGGAGTTGATAGATCTAAAGCTGCAAAGTTCTCGTTTTTAATGGTAATTCCATTGATTGCTGGAGCAATGCTCGTTAAAACAAAAAAATTCATCGAAGTATCAGATTTAGAATCGCAAACTAAAATTGAAAGAGTGGATCTTTTAATGGCGGAGATTGAGAAAGAAAATACCTTGAAATCAGATGACAAAACAGTGCTGTTCACTCTTTTGTCGCAAAGAGAAATAGCTTGGGATAAATCAGTGCAGCACATCGAATCATTTTCTCTAGCTGAAGAAGAAATTAATCAAAAAAAATACGACGACAAAGTAAATGCAACGAATCTCCCTCTGGAACTAAAAAAATCGTTGAAGAAGGACGAATATTTAGGTTTCCGTTCTGTTTTTTCAATATCAATTCTCTCATTAGTTTGTGGTTTCATAGCTGCCTTTGTCACCGGATTATTTGCCTGCACGTGGATGATAAGCATTGTTAAAAAAGCTCAACTTAAGTACTTTTCATACTACTGCTTTGCTGTAGGTATTATCGCCGTTATATATGCTGCCCTTTAAGGTTAATAGCGAAACACCACTCGAAGATATTACTTTAGACGAGTTCTTAGCTGGCCAAGTCTTATTGGTTGATAAACCATTGGAGTGGACTTCATTCCAAGTAGTGAACAAGCTGAAGTACTTTGTCCGAAATAAATTCAATCTGAAAAAATTTAAGATCGGTCATGCAGGCACATTAGATCCATTAGCAACAGGCCTTCTCATCATTTGTACTGGTAAAATGACAAAGTCCATAGAAGGATTTCAAGGTCAGGAAAAGGAATATACAGGCACAATCACTTTAGGCTCAACTACCCCTTCTTACGATTTAGAAACTGAAATTGATGCACAATTTCCTATTGAGCACATTACCAAGGAGGCTATTGAAAACTGCGCCGCAGATTTTACAGGAGAAATTACGCAAATACCACCTATTTTTAGCGCACTCAAAATTGATGGACAGCGTGCGTACAAAGCAGCAAGGAAGGGAGAAGAAGTAAAAATGAAAAGTCGTCAAGTTCACATAAGAGAATTTGATGTAAACTTTGATAAATTCCCTGTAGTCTCCTTCCGAATTGTTTGTAGTAAAGGCACTTACATTAGATCAATTGCCAAAGATTTTGGGAAAGCATTGAATAGCGGAGGGCATTTAAGCTCCTTGAGAAGGACGAAAATTGGCAATCACCAAATGTAGTTCTACGAAAATACTATTCACGACAAACCTTACTTACCCAACCACGTCATTGCGAGATCTAAGTTTAACTCCTTAACCAAGCGGAGGAAATGACGTATCTTAAGCTGGTAACCAAAGTTTTTTACTCCTATCGTCATTGCGCGCGCAGCAAAGCAATCTCTCTTTTTCCGTTATCCTTTCTAAAATCCTCAAAAGAATACCATGCCTCGTTTGGCTATTTTGATCAAAACCTACAGTAGTTATAAACTATTGGTTACCTGTCGATTATGGAATACATCAATGGTAGGAACGAAGCAATCGTATGGTTTATCATTCTTCAGGTTATGCTCTTGAGAGATTGCTTCGTTCCTACCAATGAAGCAGACTGTGTAAGAAATGGACGGTCTGTTGCAGAAAGTTACCTACGCGTGAGCAATGAAATAATACTCTTCGTTGGTTTTGTATACACCCTCAAATCCAGCTAGTGTCAAAGGTGATTTCTTGTTAATCCACGACTTCAACAAAGACAACTTTAATCCGCAGGTTTCAAAAAATTCAAACACTTCTTTTGGATCCGTTCCATAAAAGTCACTGGCACCAAGTCCACATTCAAAAATTACAATTGGTAAATCCCGACTGATTAACTCTTTGGCGCCTTGCAAAACCTTGAGTTCCGCTCCTTCAACGTCTATCTTTATTAAACCGATTTTCTTGTCAGAAGGAATGAGGTCATCCAACTTTTTTAACTCAACGTTAATCTCTTCTATTTCAGGGTTTTCAACAGCGTACTTTCTTTTGTTTAATCCGCTATATGCAGGTGCATTTTTAACGTAGTTGAAAGTAGCTTTTCCTTCTTCGTCAGATAATGCATAAGGGAAAACAGTGCACCCTTCTCCAAAATTTTTCTTCAAGTTCTCGAAAAAAGAAGGGATTGGTTCAAAGGCGAAATGACTTCCTTTTGGAGAGTACTTCATCATGATTTCTAAAATCTCACCTTTGTGACATCCGATATCTATACAATTAGTGTCCTCCTTGATGACCTGTTGCAAAATTAAATTCGTCAACCGATCGTACTGGATATTTTTAGTTAAGTCCAATTTAAAAAAGTGAAGTATCGCTTTGATCGTGTCCTTCATGCTACTGCAATGCTAATTAAATATGATTGTTTTGTTTCCCATGACCATCACTTTTCTTTGTATATGGTACTTGATTGCTTTTGACAAAACAACTTTTTCAACGTCCTGCCCCATTTGAACCAAATCATCAACTGAATTATGGTGCCTTACTCTCGCTACATCTTGCTCAATAATTGGTCCCGCGTCCAGCTCAGCTGTCACATAATGGCTAGTTGCTCCGATAATTTTAACTCCTCTAGCATGAGCAGCGTGGTATGGTTTTGCGCCCACAAAAGCAGGTAAAAACGAATGATGGATATTAATGATGTTATTAGGATATGCGTTAATAAAGTTGGGACTTAATATTTGCATGTACCTGGCCAATACAACAAAGTCAATCTTGCGTTCTTTTAATAATTCAAGTTGCTTTGCTTCTTGCTCCTCTTTGTTGTCAGCATTCATTTCAAAATAGTGAAACGGAATGTTGAAGCCTTCTGCAATTGGCTCTAAATCTTTGTGATTGGAAATGATGAACGGAATTTTAACCTTCAATTCACCAGCTTGATGTCTCCCTAAAATATCAAAAAGACAATGAGAAAGTTTACTGACAAAAAGTGCCATTCTTGGCGCAGGGTCAGTAAAGTAAAGTTTATGCTCAATGTCAAACTTGCTACCAATAGTCTTAATAAAGCCTTCATTAATTTCATGCTTAGGAATCCTGAAACCTTCCAATTCCCACTCGACACGCATAAAGAACGATTCCGAATCCTTATCGATGTACTGATCAATTCCGGAAATATTCCCTTGGTTGTAAAACAAGAAATCAGAAACTGCAGCTACGATTCCCTTTTGGTCTTGGCACTGAATTAATAGTATTGCATTACTCATTGGGCTAAAATAATGATTATCATTCAACCTCAGTAGTATTCTTTGCATTAACGTAAAATTTATCCAGAGATTAACTTATCGTGAATGCTAAATAAGGTTTAAATTTTGCTCAGCTCCTTTATAAAAGCTATTTTAGGGAAAAAATAACAAACATGGTATTAGGAATAGATATAGGAGGAACAACAATTAAGTGTGCATTAGTTAGCCCGACAGGAGAAATCACTGAAAAGGAGGTTATTGACACAAAAGAAGCTGCCGATAAAGGTGAGTTTATTGAAAAATTAGGAGAAATAATCCAAGGTTATAAAACTAAAAACCCATCCTTAAAAGGTGCTGGAATTGGATTTCCAGGGTTGATTAGTAAAGACCGAGAATCTATTGTTGGTTTAGCAAACATACCATCAGTAGAAAATCAAAACGTAGTTCAAAAGTTAGCCTCAATTTTACCTGGTTTTACCATTAAAATTGAAAATGATGCTAAGTGTGCTACCATGGCTGAAAAAATATTTGGTGACCCAAGCTTAGACAATTTCATGTTCATCACTTTAGGTACTGGTGTTGGAAGTGGATTGGTGTTGGACAATAAAATGTTTCTTGGAGCAAAAGGAAATGCTACTGAAATAGGACACATGTTTACTACAACCGGTAAAGTATTAGAGCACGAAGTTGGTTTAAATCAATTAGGTGCTTATGGAGTTTCTTGCCTTGCTAAACCAGAATTTAGTGATTCTGTATTACAAGGAAAAACAAGTTTAAGTCCAAAAGACATGTACGATGCAGCAAAACAAGGTGATGCTTTATCCTTACACGTTTTTGAAAGAGCTGGTACTTTAATCGGAGAAACTTTGGTGAATGTTATGAGAGTTTTAGACATCGAGACTTTCCTATTAGGAGGTGGAGTTGCTGGGGCTTTAGAGTTCTTTGAGCCAGCAGCAAGAAAGAAAATTATTGCTGAACTTGGAACTGGTTATTACACTGACAAATTGGTAATTAAAAGAGCTAAGTTGGAAAACGAAGCAGGTATCTTAGGAGCTGCCTCTCTAGTATATCACCAAAACTAAACGTTACCATAACAATACTTAGCAATGTCTAAAAAACGAATCGTTTTAAATAAGGTTGGTTTTTTAGGCATTGTTTTTTTTATGTCCATAATTCTAGTGCAGTGTGGTCAAAGAGGAACGCCTACTGGAGGTCCAAAAGATATGACCCCGCCTGTGATTAAAAGTTGCAGTCCCGAAAATTATTCTACCAATTTTACAGGAACAAAAATCTCTATCAAATTTGATGAGTACGTTCTGATCAAGTCTTTCAAAGAAAATTTCCTGATTTCGCCACCTGTAAAAACCTTACCTAAATACAGGCTAACGGGAAAAACATTAGTGCTGGACTTTGATACTGCATTTAACGAAAACACGACCTACAGCATGTTTTTTGGAGAGGCAATTGTTGACCTCAACGAAGGAAATCCACTGGATAGTAACCTATTTGTTTTTTCAACGGGAGACATTTTAGACTCTCTAACTCTTGAGGGCACCATCGTTGATGCGTTTTCTGGAAAAGATGAAAGTGACCTACTCGTACACTTATACAGAAATCAAGCAGATAGCGCACCACTAACTGTTCTTCCTGCCTACTTCGCAGTAGTTAAAAAGGGTGCTTTCAAGTTCACAAATTTAGCTGCAGGAGAGTACAAAATATTTGCTTTAAGAGATGGAAATAGAAATTATCTGTATGATTTACCTGATGAAAAAATTGCCTTTTCAAGTGACTTAATGATAGTTCCAGGTGACAGCACATCAATTGATTTACACACCTTTCAGCCTGAACCAAAAGAATTAAAAATATTCAAACCAAAATCTGAAAATACAGGGGGAATATTAATTTCATTTAACAAATCCGCGGAAAGTAATTACACTTATTCCTTCCTAGACTCCATCATTCCAACCGATTCGATCATTGAACAATGGAACACCAATCACGATAGTTTAATGTTGTACAGCGCAATGTTTAAAGCAGCAAATAAATACTTAATGAGAATATGCGTGGACACTCTTGTTAGGGATTCCAGTGCTGTAAAAATTGGAAAAACAGCATTAAAATTTAAAACATCAACAAATTACGTCCCGTTCTTTGCCAATAATTTTAACAAGCCTTTAAAGTTTTCATTTAATAAACCTTTAGCTGCATTTTGTGACAGCTGTATTTTCCTTATTATAGACAGTATTCAACATCAAATAACAGGTAACTCTTTTGATATTGCTAGCAATACAGTGACGGTAAATTACAATTTTAAAGAAAACAGTGACTACAACTTAGTATTAGATTCCGCCACATTCACCAGCATACTGGGAGAGTCTTTGGATAGTTTGAAATTCGATTTCCCAACTAGTCAAGCCAAAGACTTAGGTAACTTATTGTTAATATATGACTTCCCATGGGGTGATCATTACCTATTAGATGTCATGCAAAACGAAACGCTAATTGAACAGGTGATTATTAGCAGTAGTAAAGGAAATGTTGATGTACTTGGTCTTAAACCAGGAAATTATCAACTAAAACTTTCCATAGACGAAAACGCAGATCAGAGATGGACACCAGGCAGTTATGTTGACCGGACACAATCGGAAGAAATAAAACTCTATCCTGGTGAAGTAACTATCCGTCCCAACTGGGATGTGGAAGTAGACTGGAAAACCGAATAATTTGGTAGTCAGTTTCTTCCTCGTGTTTCAATAATTATAAGTACTTAAAAATAAATAAAATGGCCGAATCAGAAGTTTTATTAGACGATTTTGAAACTCCGCAAAAACATCTTTCTGAAGGTCGATTTGCACTACTATGTGTATTAACATTTGGCTTGTACCAGCGTTGGTGGATGTATAAATCCTGGAAATTCATTAAAGACAAAGACCAATCTGATATCTACCCCATTATTCGTTCAATATTCGCCATATTCTTTCTCTATACTCTGAATGAAAAAATACTCCATTATGCTAAAGAGGAGGGATATGAAAAAGATTATTCTTCTGGACCTCTCTTTGTCGGTTTCTTAGTTTTTTCGTTTTTAGGGAGGTTACCTGATCCATTTTGGATAGTCTCTAGCTTCAGCTTTGCGTTCATATTACCTCAATTCAAGGCTGTAATGTTTATTAAGCAAAACACTTCGGAAAAAGCTCTTGAAAACCATTCCAATGCTAATGGAAAGCAAATCGCCATCATTATAGTCGGAATAGTACTATGGGCGCTGGTAATTCTTGGACTGGTTGCAGAGTAACTTAAAACTCTAACAAAAAAATGCCTGGACATCACTCCAGGCACTTCAACAACAATATCACAATACTATCGCAAACACTAAACAAGCTTTAAATAAGCTTATGCGTCAATATTAGCATACTTAGCGTTAGTTTCAATAAACTCTCTTCTTGGTGGTACTTCATCACCCATCAACATGGAGAATGTCCTGTCCGCTTCAAAAGCGTTTTCAATTTTCACCTGTCTTAATGTTCTGAACTCTGGGTCCATTGTAGTAGACCACAATTGCTCTGCGTTCATCTCTCCAAGACCCTTATAACGTTGAATACCTACGCTAGTGTCTTTTCCTGCACCTTTGAATTCAGCAACGGTAGCATCTCGTTGAGCATCATCCCAGCAATACCTACTGTTAGTACCTTTTTTAACTAAATAAAGAGGAGGAGTTGCAATGTATACATATCCAGCTTCAATTAATTCTTTCATGTGTCTGAAAAAGAAAGTTAAAATCAACGTAGCAATGTGAGAACCATCAATATCCGCATCACACATAATGACCACTTTATGGTACCTTAACTTTTCAATGTTCAATGCCTTTGAGTCTTCTTCAGTACCAATGGACACACCTAAAGCAGTGTATATGTTTTTAATTTCTTCGTTTTCTAAAACCTTGTGCTGCATAGCTTTCTCCACGTTCAAAATCTTACCTCTTAGTGGCAAAATTGCTTGGAAAAATCTGTCACGTCCCGACTTAGCAGTTCCGCCTGCCGAATCTCCCTCAACCAAATACAATTCACTTTCTGCAGGATCTTTGGAAGAACAATCCGATAATTTACCAGGTAATCCACCTACAGAAAAAACTGTTTTTCTTTGAACCAATTCACGAGCTTTAGTAGCAGCATGTCTTGCCTGCGCCGCTAAAATCACTTTGTCAATGATTATTTTTGCTTGTGATGGATGTTCTTCTAAGTAATTACTAAGTGACTCACTTACTCCTTGATCAACTGGAGAACTTACTTCCCTGTTTCCTAATTTCGATTTAGTTTGTCCTTCAAATTGAGGCTCAGCTACTTTTACAGAAACCACTGCTGTTAAACCTTCTCTAAAATCATCAGAGGCGATATCAAACTTCAACTTGGACAAATACCCCGATTTGTCAGCAAAGTTCTTTAACGTCCTAGTTAAACCTCTTCTGAAACCAGTTAAGTGAGTTCCTCCTTCGTGCGTACAAATGTTGTTCACATACGAATGAATATTTTCACTGTAAGATGTATTGTACGAGATAGCTACCTCAACAGGAACTCCTGCTTTTTCACCTTCAAAATAAATAACATCTGGTATTAAAGTTTCTCTAGACGAATCTAAATACTCAACAAATTCAGTTAAACCATTTTCAGAAAGAAAATCATCTGATTTTGGATTACCTTCTTCGTCTTTAGCTGATTCTCTTAAATCAACCAAGTTAATTTTAAGTCCTTTGTTCAAGAAAGCTAACTCTCTCATCCTTTTTGCAAGGATGTCATATTGATAAACTGTTTCAACAAAAATTGATGCATCTGGCTGAAAAGTAACTTTCGTTCCTCGCTCAGTTGTTGTACCAACTTGTTTAACCTCGTACTGTGGTTTCCCAATGCAATACTCTTGTTGGAATTCTTTTCCGTCTCTGTAAACAGAAACCTTTAAGTCCGTGGACAAAGCATTCACACAAGAAACGCCCACACCGTGAAGTCCACCTGATACTTTGTAAGTGTCTTTATCAAATTTACCACCAGCATGTAAAACAGTCATTACAACCTCCAATGCTGATTTACCCATCTTCGTATTCATTGAAGTTGGAATTCCTCGACCGTTATCAATTACCGTAATGGATTCTCCCTCATTAATACTTACATTGATTTCATCACAGAATCCAGCCATTGCTTCATCAATGGAGTTATCAACCACCTCGTAAACTAAGTGGTGAAGTCCCTTTGTTGCAATATCGCCAATGTACATGGCAGGTCTTTTTCTTACCGCTTCTAATCCTTCTAAGACCTGAATACTGTCTCCTGAATAATCCTTTTTATCTTCTGTTGAATCGCTCATAAACTTGTTGCTAATTATGCCTAACAAATATAACCTTTTCAAAGGCTGAAACAGCTTAAAAAATGCCCATACGACCTTCTTTTATCAACAAAGAAATGAACAAAAGTTCCTCAAACTTATTGGAACAAAAAAAAGGCCTTGGAATACCAAGGCCTTTTTCATTTTACATAAAGTAAATATTACTTTGCTGCTGCGAAATTAGCTGCAACTTTTTCCCAGTTAATCACGTTAAAAAATCCAGTGATGTAATCAGGTCTCCTGTTTTGATAGTTTAAGTAGTAAGCATGCTCCCATACATCTAATCCTAAGATTGGAGTACCTGGACATTCAGCTGTATCCATTAAAGGATTGTCTTGGTTTGCAGTTGAACAAACACAAAGAGAACCATCAGCGTTAACACATAACCAAGCCCAACCAGAACCAAATCTTGTTGCTGCTGCTTTTGCGAACTCAGCTTTGAAAGCTTCAAACGATCCAAATTTTGCATCAATTGCAGCACCTAAATCTCCACTTGGAGCTCCACCACCATTTGGTGACATAACCTCCCAGAACAAACCATGGTTGTAAAAACCACCACCGTTGTTTCTTACTGCTGCTCCTGCTGAACCAACAGAACCTAAAATTTCTAAAATACTTTTTCCAGCTAAATCAGAACCCTCGATTGCAGCATTTAAGTTGTTAGTATAACCTTGGTGATGCTTACTGTGGTGGATTTCCATAGTTCTAGCATCGATGTGTGGTTCTAGTGCGTCGTATGCGTATGGTAGTTTTGGTAATTCGAAAGCCATGATATGTTTGTTCTAAATGATTACTAATTTGAGATGCTAATATAGGTAGGGAATTTGGTTTTTTTAGTTGTTAGTGGATTAATTATTTTGATGGATGAGTTAGATTAAATTGATGATGGTGTTTGGTGTACTTCGTATACTTGCTTCGCATTTTCTCTACGAGGTCTCCTTTGCAATTTTCCATTGCATGGACTTCTTTGGGCCCGAAGCTGGCCTTTCTTTTTTCTTGATAAAAAAGAAACAAAAAATCCTTTAGGCTGGTATATGAAATTCTTGAAAACCACGTCCCCTCGCGCCAGAAAAGAACTCCCTTCCTCCGGTTGCTCAACCGAGGAGGAACGACGAACAAGTGAGCTCCTCTGTAAAGTAGATACACGAACAAACAGTCTGTTTCCTTTTCCCGCTCACAGGACTTGTTTTGTTCATCTATATTATTTTTTAGAATTCACCTGTTCGTCGTTCCTCCTCCCTTCTACCAATCCCATAGACGCCTCTCGCATGACGTGAATTTGATTCTTAAAAAACAAAATAGGTAGTCGCAGTCATTCATTAATAATTTAAAGAGAAATTAACGCTATTATTACAGTCGTCGTCAAGATTATAGTTGAATATTGTAAAATAACATTTTTAAAGATTTACAGTGCGATGAAAAAAGCAATTATCATAGGAGGTACTTCAGGAATAGGAAGGGCTCTTGCCGAAAAGTTACTAGAAAATGATTGGAAAGTAGCAATTACCGGTAGGCGCGTCGAATTACTTGATGAGATAAAAGTAAAGTCAAATAACAAGATGATTACTTTAGCTCACGATGTAACTGAAATTGACAATTCCGATTCAAAGCTAAATTCTCTGTTTGAACAACTAGGTGTAGTGGATTTAGTTGTAGTTTCTTCAGGAATTTCAGAATTAAATGGGAAATTAGATTGGGATATTGAAAACAAGGTAATCCAAACTAATGTCAACGGTGTTGCTAAAATTTACGGATTTGTATTTCAAAAGTTCATAGAACAAGGTCATGGTCATCTTGTTGGAATTTCCTCCTTAGCAGCCCTTAGGGGTAATAGGATGTGTGCTTCTTATAGTGCCTCAAAAGCTTTTCAAGCAAACTACCTTGAAGCGATGAGGTGCATTGCTAAAAGAAAAAGAGTTAATATTAAAGTAACCGACATTCAGCCCGGATTTGTAAACACACCAATGGCAAAAGGGGAAGGATTATTTTGGATAGTTCCCGTTAAAAAAGCTGCTGATCAAATTTTCACCGGCATTCAAAAAGAAAAAAGAAAAGTTTACATCAGTAAGAGATGGAGATTAATTGCATGGGTAATGAGGGTAATGCCGAGTTGGGTTTTAGAGAAATTATAAACTTCTTATTTTTACCGAACAAACAAATACTTTGTATTTCTATCCATTCCGACTCTCTCAAGTAACTTATTCTCCACTCCACTTCTCAAGTCCCTTGTTGCTGTTGGAGCTGAAACATCGAGAAACAATTTCAAATATTCCTTCCTTGAAAACTCATCACTTTTAAAGTGTTTTTTTGCAATTTCTAACCTATCTAGTTTAGTTAAAGGCTTTCTTTTCCGGTTTATAAATTCAACTAAACCATCAGATATGGCATTCAACATAAATTCAATAAACACTGTTGAAGATCCTTTCACATCACTTTCTCTTAAGGCGGAGTAATATTTACTTTGTGAATTCTTTATGAAATTTTCAATCGGAATAAACTCAAATATTGGGTCAAACTTAACCAATATTAATGTTTGCCATAAACGCCCCATTCTTCCATTTCCATCAATATATGGGTGAATAAATAAATGTTCATAATGGAAAATACAAGACTTAATGATCTCTGGTAATTTACTCTCTTTTAAGTCCTTAAATAAGGTTTTCATCAGTTCGGGAACCATACCATAAGGAGGTGCAATGTGTTTTCCAACACCAACACCTTGACTCCGATATTTCCCACCATCTTTTCCATCTTCCAACAATAAATTCGACATCAGGATTTTATGAGCTGTTTTAAAGGAAGCTTCGCTGTATGGGTTAAAATCAGACAATTGATTGTATACTTTCACAGCATTTAGAACCTCAATTATTTCATTTTTAGGTCCTTTTACCCTCTTGTTATCCAATATACGTGTGACTTCATCCTCTGTAAGTGTGTTTCCCTCAATTGCCAAAGTGGAGTGTATTGTTTTAATTTTGTTCTTTTTCCGCAATTCTGGCTGGACCTTTTGTAAGCTAGAAGCATTGATTTTCCCCAAATAGTGAGAAATATCTTGAACTAGGTTTAGGATCTTTGGCGTGATGGAATGCGGGGCTTTCATTGTATGAATATAGGGATTTTTTATTTAATAATGGCATCATATGATGGCATCAGGTGTGTTTTGATCATACCCCCCGGTTTTGTGCTTCGCGTTTTACCTACGGCGTTTCTATTGCAATTTTCCATTCTTCATTAATTCTATTTCTTGGAATTCA
>Ga0115000_10000871_pt1 | contig 27568 bp, 15 predicted proteins | sample ArcticOcean_MG_C_6_FD_89690 | JGI IMG/M metagenome (GOLD analysis project Ga0115000, IMG submission 89690) | Marine microbial communities from western Arctic Ocean - ArcticOcean_MG_CB8_128 | ecosystem: Environmental > Aquatic > Marine > Oceanic | place: Arctic Ocean: Canada Basin | collected... | reverse complement strand
GTCTCGGAAGAGGATACCGAGCTCACCAATTTTTCGAACATCAACTTGAAAGGAAGCAATCATCAAAGAGCACAGGGCCAGGAAAATGAGCTGAAAGCAATACATATCAACAGCGCGAAATTATGCTTCAGGTTTTTATTCCCGCGAGTAAATCATAACATAAAAGTTTAAAGTGAGGGAATCGAACTTGTACTGAAAGACTTTCTCTTGATTTCAGTCGTAGACTCTAATCTCTTAATGAGACTCTGGCATAGTGGCATTTGAAGATTAGCTTCCTTGCTATTTCTATTGTAATATTGCACACTTCGAAAGAACGACACTACGCGTAGAACTTCTCCTTTCGTTTTGTACTTTCCTTTTTTTTAGTAATCGTTTTTTTTGTCAGGGGACCACAGAGGGCTCTAAGCGGAAACGGATGTTGTCTTTTTAGGGGGAATGGAACTTCAAACATAATGGATCAGACTACCCAAGTGTGTTAGAGTCACAACCCCCTAACTACCCTAAATACAGATTATTTCATAGAGAGTTGTATTTCACAGAACGTCACTTACGTACACTTATTTCAAAATATATTAATCACACAATCTCACACCTCGATTTAGGGTATTCTCACTCAGTGTTAGCCAACGACACCCTTTTCACAGTGGGTACAACTACTAAAGAAAAAAAGGAAAAAAAATCAAGGGATCGTCAAACTCCCAAAAATCTGTAGGCTGCGCGAAACCACGGGGCAGTGTTCTTCTTCCTTGAACAGGTTCTGACGAGGAAAAATCAGTTTTTGGCCAAAATTGATTTCACAGCATTCTTGAATCAACCAACATGAGCGTTGCTTCGATCGCGTCGCCTCGTAGAGTCCTGAATCCACTCATAAGTTGCTCGGGGGAGCAAAACAACTGCAGCCTCAGAAAAAACAACAGAGGTGTGTGTACTTTGAAGCCATTCCCTCGCTTCACGCCAACTGAATATAATTATCGAAATCTAGTACGTTCTGGGAGTGGTGCTTATGCGCAGCAAGGGAGAGGACCACCGGCTCAAGTTATGGAAAGGTTTCAAGGGGTTGCCAGCCAACTTATGACTCAGCGAATTATACGCTTGGGCGGAGCTGTTGACGATGATAGCTGTAATTTAATAGTTGCTCAGTTGTTGTGGTTAGACAGCATCGATCCAAAAAAGGATATTACGCTATATATTAACTCTCCAGGTGGGTCAGTGACTGCAGGCATGGCTGTTTTTGACACGATGAGACATATTAGACCTGATGTTTCAACAGTTTGCGTTGGTCTTGCAGCTTCAATGGGCGCATTTCTTTTGGCATCGGGTCAAAAGGGGAAACGATTTAGTCTTCCAAATAGTCGAATTATGATACATCAACCCTTAGGGGGTGCACAAGGACAAGCTGCTGATATTGAAATTCAAGCGAATGAAATTATGCATCACAAATCCACGCTGAACGGATATCTTGCAGAGTTTACAAATAAACCTCTTGAGAAAGTAATGGAGGATACTGACCGTGATTTTTTTATGTCTGCTGCAGATGCAGTTAGTTATGGTTTAATTGATGCGATAATTGACCATCCAACAAACTTGGCTGTTTCTGCTTCAGGAATCCAGATGTATACTTCAGAGCCTTGAGTTCACTGAAAAGAACATGTTTAAAACAACTGCATGTACGAGGGTAGATAAAATTATGAAGAGAAAGTCTCATATTCAATTACGAAGTTTTAAAATAATTCCTTTAGAAGCTATTTCATGTTGTACATTGATCTTCACACCAGTCATACTTCTTACATTTATCTCCACTCCAGTCTTCTGTCTAGTAGCACGCGACGCAATCGAATGGAAGAGAAGTAGTTCCCACTGAGGTTAAAGTAGATGTCGATGGAAATTTTGAAGGGTGTGCGCGTTGATTATGATACTTAACAGCGTTTGAAGCTTCGAGTTCATCCTAGATCTGATAGGAAACAAGGAAGAATAAAAAACAAAAGTGTAGCTTTTGCACTCATTTAAAAGAACTATCTCCTAACAATTTTGACTAGATCAACTTAATCTTCGTCAATGCAAGGTACTGTGGTTCACAAAACGTAAATTGAAGCTATTAGAGAAGAAAATGCGACTTACTGTTCCAATGGTGAAAGCAAGAGAAGAGGCAAGAAATCCAACATACAAAAATGGTGTAGCAGCGTCAGAAATTTCCAATATCTGTAGTAAAAGAGAGGAATTTAGAATTATAAATAGTAAGCCATGAACTTCACAGATTACCTGAGATGACAACGACGACAATCCATCCGAGGCTTCGGATGGTAAGCAAGCAATTGACAAACCTACAGTAAAAGTTTCGTTAGATTGAGCGCTTTGGATTTAAATCGTGAGGAGAATCCAAGTAAAAGTCCAAAGTTCGAACAGGCCACAATTGAGCTCACGCCGAATTCCACTTTAGAAATTAAGCGCGGCCATAATAGGCATGGTTTGTATGAGAATTTGACTCCGACAAGAACTTACCAGACATAATCGTGGAGACGCAGGCGGAATTTCTTTTCTGAACTTCCTCTCCGCGGGAAGTGTTACGGTGGGAGGCTTCTACCGATACGCGCTTGCTACGCTGCACATTATTCGCAGATTTGCGTGCAAGTTGGATACTTCCTGAGCTTAGAACTAACATTTTCGGGCTGGTGTTCTTGTCGACTTTTCCGATTTGGATTAATGACATGTGGAAGATAAAATGTGGTATCTTTAAGTGTTTGTATGTTTAGGGTTCTTCTCCTTGCTTCTGGACGACGGCTTCCTGAAAAAAAAGCAAAAGCGGTGAGATTTGTCGGCCCAAAAATCAGAGGTATTTTGCCATATGTGCATGGAAATTAGAAGTGTGAATACTGAAAATCTGAATTGCTTGATCGAAGCTGAATTGTTCACCCAACCAAGGAACACTCACTTTCGACTTCGATTTTACTTCAGGTCTTCAGCTGCTGCAATTTTTTGCACAGAGACCACCCGAACGATTCCTTCCACTCCCACGTACACAGTGAGATACATTCTAACAGCGTGAATCGGAAAAAAATTGCTGAACGAGCAAGCGCAAGAAATGAACGAAGATCATTCAACCCATAGGATTCCTGGAATCGCATATAACTGTGGAGGTATCTTTTTTTCAATTCTTTCAGTTTTCAAACTTACTTTGGTGCAGATTGCGGTTCTGAAGTTGTTTTACGCCCTGGCGACATTGTAATATGCAGAGAATGCGGGTATCGTATCCTTTTCAAAAAGAGAACGAAGCAAGGTAGGTGGACTTCCGTGTGTAATCAATAGGTTCTTCTAAGTTGCTTTGAATATTTTCACAGTGGTTCAATTTGAAGCTAGATAGTTGTGTGCTAAAATGGCTCTTTCCTACTAGAAAAATAATATGAATTCTAACCATGCGCGATACGCAGTAGTAACAAAAGGAGTGATCTTCACAAGATTGTAAGAAGTTCACTCACCCTTAGCTTTCTTCAACGGCACTTCCTGTATCCTTCCACTTGTATGCACACGAAACACACTGAAAAAATAAGGACATACCATCTGTTGTTGTTAACGAGAAAAATACTGCCTCTCTGTGACCACATTTAGAACAACGAGCATCGTTAGATCTCGGGAGAGTCGGGTCCGTGCGAACATCTTGAATTACAGTCGTAACTTCATCTGATGTATGGGCGATTGAGTTACGATATACACAGTCACTGTCGGCATCTATCAAATAGTCGCAGTTTCTACAGACATAAACTAACTTTTGCCTTTCTCGATCTTCCTTGGGATACAGTAAATCATTGCTGTTAGGACAGAAGCGCAACTTCACCATGCCCTCATTTTCTCTTCCTGAATCCATCAGAAGACGCGAAAGAAGAAGCAGTGTTCTCTTTTTGGATTTTTTTACCGTGGGCTAAATAAAACTGTGTCCACGAATATTTGTATATTTCGCTGAAAAACAGAAATCTGAATATACGTCTGCTGGTGTGTTGGACTGCTTATACTGCTTTTTGCTCTCGTGGTTGCACTGAAGTTCTTGAAACAAAATATTTTCTTCAGCGCTAGTATGCTCTTCTTTTAACTTGTCTTGTCCGTCCTTTCAATTATCTGGTTTATTTAGGGTTTTTGATTTTGTTTTGCTTCCAGGCTCAAAATAAAATGCCGAGCGAATAACGTCGTGTCTTTGTGTAGTGTTACTACCGGCTGTCAATGGATTCACATTCGCTTGCATTCCATTACGATTGAGAAAGTAAAATTCACTACCGATTGATAAAAATGCTTGCGAGTTCACTTTTTACTCGTGCTAGTTTTTTATTAGGCTCCCTCAAGATGCGGGCAAGTTGTGAAAGGAAATTTGCTACCCACGACAAAATGTCCAAAGGAAATTTTATTTACGCAGCTCTTAGATATGATGCCAACAACTTCAGTGTTGAGATGAGTAGACCGTTAGGCATAATTCTTGAAAGTATTGAGAATTCTAGAGGAGCGCTAGTAGCAGAAGTTATAGAAGGCGGAAATGCTTCGAAAACTAAAAAGATAGATAAGGGTGATATTCTGATAAGCATTGAAGTTGATGACTGTGCGTATGATTGCGGTCCAAACATACTTTTTGATAATATTCTAGAACGGATAAGTGAATCTCCTGACAAGAATGTCATAATATTGAACTTGAGTAGAGCTAAACCTGTCAGTAATCCAGAACTGGATGAAGTGTCTAGCTATTGGGAACAGAAGAAAGAAAAGAAAAATAGTGGCCCAAGAGTAATAAGAAGAACTGTTGGTGTAGACCCAAAGAATATCAGAGTATATCGGAACGGTTTGATTGGAGAAGGGAATTTCGGTAAAGTTTTTCTTGGAGAGTGGAAAGGACAAAAAGTTGTTTTGAAAACTTCAAAATCAAGTGTCATGGAAGCAGATGAGCTTCTCGATTCTGAATTAGAAATAAACGAATATATACATAGAAATGCGAAAGGATCCTGTGCACGATTCCACGGGTGTTGTGAAATAGATGAGCGCAACTCAGGAAATCTCTACGATGGATCGCTTCCCACGGGCTTATGGTTAATGTGGGCATATGAAGCAGAAAATACTCTCCAAGATGCTCTAAAATTAGACGAGACTAAAAGTTTGGATCTTCTTCGCCGCTCTTACACTTCTTACAATAGTTCTTCTCCATTTGATTTATATCGACGGGTTAGCACGGATTTGTTGGTTTGTTTATCTAAAATTCATGCCATAGGAATCGTGCACCGCGATGTGAAACCAGAAAATATTATCTTAACAAGGAACGGAGTTAAGTTCATAGATTTAGGCGGTGCTGCCCTATGCTTGGGTCAGTCAATAAGTTATAAACCTGGAGTTGGACCGGCTGATCCTAGATATTCGAAACCTGACGATAAATACCTGCTGCCGTCTAGCGCCAATACTCCCGAAAGTGATAATTTAGAAAAATTATGGTCAGAATATATGCCAGAAAAGTTTGATATTTTTGCTATTGGTCTAGTTATATTACAACTGCTGGTACCATGTCTTAGGGATCCGAATGCACTAGATAAGTTCAACTTGGAACTTGAGGAATGTGGGTACGATTTTATATTGTGGAGAAAAGATGTCTGTCATTTCTCTACAGGAGAATTGCAAGTTCTCGATGGCGGAAATGGGGCAGGAAATGAAATCATAGCGAATATGCTTTCACCAAGCCGCTTTAGTCGCAAAAAAGCTGAGGACATTCTAGAACACAGATTCTTTACCCTCAAAGATGATGATATTTAGTTATGCTATTTGAGGAACATTGGATCATTATTAAAATATTGCTTCTGTCTACAAAAGAGATACGTACAATTCCTTTGTTTTTTTAGAGCTAGTCTAAATTTTTCCGCTTCTTTTTTTCGCTTCAGAATAGAAAACAACTCTGTAAAAGCTCGTAAGGAGGCAAAGGACCACAGCGAAGGACTTACCCAAAGACTGTGATAGTATATCCAATCATACCCGTACTACTCACTGGATTGCGGAAAAGTAAAATGGATACAACTACAGCTACAGCTCCCTACATTAACGTTGAACGGGTTAAGTTTTGACCTAGTGAATATCTTTAAAGTAGCACCTTCGCATTTCCTAACACCTGTAAAGTTAGAGGACTTGTACATTTTGTAACCATGAAGTTGCTAAGATTCACTAAGAAAGCAATACTACAGTTCACGACAAGCGCGAATCCGAAGATACGGCTAGACTTGCAATTAGATAACATCGTTTCGAATGCCAATGGTTCCATTATTTTACTAGATATGCTTAGTATTGCTGTGAAAAAGACTTAAATTTTTGCTAAGTTGTAGAAACCTTAGATAGATTTACCTAATGCACTTGGCGACATAAATAAGAGAAGATTCAAAGAATCCAATCGTTCATTTTCGTTTGTTAGAAGCAAGCCTTGTAACACTGATTTTAGGGCACGCGCAAATGTAGCCGTAAAACATGCAAGAAATCCCCAAAGGTGGAAAAGTGGTTCGCTATTACTTGCAAGAACAATACCAACTACTACAGGTACCAACGTTATATACACCTTTTACAATTTTTTTAGCGAGAAGAAAAGAAAACATATTGAGCAAACCTCTGCTGTCTCCTTTTTCCTCAATATACACAAAGAAAGCTTCGTTGCGCATAAAAATCAGTTCAAGTTACAATATAAAATCAATAAACTCACCAACGCTGTAAAAAAAGGAGTAGTTGCACCAATTGCCTGATTAAAAGATACAGGTATGAACCTGAGTGAGATATTCCCTCCAACTACTGATACAACAAAGACGATAGAAAGAACAAAAACTTTGAACAGATGCCGTCTGCTTCGGATGTGCTGACGAGGAACTAATCCTGTCAAACGGATAACAACGCTAAGGATTAAGCATGAAAGCATGTGCAGCATAGTGAGGAAAATTGGATACTTGAAGCCCCAGAGGCTCAACAGGTATTTGTTCAACAATAATACTCCAATATTAGATATGTACCACGATGCTATCATGCAGACTGCGAATTTATCAACATTTGCAAACTGTATATCCGTCACCTCCTTCATACTTCAAGTTTCCTTTGGGGATTCTGGGTGCACCAAAATATAGGAAAGGTGAAAAATTTTCTTCAAAATTTTTGCCCTGTAGTACCATACGTATTATATATATCATGACTCGAAGAATATTTTTTGTGAACGTATCATAAGGCAAGAAACTGCAAAATACAAAGAAGTTGAGTAAAGAACTAAAGTCTAAAGATACGTCTAAAGATACTGGTGTGATGCGTTCTCCTATAATACGTGTTCCTGATAACTTTGAAGTGTATTTTTAATGAAGAGAGTCTAATACAGGCTTAAACAGCATAAGTAGGTTGAGTACGATGTCAGAAACTTATGAGAGAAAAACAGTTGCAATTATAGTTGTAGGTATGGCTGGATCTGGGAAAACTAGTTTTATTCAAAGGTTCAATTCAGCATCACACGCGAAGAAAATGCGAACCTACATTTTGAATATCGATCCAGCCACGACTAAAATTCCATACGTTCCAAATATAGATATTCGCGACACTGTCAACTTTAAAAAGGTGATGAAAGATTACAATCTCGGACCAAATGGAGCCATATTAACAGCTGCCAATCTTTTTGCAACAAGATTTGACCAAGTTATATCACTTTGTGAAAGGCGTCGGAATGAAATAGATTTTATCGTTGTTGATACTCCTGGACAGATAGAAATTTTTACATGGTCAGCTTCGGGGACAATAATCACCGAAGCAATTGCAAGCCGGTTCGAAACATTTCTCTTCTACATCCTTGATACCTCTCGTTCGAATAATAATCCACAAGTTTTTGTCAGTAATATTTTGCAGGCGATTAGTGTTCTGTATAAATCCCGAGTTCGACTTATTCTTTTACTGAATAAGGTCGATATAACCAATTCGAAGCAGATTAGAACGTGGTTATCTGATTTTGAAAAGTTTCAGGCAGCTTTTGACAAAGTTTCTAATTCTGCTTCAGAGCTTGGTAGATCAATTGGTTTGGTAGTTGAGGAGTTCCATGCAAAACTCTCACTAATTGATATCTCTTGCCTTACTGGAGAAGGTTTTGAAGATGTTTTTCACTTTCTTATGAAATGAGGCAGGCTTATGATCTTCTTACAAACTAGCTAGAAAGAACTATATCTAAAATCACACACTGAGCTACGAGCAATAACTCTTCCTCTGCAAATTTTTCTATTCCATACGTGGAAAAAAATCAAAGAATTTTCTTCGGTTCCGTCGTTGTGGAAGTGGCGGTTTGAAAATTCCTTTTGTTTATAACAGTTGTACCAGTTTTGAACTTATATCCCTCCGCACGAATGTAAGTGCGTTCCTGTGGTATTTCGAAGTTCCGTAAATACTTCGTGCCTGCTCTGCTTAAGACACATAGATCTATATTTGACCCAGATCCCAAATCATTGAATATACCTGCACGTATAGACCTGGCAACAAGTAATTTTGCTTCATCTTCGCTCATGCCATCTTTATAGTCGCTTTCAAATATGGACATCGCAGCCAAAGAGCCGCTACCCATTGTAGCATACGGCAAACAGTCAGAGGAACCGTGAGGATAAATTGTGAAAAGTTGAGGGCCGTGAATATCGAAGCCACCAAGGACTAATGCAGCGCCTACATGGCCTTGATATTTGAAAAGATGACTTTTCAAGATACTTTGCGCGGATACAACACGACTCTCCCTAAGTGTTGATTTACGATGGAGGAAGAGTGCAGAAGAAACCATTCCTTTGAGAATGAGAATTAGTTGAAAGATGGAAAAATAGACATAATATGTACCCGTGACAGCTTCTGTGTCTGCAGCAGTGCCTGCACCACAGCAGTAAATATTTGGTGCGATGTAATGGATTTTCTCACAGTTCTTATCAGCCACAGTCTCTCCATTCGTCGATCTTGTATCTGCCCCAAGGACTACACCATCTGCATAGATCACACCGCTAATAGTTGTTCCCGTTTTAGTTGCTAATTTTGAAGTGAAACCTCCTTTCTTTGCATTATGAGAAGAAGCACTGAATTCGAATCCACCGAGATCGAATGCGTCGGGATCTTGCATATCCGCTTTCAACTTTATTTGACTAATTATTGAAAATATTTGTAAAGTCCTCTTAAATCCAAAGACTGATTGATTAAAACTTGTAAAATCCAATGGAAAGCACAAAATCTGCCGACTCTCCGGCACACTCGGGACAGTCTGACTCTCGTTGGGATACTGGTTTTCCGGTTGAGTGACTGTCTGTAAGTGTCGTGTTTAGTCGTTTTGGCCTTTGTACGGGTTTACGGGTTGTGTTTCTCTCGCACCCTAAACTTGTCCGTTGCGGCCACTTTTTTAGTGTAACTTAAAATTATCCTATTCGTGATATGATATTTATGATATATGATGAGTGAAGTCAGTATAAGTGAAAAAATGAGTTTATTAAATGTTCTAACGATATAATGACTGGCAGCTGCTGGGGAAAAAGAAGAAGGATCCGACGCAGTACTTTTCTACACGGGAGGCGTTTATATACATACGAAAGGCGTGGATGTATTTGTAAGTACAAGGTCCTATAAAAATTCGCTTTTCTTGTGCACTTCGCAAACCTGATCCTCAAACAATTCAGAGGTGTATTCGTAAAACAAATATGAAATATTATTGTTAGTCATCCTGATTTAAATTATCGTCCGTTGGCTGTTACCTGGTGTTGTGTGTTTTTATGAAGAAACAAGAAGAAACAAAATTAAGTCTAACGAAGCGAGTCGATCGCACGATCGACGAAGATCCTTACCGTCTTACCTTTTCCCCGAATATTTGAAGCATTTTGATCCTATACTTCTTGGGAATTGTTCTTCAGGAAAAGGGATTGGAAGAGAATATCCGTTCCTTTTTTGAGAAAAAAAACGAAGTATCTACGATAAACTTGGGGAAGTTAAGGGCTATGTATCATCCTTCTTGCGTATTGTAGGATGCAGTCCAGCAAGGAGTTTAAAGAAAAGTATCACGAAAAGTTTTGTAAAACGGAATATTTGTACGACTCAATCGCGTCAGATATAGTGTGGTTAGATGCCTTTGCAAACGATTATAGCACAATTCAAAGAGAGCCCTGCATTCATGCACTATCTCATTGCTTTCCTGTTGACAATGCTGCAAATCCGAGAGAGAATTATGATGGAGCAAAAAATATTGAAGGTTGTTTGCGCTTGTCAAAACAGCTACTAATTCTTCAAAATTACAGAGAAAATATTAGGCGAATTCACTGTAGAAAAATAGCATCAAGCGGAATGGTACATTTGTTTCTTTTTCACCTGTCGGACAATGACATGGAGGTATACTTTATGAAATCCTTGATTCTTGTATTTGGCAGTTTCGAGAAAGTTTGCAGCAATCTGTTTTTCTTATTACTTTCATCGTTGTCAAAAGCATTCAGAATATCTTACAAGAAAGCTTTGAATGAACTGTTGAAGTTTTGTGATTATGAGTTGTATTATGCTGTGCAGTTTCGCCTGGGTCTTGAAGAAAAGAGCAAATTATCGCGACAAGTCTGGATGAATAGCACTACTATTTCGCAGTTTGACTTGACATCAGAATTTGTTCTCGCCCAATTAATTTCTTCTCATTCCTTGGATTTTTACAGCTCAAGTACGTCAAAAAATTTTGAAAAGTGGTTTAAGCTGAATTTTTCTTTGCAAAATATGTGCGAAGGTACTGCTCAAACATGGAATGTGGCATTAATTCAATACTTAGTAAACGAAGAGATCAGTTTGCTACGTTTATATTTAAGTTATGAGGAATTGGTTTTCACAAGATTTATTTTAAGACATCTTGGGTTACGTCTTCAGTGCTTTCAATTTCGATCTGACATCAAAATATCGCTCTTGAGTATGATTTCTTCTTTACTTGAAGCATCATCTTGTACAGAGGAGTTTAACTATTCATTAAGTTTTTCTTGTGTGAAGAATTCTAATTCATGGCATTATAAGCTTCTGGAGTTATTGCTTTGCTTGGGGTCACATATTCTAGCAGCTGATATGGTTCTTTATATCTATGTACTAAGATATTTCCGTTTGGCTACTCAAAATCTAGAATTAAACACAGAGATTGACTTAATAATAAAAGCTTTTGGATTTTGCTTTTGCCCCAGTCTTTCGTACTTTCCGAATAATCCAGCAGTAGCTGATGAGATATGGTCAGCTCTAAACAATATGCCACATCAAGCTCGCTATCGGGTCTATAACTTATGGGTAATATCAAATAATCCGAATGTACATTTTTTAGAACAACTAAAAACACAGAGAGCTCTACGACGACTTTCCAAAGAAAATGCAAAGGATAGTGGGAAGAAAATTGGCAAGATTGCTCATAGCAATCCAATAACGACGCTAAGTGTCATAGTCAATCAAGTGCAGGCTTATCCAAATATGGTGGTTCCAGCGGTTGATTCTTTGAAATACATGTCATATTTAAGCTTTGACATTCTTGTGTATTTGATATTAACTGCATTTTTTGGAAAAAATGAAAAAATGAAAGAAGATGGATTGAATGCTTGTTCTTGGTTTGCTGCGTTATCAAAGTTTTGTGGATATGCAAGCTTTAAATACGTAGTGCTTGATATTCAGGCTCTTCTTCATTACGTTTTGAACGCTATCAGAGATTATCAAACTGCAGAACTTCTCATCTTGAAGGAAATATTGTTAGCCATGGCTGGAAATCAACTGCTCGAAAACCTGAGCAAGGAACAAGTAGAATCATTGGCTGGTGGTAAAGAGCTACAGAACCAGGTTTCAAATGCTTGTAATGTATTTTCAAATTCCAAGGTCAAAAGTATTCAGAGACTCAGGCATGCTTTTGAGAAGCATGGCTCGGACTCACTAGTAAATCCCTACCTAGTTCTTTTGGCTAGAAATCTTCAGTGCTTAATTTTCTGTTCTAAATTTGAAAAATTACACTTGCTGGTGAGGGCACTGGATTATTCTCACGAGATTTTTGCACAATTCGTAAACTTTCTACAAGTTGCCTACACAGAAAGCGAGTATAAAGCATGTATTCCTAGTGTCCTGAAACTGAAGGAATCATACTATTTAAGTCCAGATGTAGTTTTCAAAATTCATAGGAAACACTTCCAAATTTCTGAGTTTGTAGAGACTTCTAACTTAGAAATGAATACAAGCAATTTGTTTTCTGCTTCTCAGGAAAAGTCAAATTGGCACTCATTGAATATAAAGTTATGTGAATTATTCTGGAACCTTTCATTACATCATATACATATTCCAGAAAGGTGTTACAGCGACATTATATCGAAATTAACATCCCAGAATATGGATTCAAGTTCAAGTTCCTTCAATCTTGGCTCAAAACATATATTTACTTCAGAGAAAATTTGTGAGTGTATTAGTCGTCTAAAGCTGGAAATGTTCAATCAGAAGAAAAACGGTTGTGATACAAGAATAGCACTGCGTTCTCTGAGAAATGTTTTTCCGAGTGATGTTCTTCAGAGAACAGAAAGTATTTGCAATCTCATGCAAAATTTAGTTTTGCCTCGCTGCAGTAATTCTATATCAGATGCCATGTTTACTGCAAATTTTTTTGAGAGTTTGAGGCAAACTGTACCGCACTTCGACTTTTTCCAATATTTCGATATAGTAATGGAGGATATAGAGAAGAAAATAGAATGTTGTACTGATTTCGAAGCTGAACATTACGGATATTTCTTAGATGAATCGTTCAGAAAAATTATACATATTTCTTCCAACGATGATTATGTTCATCTTGTTCAAGAAAGTTACAACACGTCATCCACTCAAAGAAAGGGTGAGATGATTTATTTACAAATCAAAGTAAAAAAGATTATAATTTGGCACAGGAAGTTACTTCATGCTTTCATGAATCTTTTGAGAAAGGGAAGTCAGTATGACATTCGGAAATCCCTGGTAATCTTGAACAAAATTTCCACTTTTCCTGCTTTGCTCAACCATGGTGAAGTTATATTGCGTGAAGTAAAAAATATATGTTCTTCTTGTGATTATGATGATATCAAAACCATTACAAGAAGCTATGATGCAAATTTAAAGCAGCGTAAAATATTTTGGAAGACAGAAGATGAATTCATAAGGAGTTCAATAAGTTCTGTATGGCTTTAATAATTTCTTATTCTCCAGGGCCAAGAAATGCTGCTTGGTTCCAAGTTAAAAGAGGTAAAGCAAATACTTCAACTGTATGAATTTTAGCCTTTTGAAAAAAATAGCTCTTCATTTCACGCACTGCTGTACTTTCATCTTGAAGATATGAATAAATCAATTTTCCTGTTGATTCTATTCGAATTTTAAGTACACCATACCTACTTTCAATCTTCGCCCAACCAAGAGGGTCAAACTCTAACATCCATATTCTATGATGTAGTGAATGCAGTGAACTTAAACATAGTAACAAATCTTCCAAAACGCTGACTTCCGATAACTTTGTCCCATCAATCCTTCTTCCTATTAATTTTGCCATTTGCTTCTTGTCATTTTTGGAGTAAGAGATAGAAAACATTTTATAAAAAGTGAGCTTTCTGTGGAGGAAGCGTGCTACTGCTGCAGGAAATGACAAAGGGTGATATTCTATTCCATCAAACTCGGATCCTAGTATTCTCAACTGTCTCAGAAAATGAGATATTTTAGTATCGAGATTATCGGTAAGTATTCTATAATGTGTAATCATATTCGTTTCTGCAAGCTGTGGATTTAGATGTGCTGTCAAAGGATCTTCCCATGTCAACCATTTCGCAAGATTTGTGGTACCCCACCCGACTGGGGTTTCTGATGGTTGATCGAGAGCACAAGCAATCAACATGTCCGAGAACGAAGCTGGTCTGCGAAACAAAACTTTAAATGACTCGTCTACCCGTTGCATGATATCACTTCGAGAATTTTGCGCACTCTTTGCATGTACAAGCTCACTAAAGAAAGCCAGTGCAGCTTCGACTGAAGCCATTGATATCTCTGAACCGTCGTGCGACCACGCAGTAATGTAAACGTGCTTTACATTATTTTTCGATGCTACGTTGAATCCTGATTCCATCATGTTCATTGACCAGTATAAAGCAACCCAAAATCTGTTCCATGACCACAGGCTAATGGAAATACTCCAATTTCTTTTCTGTTTGAGAAATGCATCATTATCCAGTAGAGAGCTCAATAGTACTATTTTCTTATCGAATGCACTTTCTTCTAAAGCATAATTTCTATATATAAACTCAATTTCACCATCACCTAAAGCTTCATTTAATTGAATGAATGCCTCAGTATCTATATCCACATTGCAATCTTCAGAAAATTTCACTCGATTAAAACTCTGCTCTTTGTAACATATTTCAATTGAGTCTGTATAGAAGACTGGGACAATTTTTAAGCTTCTAGAGATATCAACAATTCTTTTCAAATGCTTGCTATATGATTCAATCTCAATATTGAAACATTCTCTGTCAATTTGCATATGTTCCAAATATTTAGAGCACTTTGCATAAACTTTTTGTACATAATATGCGTGGGTTTTCTCACCAACACTTATGTGAATGCGTCTCGATTCTAGCGGTTCGGACACAGCAAGTAGAACACGATGAAGTAACTCATATTTTGCTTCATTATTCGGAGGAGCTTTGAGCATTGACGAATAAAATGGCCAATTGATGAGAGACTTTATATCGTCAATGAGCAAGATGGATGGAACAATTTCTATTCCTAGTGATTTTGCAGTCTTACCAAGTATAACAAAATCTTCATAAGTGAAGCGCTTCTGCATATAACCAAAAAAAGGCTCATTTTCTACTACAAATGTATCTTCCATGTAAATAAATAGTGTTCCGTATCCATAGAGCGAGAGGGAAACAGTTAAATCTTGCAACCTCTCCATTTGAGGCACCCCTCCTGAACTAGTATCTAATTTGAAACCCAGTTCTTCAACTGTAACATTAATTTCGAATTCCATTCCAGCAGTGATTAATGCTTGCTTTCTTTTGACAGGACCAAAAGGTGCATTTCTTGCTGCAACCATCAAACGTCCTAGTGCAAGAAATGCTTCTATTCTTTCTGAGAAATATATTGTAATCAGATTTGTATCTGAAACAGTAACTTTGATGCGACGACGTGCTTTCTGATCCAGTGAAGATTGAACAAAAAGTAGCTTGACTGCAGCTTGAAAGTCTTCACCCGCATCTGGTACAAAATATTCAGGAAAGCGTTGCTTTACACACTGTAAGCCTTCGGCCAGTTCAATAGAGTCTGAATTAATATGAATATAAAAGCGTAAGCCGTTATAGTAATTCAATGAACCTGGAAAGGCATTATATGAACGAAAGCTCTTCACTTCTTTCGTAGCAAAGTCTAGCAAACGTTGGTTTCTGCTTTGAGAATTGTCACCATTCTTACCTATCCTTCTGCAAAGCTTTGAAACACACGTGGTACAAAAAATATTACGGTTAGAAAAACAGTAAAGTATGATAAAACACGTTAAAACGACTGCGCTTCCGTGAGAAAGAAAGGTCAGCATTGCTATCCCACGAAAACGTTTTTATTCTTGTGTTCCTGGAGTGATTCCATTATCGTGGCCTTTTCTACAAAGATCCAAATACGAACTCATGAATTGTAGGGGCTTCCTTAAATTTCAGGGTGGTGCGATACTAGCTTACAAAAAATATCCTCCATTTTCCGGAAGAGTAAAATGTATCATCCTCTTTCAATATGGAATTACTTATGACTCATCAAGGTAAGCTACATACATTCAGTAGTCATGTGCCAACGATATAGAAGACAGGTAGAAATGTTCTAGAAATGAAATATGAAAATTTCACAGTCACACAAGGAACACGAGAACAAATTTCTATTTTTTATTTACTTTAAAAAAAAGTATATACCGCGGGTATGATACAAGTGGTATACTTGATTTAACAGGGTACAGGGTACCTAGGTACCAGTATTAACTAGTTATAACTATTAACTAGGGATGATGCCAAAGCGCTTTGAGCCAAAATTTTTTTTTCAAAGTGCTTCCAAAGTGTTCAAAGTGCAAAGTGCTTAATTGAAAGTGTTGGCCAAAAAAACGACTACCTCGAACACCTCCTTTTTGCCCCCCAAAAGGGGTGTAAAAAACATTTCGCGCCGCGCAAATTAGGGTTTAACCCTAAACGCCAGAGCTGTAGGCACCAAACTTTTTTTTCGTCAAAGCGCTTTGAGACAAAAAATTTTCGCCAAAGTGCTTCCAAAGTGTTCAAAGTGCAAAGCGCTTTGACATTTCACCATCCCTACTATTAACAAGAAGTCAAGAAGGAAGAACAATTCAAGAGTTAAAATCGTCAAAAGTGTAACCTTATTGCTACCTTGTTGGACCCTTCGTGACACAAATGATAAGAGCCACAGACTTCTGCGGTAGCATCACAAGAGAGAAAATAGTTCTGACTACATATCAAAGAACGAGATATACAGTTCACCCATCAATAAAAAAGGTACTAAATGTATCGTTGAACACTTTTGAACTTAAAAAAATCCCACTTTAAAAAGGGTAAAAGTCACCCGAAGTTACCACGGGCTAAAGCACGTGTACTGGTGAAAGCGCAACTCATAATTTTCGGACAACTCTAATCCTATCTCTCTTATGAATGCTTTAGATGGCTTCATCTTATGTGTCGGTTGAAGAGAATTCAAGTTCGACTATTCTAGCAGCAGATATCGGAGGCACAAACGCTCGTTTTCAGGTTTTATTTAATCTAGTCCTTTGGATAACATGCTCACACTCGTATAAATATAATGCAGATATGGAACTTTAGTTCTGACGGTAGCAAGGATGTGCTTTTAATAGAGCAGGTGAAATATTTGTAATCTTGAATTTGTTCATTTTGAAAAGTGGCTATAGGAATATAAGTGCAAGAAGTTTCCAACATTTGAACTGTGTGTCACAGAGCTCTTAAATGTAAGATATCATTGCTGAAATTGAATAGTATTCATGTCTTTTGTAGTCATCGGGAATTTCAGGTATTGATCGAGCTTGCTTGGCTGTTGCAGGTCCTGTCAAAGCCAACTCGTGCCAGGTATTCTGTTTTGAACTAATTTTATTTGCAACTCATGTAAAATTTCAGATGACGAACTTGACATGGAAAATAGACGGTGCAAGTTTAGAGAAAACTTTTGATATAAAAAGTGTGCGTGTTATGAACGATTTCGAGGCGATTGGATACGGGATTCACGAGCTTGAAGAGTCGGATCTTTTACGTCTGAATAATTGTTCAAAAAAGTATTTTACATCTTTTCTATAATTTCAAATTAATATCTTCTTCAAAGTCCGACAGGACCAATAGCTCTGATAGGACCCGGAACAGGCCTAGGAGTAAGTTTCATCTATTGTTTGTTAAGTAATGAAATTTATCATTAATTAATTAGGAAGCTCTCTTGTATTGGAACAATTCACTCTCCCAGTACGAGGTGTACTCATCAGAGGTGAAAGTAGCTAACAATCAAGTGAAGCATTTATTTAAATTTTTGTAGGGTTCTCATGGTCGTTTTGCACCCGTGGGCGGTTTGCAATGTAAGGCAAGAGACTCACATATTTTTCCAAAATTCACGTTAACGAGTAATACCTATTAGCTTCTAAAATATGTTGAGGATGAAATCGGGGTGCGGCATTCATTTTAATTTGGAAACCCCACAAAAAAAATTCTGATGTAATCATCATTTTTGTTCATTGATAGGAATGTGAAGTCGAACATGTGTGCTGTGGTGATGGTCTTGCGAGAATTTACAATTTCCTTTGCACAGAACTAAACACTAACGAGCCAATGCTAGATCCTGCCGAGGTATTACTGCTCACTCGAAATATTGATTATAAACCTAAATTATTATTATTCTATTACTTCTAAGATTACGGAAAAGGCACTATCTGGAACATGTTCAATATGTGTTACGACTGTGAAAATATTTTTAGAAATTCTGGTTTGTCCAATCAAATATATTTTGAATCACTAAAAAATTTTACGTGACAATTAGGGGACAGAAGCAGCGAATCTGGCTTTAAAGTCATTGGCTAGTGGTGGGGTATACATTGCCGGAGGCATTCCTACGCGTCTCACATCAATTTTAGAGGATGGAACGTTACTGAACTCCTTCGTACGAGAAAAGAGTCGAACGTCATTTCTATTATCAACTTTTTCACTCATCGTCATTTTGAATCCGTCGGTTGGTTTGATTGGATCGAAGGTATACTCATTCATTTTCATTCAAAGCAAAGTTACAAGTTCTCCTAGGCCTTCGCAAGGCGCCTGTTACGAAAGTGAAAAGACGAGTTTTTTTTAATGTGATAGTTCACCAGTGCTATAGTAAAAGCCAGCCAGAACCGAGTGCAAATATACTCCAGCACATGCCTCCCCAGAATGCCCCGCTACTTCCGAGCAAATCACAAAGAAAACCTGCCATATAGTTCCCAAGTCCAAGTGCTAAACCCTGGGATAAAGCTGAAATGGCAAAACCTGTTCCACGAACATTCGGTGGCATGGTTGCAGAAAGAACAGCTTTCATATTTCCTTGCGTCATTGACATATGAACACCAACAATTAGATAGCCAACAAACACATGCCATGGAACTTTAGCAAGTACTAGTACAATATCTGCAAGTACCATGACTGCAAAACCGCCAAGGAGCATGAATTTTCTACCTGATGCTCCATTTAAATCGCCTTTGTCCGCTATGACTCCCAATGGATACGTAAGAATTGACTGAACTATATTTGTTGCAAACATAAGTATTGGCAAGTATGCAACTTGCATCCCGATTGCTCGAGCATGCAAAGTTACGAAAGCTTCACTAAAGCGAGCTACCTTTAGAATAGAGAAAACAAAGAGAGCTCGCCAGAATTCCCTGGGAAGCTGAACAGCTTCAGACCAACTCCAGCTCCACTCCCCCCAGCCAACTATCATGTCACTACTTTTTTTCACATTTTTTGTTCTATCTCCACTCGAAGTTGCTCGGCTCTTTTCTTCGTCGGCCCACGGGTCATCAGCCCAAATATAGGCTCGCTCCTGCAGATCTTCTGAGCCGAGCGCTTGAGTATCCTTATGTTGCTGAGCTTCTCTATCAACCTTTTTTATCATTGTACCAGAAGGTGTTCGTTTTAGCTGAACTGCGCTCCTTGGAGAAAATTCTCCATCGTCTAAACCTTCAACGACTTGATCTAAAAAAGGAGCCACAACAACTGCTCGTTTTTGAATTTGTAGTAACCACTCTCGAACATTTTTCCAGGCTCGCTGTCTATGATGCCATGCAACATCCCTACTCGTATCACGGCACTCTATACGCCTCCATCTTGCACGAAGATGCGGCATTGCAAGTGGTCCACGAGCGTGACGCCTCCAGCTCGGTAAACCACGACCTCGGCCAGGGCGAGGAGTATAATTTGGTTTTTTCATTGCTCTCTGAGGATTTTTCACATAAGATAATAAAATAACTATGGCAAAAATAGAAGGAACTGAAGCGGCAGTGAATGTTGCACGGAAGTTGTTTTGTGATAATTTCATGCAAATAATGGCCGCAATCGATCCTAAAACTCCACCCAATGTTGTCATACTTTGGTGTAAACCATAAGAACTGCTACGTTTTGGACGCGGAGATAGATCAGCAATTAATGCATCAGTTGGAGCAGCTCGGATCCCTTTCCCAAATCTGTCGAGAAGCTTTGCCATCACAACCCATTGCACAGATAATGCACTTGCGAGCACTAATTTCATCATAGCTGTCATGACACTACCAACAGCAATCACTTTGACACGAGATTTCAACATATCTGACAAGACACCGCTAAAGACTCTGCTAAAATTTGAAACAACAAGTGCAAAACCTTCTACAGCACCTATTCGAGTGTTGCTGAATCCAAGTTCGGAGTGCAAAAATACAGGTAGCAATGAAAAAACCATGCATGTTGAACTTGTCCATAAAAACCCACAAGTCGCCAATGCCCAGATGCTTAAATTGTCAACTGCATTTGAAACAATCTTTGGAAGTTTCTTCCTACGCATTCCCGGAAGTCGACATATTAAGTATTGGACTAACCCCGCACCAACACCGATCTTCTTCAGACCAATATCATCTTCTTCAACTTCAAGCTGATTCACCTCGAGTTCATTTCCATTATATTGCCATCTTGTAGATTCAACTCCTCCTGTGTATGCATTTTTTCCAACTTTTCCAGAATCGGAGAAATCCTCTGAATTTACTGAATTTTTAACCATTTTTCTCCGAGGTTGGATCTGAAACCTGGTTGGATCTATTCTATTTCTAAATCGTTTGCTCGAATTGCAGAATGAGAATAATTCGACGAATTGGCGACTTTGTGACATGACGTTCGAACTCATGGAGATGTGGTACGTATTCATCACGCTTGAAAACTGAATCTAAAGCTGAACGTCAATTTTGCAAAAAAGCCCACTCGACTCGACGTTTGGTTTTTTGAGAGCGGGCAAGATTAAGATATCGAACCGCATAGAAATACGAATATGACCCCCATGATACCCAGAGTTGTAGTTTCTTATTTTCTACTTGAACTCTACACGCCTCTAAGAATTCGAATAACTTTCGTAAGAGTAGGGCAAGAGGTCGAGCGATAGACTCATCCTCTGCAGAAAAAACGTTTTTCTGACAACGAGCGTTTTGAGTTAAATACCCTAAATGGCCGTGTTCAGAGGAATTTGGGAAAACTTTCTAAAATATAGATTTCTGTGTTGAAGTTTTTGCTGGGGCTGTTCAAGCTGTGAATACCCAACCGCTGTGCCCTGTGCGGTTGAATGAACAAAGGATGAACACAAACTTGACTATTTTGTAATACCACAACATATATGCTCGACAAAACCGATCTCATCAGCACCACGTAAATACTCGTCGTATTCCTATGATATTTTTATTCCAGTTGCTAAACTCTCATTAGTATTTGTGAAAAAAATTGCCGGAATGGAGGATCATATTTTACTATATTTCGATCCGGAACTAGTTCCTGATCTGAGAAAAAAGCTGAGAAGAAGTCACGCGAGCGAAGGGTTGAAAGTCATCATCGAGAAAGGTATTTTTGAGATTCTGAAAAGCACGTGGTAATATAAAGTTTGAAAATTGTCCCCTTCAGGAAAGTTATGCCTCATAACACAAGGCTTCAAGTTCCACCTGGAGAGGTCTGGAAATTTCAAAGAGCTGGAACTCTGGAAAACGATAGATTGGAATGCACTAGTTAAAGTCTCAGATATCTCCCATGTTTATGGCATTCATGAGAAATGTGATGCAGCTGAACAGTACAAATATCTTAGTAAGTCGAAGCTGGGATTTAAACAAATTGATAAGGAAGCTGAGGTAACTTATGTGTTTAGTGAAACTTTTATTATTAACCTTCAATCAAGACTGAAATTATGCCAGTTGTGAACGGAGACAACTTCACGGCTTTCAGAACTGTTCTGCATTTTACCGAAGAATTAGTCGATGAGCAGTGAGCGACTTCAAGGCAGCTGCTTATTTAATAATTTGTTTTGTTAGTTTTCTTTCAGAATTGTAACTCCACACCAATTTGCACATTTATCTTTTGTCCTGCACACTCCAACGTTAAGATGTTATTACTTTTTTGAAAGTCGCTCCGTAAGTTAGAGTAATCTCTAGAAAGTATGAGCGCTTTAAAACTTGTGTATAGATCAAAATCATGGTTACAAGTTTGAAGAAGAAGTTCGGAGTCTATCTTTACAACAGGCTTACACAACTTCAATTCAAAACTTATACCCGAACTCACTGTGACTGAGTCCTGCGTCAACAGAACTTTTGAAGTACTTTTTTCACTCTCCACTTCTGGAATGGTTCCCAAATTTTCATCAAAATATGTCTTAAATACAGATAGTACTCGCATTAGATCATCACTTAATTTTTTGCTCTGACCCGGAATTATTTGATAGTATATTCTGACATCATCATCAAATTTCAAACTAATTTGCTTTCTTAATTTCTGTATTCGGTTCACTATTTCTCGCGCAATGCAAGCATCCACCAGTTCCTCATGAACTTCCATATCCATTAGAATCATTAACCCATCTTCTCCCAATATAGCTTCTATATTATCCGAATTCGCCAGATTTTTGAATTCATAACGCAGTACAACTTCGCTTATATCTATCATTTCATCCTCAAGGCTGATTGCTCCATCAGTTTGGAAGGCCATCACAGTTTCCGTACTCATGTTCTTAATTATTTTTGAAATGCTTCCCATTTTTTTACCCAACCGTTTGCCTAACAGAGTAAAATTAGGTTCTGCACGTAAGTCAGCGTATTGAAGAGGATCCGAAGATACACTGATGTCTCGAACATTCAATTCGGAAGTGATGTAGCTCTTTAGGTTACTGAAAATATCTTGCAATAATACTGCATCCTTGTGAACAATAGTCATCGAGGACAAAGGTAGTTTTAAAGGCATTTTCTTCCGCTCACGTACAGTTCGACCAAGTTCAATAATATTCTGCATGCATTTAACCGAAGCTTCAATTCTTACATCATGAGCACCTTCCTGCATTTCCGGAAATGATTCGAAATGTATACTATTTTGAGAACTCTCAAGGCAGTGCCTCAAATTTTGATACATTTTCTCAACAAAGAAAGGTGTGAATGGAGACATTGCTCTACATAATAGAACCAATACATAAAAGAGCACTGAAAGAGCGGCCTGACAATCGGACTCTCCATCTTTTCCTTTTAATCTCCCTCGATTGAATCGAACGTAGATATTCGTAAGTTGTTCGATGAAATTAATCAAGCGTGGAACAACTGTATACAACCTATACCCCTCCATTTCAGCTCGAATAAATCCGACAAGCGTATTAGACTCCGATATAATCCAACGGTCGAGCACATTTAGCTTTGTGTCACTTACAATATCAGGGATGAACAATGTCTGCTTTTCTTTCTCGACACGACGAACATTTTGGACTAAAAAGCGATAAGCGTTATACCATGGCAAAAAGACATTCTTCAAAATTGAGAACACCCCTTCTTCTTTGAAACGAAGTGGCTCAGCGCGAACAACAGGACTATTGATCAAATATAAGCGTAAGGCATCAGCACCATACTCATTCAATATCTTGGACGGGTCAGGATAATTCTTCAAGGACTTAGACATTTTTTTTCCATCAGATGCTAAGACAAGACCATTACAAATAAGATTTTTGAATGCTGGACGATCAAAAAGAGCAGTTGAAAGTACCATCAATGTGTAGAACCAACCGCGTGTCTGATCAAGGCCTTCAGCAACAAAGTCAGCCGGGAAGTTCGTCTCAAAATATTGATTGTTCTCAAATGGATAATGTTGCTGAGCATAAGGCATGCTTCCACTCTCAAACCAGCAATCAAAAACGTCCTCTACTCTACGAAGGCTTGGATAGTCAGTACCTCGCGAAGAGGGAATTTCCAAATGATCGATGAAGTGTCTGTGAAGATCACTCACTTTCTCACCAGACAAGCGCTCGAGTTCTTCAACAGAACCAATTACACGAATTTCTTCACCATCGGGTGAAGTCCATACAGGAATAGGAGTTCCCCAAAATCTGTTCCGAGAGATCGACCAATCACGTACATTTTCAAGCCAGTTATGGAAGCGCTTTTCCTTGACATGTGAAGGAACCCAGTGTGTTTGTTTATTGTTCTCAAGCAGTTTTTCCTTCAAATCTTCTACTTTAACAAAATAGGATGCTACTGCCTTGTAAATTAATGGTGTGTGTGAACGCCAACAAAATGGGTACGAATGAACTATGCGAGAACTATCAACAAGTCTATTCATTTCTTTCAAAATTTTGATAATATCCTTATCTGCATCTTTCACATTTCTCCCGATCAATTCTTCAGGTATTGGAGAACAAAAACAACCATTATCGTCGACTGGATCCGGTAGCGTGCCTCCTTTTGAAATAATCCCGTGAGCAAGGCAAACACGATAGTCATCTTCGCCGTATGCAGGAGCTTGATGCACTACACCAGTCCCCGAGCCCTCTGTTACGTAATCATCAATACAAACACGAAATGCAGTATCCTTCATCTCAGCTTCAAAGATCGTAAACAAAGGCCCATATCTCAAATCCTTCAACTCTTCACCAGCTACTTCCTTGCATATTTCCCAACCATCTGAAAGTTTCTTCTTTTTATTCATAGCACCTGGAATCACAGAAATACAGGATTTTGCAACAATTAAAACCGTGCCAAGAGGATCTTTTAAATAAACATAGATTAACTGAGGATTTAGACACAAAGCCAAATTGCTTGGCAGAGTCCATGGGGTAGTAGTCCATGCAACAAAGGAACTTTTGAAATCACAATCCATCACAGGAAAGGATACCTGATATATTTAAATCAAAAAATTAAATGGTGAAATGGTCAATGAGTTGCTAAGTATACCAAGACTGCAGGATCTGAAACATCTCTGTAGTCAAGACCCGCCTCAAAATTAGAAATAGGTGTGTTACAGGCCGTTGAGTATGGCATAACTTTGAAGCCGCGATAGACCTAATCCAAGTATGAATACATCAAATTGTTTAAATGAAGTACACTTTACCAGATTCTTGTCAAATAATGTTTTAAAAACCCACCACACGCTCTCCTTTCAGATTAAAGTTTAAAACGAAATAAGAGATTAATTTCAAACGAGACTCACCATGAAATTCAAATCTAAAGTTTTATAATCATGACGGAAATCAATCCAACGACCTGACCGAGTTATTGTTTGCTCCCATTCGCGAGCATATCTCATCACTATCTTTCTGCACTCTTCATTGTAGACTCCAATTCCCATGTTGAGTACATCTGACTTGCTCTTGATTCCTGAAGTTATCTTTCTTAGAATGAATAAATGTTGTGCCTAGAGATCATACCTAATTTCTTATCAATCTCGTATTCCACAGGCAAGCCATGGCAATCCCATCCGAATCGACGTATGACATGAAAACCAGTTGCAGAAGCATATCGTGTTATAACATCCTTCAAAAAATTTAAGATACAGAAAGTTTTGTTGCTTTCATATTTTCTCTCACCTTGATAGTTCCAGCTAATATGTGGCCATAATGAGGGAGACCCGTAGCAAAAGGTGGTCCATCGTAAAAGACGAAACTATTCGTATGAAATCAAAGTATGCGGGAAAAGAGGGAAGTTACGTACTCAGGGCGCCCTTCACTTAATTTTAGCTGCTGGTGAAAAGCGTCTGTTTCTTCCCATAACTTTAGTATTGCTTCTTCCTGAGATTCATTCAACTCAAACCGTAATAAATGCGATGATAATTAGAGTACCTGAAGAGGAAAAGAGTAATCTTTTCCTTCTTCTACATCGTTCAAAGTGTGATTTGACATTTTCACTAGGTCTTCTCGACGGGAAGAGTTATCTATTATTTGTTGAAGGACGCTTAAATGCACTAATGTGTAAAAGAATCATGCATTTACCGAATTGTCAGCTTACTGAATCTTTATTAATAATTCTGTCGTGTTTACTGTATCTTTCGATTGTGCTTTAACAATGTAGAACGACTGTCGCGATTACCGATTTTTTATTCTTGATGTTTTGTTGGTTGGTTTCTTCCTCTTCCTTTTTTTTACAGTCACAGTTTTTTGCTTTTTTGCTTTCTTTTTTCCAATCTATATTTATGTATATGCCATTAGCTGGGGAATTTATAAAATATACCACGCGACGCACGTTCAATATTATAGAGATAAGTACACTTGTACGCAGGTGTATCGTATATATACTCTTACTTGGATTATTTAAGCTTCAATAATTCAAGAATAGAGTGCAAGTTTTGAGGTCTTTTGAACAGCGTTACTAAAACTGTGCTTTGTTGTGTAAATTATTTCATTACAAAGACAGAATTTCTATTGAATGCTGCTAATGCTTGTGCAATAACTGTATAGTTCTGTGTTACACCTGCTGCACAAAAACGACAATAGCGGTCCCAAATTCCGTTTGCTTTAAGCAAAGAAAATCTATATTTGAAACTACTAAAAGATAAGCCACGCAACGAGTAGAATGTTTTTAGAATCTACAGGATTAGGCGCAAACTTCACGAACTTCCATCCCTGAAATGAACAAATCTGGAGTCCTCGTACGACCTTGGTCTTATAAAGTACATGATTATATAAATGTTCCCATAGTAGGAATTTTAGCCTCACTTTGTGTGGCTGGACTTTTAGATTTGGTGAATACTTATGTGGTGACGAAGATTTTTGTCATATATATAATTTTAGATACAATTTGGATCCTCATATTTCCAGATTCCATACCAAGTATGGCAAGTTTCATAGTTTTGCACCATGTATTGACCTTTTGCATCCTGTTACATCCACTTAGATATCCTGAGCACTCTATAGAGACATGCAGAGATGGAATTGTAGAGTTGAATACATTCTTTCTAATTCTGAGAAGGCAACTGAGGAGGGGGTCATTTGCTAATATCCTCTGTAATTCTTGCTACAATCTTACCCTTGGTATTAGATATGTATGGCAGCCATACTTGGTCTATCATTTCTTTATAATCACAAACATCCGAGAGGGATACCCCTTCTCTGAGTTTTTCTGTGTTATGGTTTCTCAAATTGCACTCTGTACTTTCAATGTGTGCTTGATATTACTTCCTAAGAAGTCGAAAACTATATCTGACTAGTAAGAAATGATTTTGGCGAACAAAAGTGTCGAACCTATCACATCATTGCAGTTTGTTTTGGTTGTTCTTTTTCGTATAAAACTCTCCATAGATATTCCATGTGTACAAATATGTGATCAAAAATATGTTATAGCAGTACCATTTTTTAGGATTTTAGCAATAATACATCGACTTGATATTCATCAAAACTCCTGTACATACTGGCATTGCACATACCGCCAACATCAACACCTTAATCGAGCGCCCCGCTCCGACGCCACCTAAAGGTAAGCGCTCTCCTATTCCCGCTAACGAACATTCCTCTCCTACTCCTACCAGAAGAAAAACACAGAATAAAACAGCAAAGAAGGCACCAGCCCACTCGAGCAAAAAAGAAAACCCAACGAACGGCGCTCTTTCGCTCGCGTTCGAAGACCCGGCAGCACCGACACCCTTAACCAGCCCCCTTCAGTGTGGGGATTCGTCGTGTGACCTGGACTTTGACCTCGAGCAGCGAGCTGACCTCCCCGGTTTCCTTTCCGCTTCTCCCGCGAAAGCCGTTACTTCGCTTTTTGAATCGTTTTTTCCCGACAACGACGACGACGTTCTTCTCCCTTCTACTGACGTTCCGATGACTGAGGACTCTCTCAAACGGACGTTACGTTCTTCTCGTTCTACTGACGCTAAAACATCTGAGACCCCGGTCGTTGACGATGTAACTCAACCTCCTCCCAACAGTTCCCCTGGTGAACCACAACAACAACGTGCACATAAAAGAGTAAATAAAAGAGTAAATAAAAAAGTGAAACGTGAGATTTGAGAGAGAGAATTCTCTCCCAAAAATCACTATCTCTATTAGAGCACAGATCAAGAAAAATAATACTTCT
>Ga0115000_10000870_pt1 | contig 27571 bp, 26 predicted proteins | sample ArcticOcean_MG_C_6_FD_89690 | JGI IMG/M metagenome (GOLD analysis project Ga0115000, IMG submission 89690) | Marine microbial communities from western Arctic Ocean - ArcticOcean_MG_CB8_128 | ecosystem: Environmental > Aquatic > Marine > Oceanic | place: Arctic Ocean: Canada Basin | collected... | reverse complement strand
TTAATGTGACTATCTCTAAAATTTTGTGTAATTTTATTTGCATTAAAATTAAGTATTAAAGGCACTGCATTAGCTGTATTTTCAGATGTTGAAAAGCTATTCAAATATAATTGAAAATTATTCTCAGCAGCAAATTCATGAATTTTTTCTACAAAATCAGTTCCAAATTTGAAATTTTTTTCACTTGAGTTTATGCCACTCATTTCATCAAAAATAATGAATAAGGTTTTTTGTATAGAAACTTTATGCTCATCTTGTTTTGTATCTCGACTAAAGTTCACTATTTCGATTGGATTGAAAATAATACCAACAACTTTAAAAATAAATACTACAAATATAAAAGAAGAAAAAATTTTAATAGATTTAATTCCTAATTTATAAAAGATAATATTTATAATTAATAAAAGTATTAAAATTAATATTATCTCTGCATAATAAATATTTGGTAGCAGATTATTTAAAAATTCAAAATTAGGCTTAATTAAACTTCTACTTAGAGATAAATTTTGATCAATTGCAAAAAAAGTTAAAAATGAAGTTAAAAATATGGTAAATTTATAATTTTTTTCTAAATCTATATATGCAACTAAACTCAGATATAAAAGAGCATATGGTATAAAAAATATATAGTTACTGCTAAATAAAATTTTTTCTGACAATGCCCAGACAGGGAATATGCAAACAAATAAATAGATTTTAAGAAACTTTTTCGTATTCATAAATCTTTCTTAAACTATCCTCAATATTATTTATTTTAATAATTTTTGCTTTCGTTAATAATATTTTTTTAAAATTATCTTCTGTATAGTCTTCAAATATATCCTTTCTAAAGCTTAGCATAATTTTAATTGTATCATCTTCTTTTGGTACAAATTCTATCAAACCTTTTGGTGCTATACTTAAAAACCAATCTATGAGATTTTCTAAAGGTATGTTTTTAGCAATTGCTAAATGATGCTCAAATGCAAGCGCGATTAGTGCATCAAACTTACACCTTTCTATAAATCCAACTCTTTCCTGTTGATTCCAGCCAATATTAATAGAGGGGTTTGAAGCATCTAGGTATAGTGGTAAAAAATTTAAATTTTTTTCTTTAGATCTATTGTAAGATTTTATTAAAGCACCTTGGTCATAATCGAAACCAATTACACTTTTTCCACCTGCATTTAGACTTGCTTCAGAAAATTCACCAGTATTACAACCTAGATCACAAAGCATTTGGGGTGTATGCTTTTTTATAAATTCTTCAACTATTGTTTTTTTTATTTTAGATTGATTTTGATCATAAGTATTATCAACATCATAGTTTTTCCAAAAAGATTTTTCTTTGGAGTTTTGAAGTTTAGAAATAAATTTTCTTAAGTTTTTTAACATCCACAAATATGAATTTTTATTAAATTTTCTTTTTTTATTTTTTAATAATTTTAAATCATTAATATTTTTACTTTTATTTTTGTTCTCAAAATAAGTTGGTAAAACTAAATTCAAGAAAATTGTTGGATTCATTTTTTGAAAAAAAGTTAATATTTTAGATACTTCTTCACTAGATATTCCCTCTAAATTTCCGCGATACCAGTTATTATAAGTAATTCCTTTGTAAGATGTAATTAAAAGAGGATTTAGGAATTGTTGACAAAACTGATTGTGCGCAGACCAATTAGAGCCATCAATATACTCATCTATCGAAAAAGCATCTATGAATATTGGTTTGTTTCCAATAAATTGAATGTTGTATGCGGAGGCATCTATTAATTGAAAATTATTTTCTATTAAAAAAATATTAAAATCTAAATGATGTAATGCTGCATCTTTAAGTTGATAGAAACTCCATTCATATGGGTATGAAACATATGGAATTTTATTATGCTCTAATAAAAAATTACAGTTAAGTTTCTTTTTAATATCTTCATCATCAATTTTTTTAGTTCCAATTAAAAACTTTCTTTCAACACTTTTATCTAGTATTTTTGATGAAGTTAATAATTTAAATTTTTCTTCTCCACATTTATTAATTCTTCTTATTATTCTATCACCAAGTGTAAATACTGTTGCTGAGGGATCTCTAAAAGATCCTGAGATTTTTTCCACAAAATTTACTCTTTATTATCTTTTTTAAAAACTTTTCTAAAAAAAATTTTTACTTTTGCCCAAAATATATAAAGTGTTGAAAAAAATGCAGCAAAAGCACCTATGATTGCTTGTAATATAATACTACCTGTTCCTGGGTCTAGATACGCATGAGCTGAAGAGGTAAACAAAAAGAAGTATAAAAAAAATATTGTTTTATTAATCATTTTAGCTTTTTTTATTTTAAAGCTTTAAGGTTTACAAGAAAATAATGTGGTCTAATAACCTTTACCTTGTATCTTGTTACTTTACTATTTAAAAATCAAGTTAATCGATATAAATTTAAATCTCACTTCTTATAACTGATAACTAACTTTTTTCTAAGCAATAAATATAAAGTTAAATAAATCAATATATTAAACAATATACCTAGGATTAAAATTTTTGTACTTGAAAAAAATCTATAAAAACACATAAAAATAATTAAATTATAAATATTAATTAAATTTGCCGCCAGTGTATTAAAGTAAATATTCTTCATTAAATTTTTTTTTATAAAGAAATTATAAATCATTTGGTGTAAATGAAATTGATCTGCGACTTGTACTTTGTTTTTGGAAATAATTCTTCTTAAAATTGAAAATAAATTTTCAAAAGCTGGGTACCACAATAATAAACAAATAAAGAAAGGTGAAACAGAATTATTTTTTAAAGAAAAATCTATTACAAAAAAAGCTATATAAAATCCAAGTAAATAAGCACCCGAGTCTCCTAAATACAATTTTCCACAAAAGTTAAATAAAAATAATGTTGATAAAATTATAATTAATAAATTTATATTTGGATCAATTATTAATTTAAAATTATTAGAAATTATAATTAAAAATAAACAAACTAAAATATAATAGCCTATTACAAGTGTATTGAGACCATCTAAAAAATTACTTCCATTAATTAAGATTAAGACACAAAATAATGTAAACAAAATTGACACAAACTTAATATCTAAAAAAAAATTTAGAGACTCCATTCTTAAATCTGTAATTATTAAATCAGATAAAAATATAAAACAAATAGATACAACACTTTGCATTAAAATTCTTTTAGTAGGTGAGGAAATTTTGTTAGTGTCTGAAAAAATACCTATAACTAATAAAAATAAACCAAATATATTTAATAGAATTAAGTTTTTAAAAAATAAAACTGAACAAATAAAAATTAAGATACCTCCACATAACGGTGGTGATTTAAATGAATTCTTTATTAAACGTTTGTGCTTAGAGAAAGATACTTGATCAATTAGAATGTTATTTTTGTTAAATATGTAAATTACTAATGATGAAAGAAAAATTATAAGCATTATAGTATAAAAAATATTATTTAACTCAATCATAGATATCTTTTAGTTAAAGAGCTCACACTCAACAAAAAAACTAAAATTAAAGATTTTAAAAAATTAAATTTTAAATGATAATTGTAGACTAAAAAAGCATCTTTTAATTTTTGTGTAATTGAGCTTGAAAGGGAATTATTTGTTTGCCTCCAAGATGCCAAATCTTCATTAATACCCAACATGTTGATATTTTTTTTTGATAATTTTATCCACAATAAATAGTCCTCTTTAGTTTTAAGATTTGGAAATTTTTCTTTTTTTAATAATTTGGAATTAATCATAACAGTTGAAAGACCTATATCACAAGAAAATAGAAGATTTCGATGTGTTATTATTTGAGGCGCTCTAATAGTTTTTATTTTTTTTTCATTTTTATCAATAATTGAATAACCTGTATATGAAAAGTCTACTTTTTTCATTTTCATAAATTTAATTTGTTTTTTAAGTTTATCCTTGTGCCATGTATCATCGGAATCCAAAAATGATATCAATCTGCTTCTAGATTTTTTTATCCCAGCGTTTCTTGAATATCCAGCACCTAAATTCTTTTTATTAATAATAATTCTTACATTCTTTATTTTTCTAAGGGCAAGTTTTACGAATGGTAATTCAGTTTTGTCTACATCATCATAGATTAAAATGATTTCAAAATTTTTATGTGTTTGCTTTAGTATAGATTTTATAGTTTTTTTAAAAAATTTTTTTTTTTTATAATATGGAATTATTATAGTTACTAAATCTGGCATATATTATCTAAGTAATTGTTATGAGATCTTTAAAGGCAATATAGTGGTTAAATAAAGTAAATTTTTTTGTATATCTTAAGTTGTTCAGCAAAACTTCAGAATTATTTTTCTTCTTTAATAATATTTCAAAACAATCTAAAAAACTCTCAATATTGTTTGATTCAAATAAAAAACCATTATAGTTGTTTTTTATAATTTCTTTGGGTCCGGTAATACAGTTGCTAGAAAAAACAGGTGTTCTGCAAAAAGCTGCCTCAATTATTACAAAACCAGGATCTTCCCACAAAGATGACAATATAAAAGCTTCCGCACCTTTCATTAACGGAAAAATATTATCAACATGACCAGTTAAAAAAATATTTTTTTTTAATTTATTCTTATCAATATAGTCTACTAGTTTTTTTTTATCCTCTCCATCTCCTGCAATTAATAATTTAAAATTTGGATACTTGCTAATTATAATTTTAAATGCCTTACATAAAAAGAGAAAGTTTTTTTGTTTTGTTAATCTTCCAGCCGCTAAAAAGTAATTTGAATGATGGGTAATTTTTGTTGCATTTTTTTTGTTGTTAATATTTTTTACTTCAATAATCGGATCATATAATAATCTTATTTTATTTTCACTGACGATATTCAAACTCTTTATATATTCTAGTGTAGCTTTTGTAGGACATGTTATCAGGTAAAATTTTTTTAGGGCAATTCCCCATAGTAATTTTCTGAAAAAACCTAATTTGGGTAGACCAGAAATTCGAAGTATAAACCTAGTGTTAAATTTAAATAACAACAATAAAAACATCGGTAAGGATGTAATAAGTTGTACGATTAAATAGTCTGGCTTTTCATCTAAAATAATTTTTTTGAGTGGAAAAAAGGATAAAACAAAAATTATTAGAAAAGAAAACCTGCTTCTAATTTTTCCTTTATAGGGTAAAAACTTATAAAATTTTGTGAAAAAATTATTTTTAAGATTTATTTTTTTTTGTTCAATATCTTCCTTAAAAAAATTAAACTCACCAAAAAAATTTATAATGGAGCATTCATAATTATCAGAATACTTTTCTAATGCATAAGCTGAATTTATGACAGCTTTCGGAGTTGCTATAGGAACTAGAAAGGGTGACCAATAAAATATCTTTTGTTTTGTGATCTTCAATTTTTGTAATTTATGTTTATTTTATTAATTTAACTTATATTTATAGTATAGTTTCAAAAAAATTATTAATAAATTTATGAATGAATACGAAGAAAAAATTGAAAAAAATCTTTTTAATTTAATTAAACATTTAGATAAGCCAAAAATTTTAGAACTAGGTGTTCAAAGTGGAGTCTCGACAAATAAATTTTTAGAGATTTGTGATAATAATGATGGCTATCTCTACTCAGTAGATGTGGATGATTGCTCTAGTGTTGCTCAAAATAAAAGATGGAGATTTATCAAAAGTAGAGATGACGAATTTGACTATATAAAATCAATAATACCAAAAAAATTAAATGTTATTTTTATAGATACTCTTCATGAAGCGGCACATGTTAATAAAATAATATATAACTATTATGAGCAATTAGAAGAGGGTGGATATATTTTTGTTGATGACGTCTCTCACCTTCCTTATTTAAATGAAAACAAAAAATCAAGTTTTTATTGTGAAATTAATAATAAAGAAACTTTTGAAAATATTCTAGAAATTTATTATAATAATCAAGATTGTTTTGATTTAAATTTTTCATTTAAATCTTCAGGCCTAGCAATTATTAAAAAGAAAAACAATTCAGAATTAAAACCTAATTCAAAATTAAAATCTAGACAAAGAAGTTTAAAATATCTCATTAGGAAAATATGGCTATTAATAAGAAAAAGTTATTAGTTTTTATTCCTTCAATCGAAGACGGTGGAGTAGAAAAAAATTTATTTATTATACTTAATTATTTAAAGTTAAAAATTAATGACATTCACTTAATAACATTTGATGACTCTAAAAAGAGCTACTTTGATAATAAAATAAAAATAATTAACCCCAGATTTAATTTTTTTTTCTTAAGAGGAAGATATCCTAAATATATTTTATGCTTATTGCTTTTGCTTAAAATTTTAATTTTTGACAGAAACTATTTAATTTTATCTTTTCAGGCCAATATATATGTTTTAATAATTTCAAAGATTTTTAAACTAAAAGTAATTTCAAGATCAAACTCTTCATCTGCCGGATGGAGTCAAAACCCAGTTAAACAATTTATTTTTTCATATTTTTTTAAAAAAGCAGATAAAATTATTGTTAATAGTAAAGATTTCAAGAAAGAGATGGATAAAAAATATTCAATAGATAGCTATTGTATACTCAACCCATTTATTTTTAAAAAAATTAACAAAGATTCTAAAATAAAAACACAAAAAATATTTTCTAAGAATGCTCTTAAGGTAATATCTGTTGGTCGATTAACTTTACAAAAAGACTTTATTACTTTACTTAAAGCAATTAATTTGGTTAAAAAAAGAAAAATAGAATTAATTATAATAGGCAAGGGATCTGAAAAAGACCACTTACAAAAATTCATTAAAAATAATAATTTATCAAATAGAGTAAAATTAATTGGATATAAAAAAAATCCTTTTAAATATATTAATCAGTCTGAAATATTTATTCTTACATCAATCTTTGAAGGATCTCCCAATGTATTAATTGAAGCACAATTTTTAAAAAAGTACATTATTTCAACTAATTGTCCAACAGGTCCTAGGGAAATATTAGAAAATGGTAAATTTGGGGATTTAGTTAAAATGGGTGATTATAAAAGTATTTCAAGGATATTAGAAAATTTTAGTTTCAACAATAATATTAAAACAAAAATAAAACTTGGTTTTAAAAATACCACAAACTATGATCACAAATTAAACTGCCTGTCTTACTATAATTTAATAAAAAAATTTATTTAATTAAAATGCTAGAAATACTTAGAACACATATAATAAATAAGAGAACTAGATTGATTGATAAAAGGAACATATTAAAAAAATCTAATAATAATAATGACGAGTTATTTTATTCAATAAAATCCTTTGGGCCAAAGAATAAAAATAAAATTTTTTACGTAATAAATAGATCACCAGGGGGTGGGATGTTTTCAAATTTAAACTTTGTTATTCATCATTTATTAATCGCAGATAAATTTAATTTTGTTCCAGTTATAGACATGCAAAATTTCACTACATTTTATAATGAAAAAGTAAAAATAAATAATTCACTTAATTCTTGGGATTACTATTTTGAAAAAATAAATAAATTTAAACTTAAAGATGTATATCAAAGTAAAAATGTAATATTTACAACTAAGAATACTAATAATAATATATTCTTTGATGGATACAATAAACTTTCATCACAACACGTAAAAATTGCTAAAAAGTATATCAGATTTAATAAACAACTAATTAAAGAAAGTGAACTTTTTATAAAGAAAAATTTTGAAGGAAAAAAAATTCTTGGTGTGCATTTTAGAGGCTCAGATCAAAAAACACAAGAAAGACATCCTTACCCAAAAAAAAAAAAACAAATTAAAAAAAAAATTAATATCCTATTCAAAAAAAAAAAATTTGATAAACTTTTTTTAGTTACTGAAGAAAGAAAATATCTTAATTACTTTAAGAAAAGTATGAAAAATAGAATTCTTCATATTGACTCCTTTGTGTCAAATAAAGTTAATATTTTTGAAGATAACAAGAGAAATCTTCATAGATACAATATTGGTAAAGAAAATATCTTAAATATGATTTGTCTTTCTAAAACAGATCATATTTTATATGTTTCAAGCAATCTTGCAGATGCCTCAATTTTTTTTAGTAATAAAAAAATTTCTGTTACAAAAATTGATAACGGTATGAATAGTGAAAATATATTTATTGCACAAATATCGTGGTATTTAAAAAAACTACTACCCCACTTCTTGGGTGGATTTAAAATCTAAATTTTTGAATAAAACATTATCATGATCATATTTAGGATCTGTAATTTTTATAAAATTATTCATATCTAAAAATTTTTTTAAATCTTGCCATTTAGCGCCATTTTTATAAAAAGATTTTTTACTTACCTCAATGTAGAGGTATTTACAAAATTGTAGATTTGTTTTACAGCCATTTAACACAAGTAGTTCTGCACCTTGCACATCAATTACCCAATAATTGTATTTAGTAATAATTATTTTTTCTAATTTTAAAAATGAATCAAGTGAGTGGGACTTGATTTTTTTTGTCTTTATGAAATTAAACCTTCTGTTATTAAACAAATCTGTATTTTGATGATCTTCACCAAATTCAAATACTGATGATGATGCACCATCATTATTTGAAATATAAAAATTTTTATCATCTTCATTTTTATCTAATATCAAATAGTTATATGCAAACTGATCCTCATAGTGATGTAAATTAATTTTTAGTTCTTCAAAGATTTCATTGTTAGCTTCTATCCAAATGGCTGGCTTATCTAACCATGAATATATTGGAGCTTCAGACCCCCTATGAGCTCCAATATGAAGCACACCATTTGAGTGAAACATTGCTTCAACAATTTCTTTTTGGATGTCTTCCTGTATTGACTTTGGTGGTGGTAGTATTTTTATTAACTTCCAACCAATTTTTTTTAATAGTTTTTTAATAATTAATTTGAACATTAAACCTCTAAGTAATGTGGTAAAATTTTTGATATATCTTCACACCATAATTTCACAAGCTTTAACTCTTTTTTTTCAAAAATCTTCTTCTCAACTAACTTTTTGTAACAATTAAATAAATTAATTAACATATATTTTTTTGAATTATAGATTTTAACCTTGTTTAATTCACTAACCAGAATTTCCACATCTCTATAAACTGGAATTTCTAATTTGAAATCATTATATAAGTTATGGGCATTTCTTTTTTGATAAACTGTTGAACTGGTAAATAAAATCTTCATATTCAGTTTATTCATAATATGTGTAGCAATATATGACCTCCATATATCTGTCGCTCTCATCGTGCAATATGTTGGCAAATACATTAAAGGAAATACTTCATGATTCCAGATAGTATTTTGACTATTAAAAGGAACATAGGATTTATTATTTACATAAAAGCTTTTCTGTTTATCAAATTTAATATTAATTTCTTTATTAATTAGTCTATAGATTGCATCTACATCTGGATTTTCATCACAAAGTCTTTGAATAATACTGAATTTTTCTAATCCATTTTTTTGTTTTATATATATTTTTTTTTCATTTTTTATTTTTGATAACGGAAGACCTCTTGGCCAAATATTAACTTCTTGGCTCAAAAAGTATTTGTATATATTTACAAAACCACTTTCTTGTATTTTGTGATGTTTTAAACTATTTATATTCTGTAAGAAAAAATTTTTTTTTGGATAATTGTCATCATCTGTTTCATATATTTTTTTTGCTTCATTTAATATTGAATATAAGTACCCAATATTTTTTCTAGAATATGAATTAATGGGAATCTTTTTAGAAATTTTAAATGGCAGAGCTTTTTGATAGTTTATAGATAAAAATTTTAAGTCACTTCCATATTTAAATTTAGGTGTTTTCTTATCTGCTACAAAAATTAAATCGGTTTCATTTTTTTTACATAGCTTTTGAAATTTTTTTATAGCTTCATTTGGTTTATTAATTGAAGTTATTACTAAAGTATTTCTCTTTTTGCTTTTCATATTTATGTTTAAAAAAATGTATTATTTAAGATCATAATTAATTAGCCTATATCCAAAGATTTAAAAGGATATTTTTATCATTATTTTTATATTAGCCTTAATTGATATCTTTAACTTTAAAAATACATTGCTTATACGTATCTTTTTTAATAAAAAATAAACAATTAATAGCATATGAAAATAGGAATTTTTTTTGAAAGCAGTCCAAATGCAGGTGGTGCGTTTCATACGAATCTTAATATTGTTAATATTTTTAATGAATATAATAAAAATATTTTTGACATTACATATGTCGTAATATCAAGACAAACTGAAAAACTGCTAAAAGCCAAAGGCTGTAAGTGTATTTTTTTTAAAAGTACTTCTTTTTTTAGACTTCAAAATATCATGTTAAAAAGTGTCTTATTTAATTCTTTATTAAAAAAATTTAAAATTAAGAACAAATTTGAAGATTTTATATTATATAATAAATTTGATATTATTTACTTTAACAGCCCAACTAAATTTTCAACTTTTCTTAGTGAAGTCCCATTTGTTATGAATATTTATGAGATGCAACATAGAACAGATAGTTATTTTCCAGAATATAGAAAAAGTGAACATTCACTAGAGGCAAGAGATGAAATTATTTTAAACGCAGTTAAAAAATCATTTAAAATTATAGTAGCAACTGAAAAAGACAAAAATTTATTAAAAGAGTTATACAATTCATATAATGGAAATGTTGAAATACAACCTTATATTCCACAAATACCTAATTTATATGAAAATCAATATAAAGATGAAAATTTTAAAAAAATTTTTGACTCTTTAAGGATTTCAGGTAAAAATATTTTGTTCTATCCCGCCCAATTTTGGGCGCACAAAAATCATCGATATATTGTTGATGCAATAAAATTTCTTAAAAAGAATATAAGAGAAGAAATAAAAGTAGTTTTTACTGGACATGATAAGAGTAACAAAAACTTTATTAAAAAAATTATTAATGATGAAGGCCTAGGTAATAATTTTATTTTTTTAGATTACGTTAATGATAAGGAGTTAATTTCTCTATATTTAAATTGTAGTGCTTTAATTATGCCAACATTTGTTGGTCATTCTACGCTTCCGCTTTATGAAGCTTTTTATTTCAAACTTCCAGTTTTTTTTACAAAAAACCTACTTGATGATAAATTAAGAGATCTTGTGTATGAAATTGATATTTATAAACCAGATAATTTTATTGATGCTCTCAATGAATTTGAAAAAGATATTACTAATAAAAACAAAAAAATAGAAGCAGGTAAAAATTTCTACGAAACAAATTGTAAAAAATTAGGCTTGTTTAACAAGCTATCTAAAATCTTCAAAGAGTTTGAATATTTAAAGAAGAGATGGATCTAATGAATAAATTTATACCCTGGGCTGAACCAAAATTATTTAATTTAGAAAAAAAATTAATTATAAAGGCCATTAAAAGTAATTGGATTTCGGGTGGACTCTACATAGACAGATTTGAAAAAAAACTTTCCAAATTTTTAAAGATTAAATTTGGGTTTTTAACTTCTAATGGAACAAGTGCGTTACACTTAGCTTTTTTAGCATGTAATTTAAAATATGGTGATGAAATAATAGTTCCTGGTTTTGGATACCTTGCGGCAGCCAATATAGGAAATCTTATGGGATTAAAAGTGAAATTTGCTGATGTTGATAAAGATACTTTTTGTATGAATGTTGATACGTTAAAAAAACAAATAACAAGAAATACAAAAGCAGTAGTTACAATAAATACCTATGGAAACCTACATAATCTTAGGGAATTATCAATTTTTCTTAAAAAAAAAAAAATTATACTCATAGAGGATGCTGCTGAGTCATTTGGCTCAAAAATTAAAAATAAACAATCTGGTACATTTGGTGACATTGGAACTTTTAGCTTTCATGCAACAAAAAATATTACTACTGGCGAAGGTGGCTTAATAGTAACAAATAATAAAACTTTTGCTGAAAAAATAAAATTATATAGGAGTCATGGAGTTAAAAAAAAAAGATATTACCACATTGTAAGTGGTCATAATTTTAGAATTACAAATTTTCAAGCAGCAATGGGTTGTGCACAACTAACTAAAATAAATTATATAATAAACAAAAGAAAAAAATTATATCAAAAATATCTTAGTGAAATTATAAAATTAAATAATAATCTTTCAATTCAAAAAATTGAAAAAATATGCAACTTTGTACCATGGACTTTTGCTATTAAAATTGACAAAAATTTTAAATTCTCAAGAGATCAGATTATCTCCAAACTATTAAAACAGAATATAGAAACTAGAAATGGTTTCTATAGCCCAAATAACTTAAAGTTATTTAAAAAAAATAACGATTTAAAAAATTCAGATATGTTATCAAAAAATATAATTTGTCTTCCGGTGCACTTACATATGAAATTAAAAGACATTACACATATTATTAATAAATTAGGAAAATTTTTAAAATAGAAATGTTTAAATTTTTAAAATGGGTAAAATATCCTCTTAAAAAAAAATTTTTTTCTTTTTTTTTTTACACATATAAAATAATTTATACCCACATTAAAAAAAAATATTCACATATTATAGATTTGGTTCACTTTGATAGTGATAAGTCAACAGATAACAAATATGTAGAAACACAATTAGGTAAATTTTTAGTCTTTTCTAATGATGGTGGTATTTCAAGACAATTATTTATAAATAAACAATATAACTTTAAGTCATTTCAAAAAGTTATAAAAATAATTGGTAAACAAAAATTATTAGTAGACGTTGGTGCCAATATAGGGCCAACTTGTATAGGCGCACTAAACAAAAACTATGTTCAAGAATCAATCGCTATAGAACCTGAATTAGATTGCTTCAAAATGCTACAACAAAATATACAATTAAATAATCTTGGTAGCAGAATATGTACTTTTAATAATGCTGTGAGTGATAAAACAGAAATTTTAAAGATTGCAAAAAAAAACAAAAATAGTGGAGCCAGCCATATAACAAAAAAAAATACTGAATATAAATTAATTAAATCAGTTAATTTGGATAGATTCCAAAATAAATTGAAAAAAAAGACCCTTATTTGGATCGATGTTCAAGGATATGAAGGAAGAGCACTTGAAGGGGCTAAAAAAATTATAAAAAAAAACATACCATTCGTTATTGAATTTTGGCCGTATGCTATTGATAAAAATCTAGATAAAAATTTACTTATAAAAGGTTTAAAAAGATTTAAATATTACTACGACCTAAGTGGAGATAGAAAGAAATTTCCTTGCTCAGAGGAAAATATTAAGAAATTATTTATCAAATATAATGAAAAAAAGACTACAGAGTTATTGTTAATAAATTTCTAGCTTTGGCAAAGGAAAAATAAACTTAGTTTTTTTTCTTCTAATCTTTATTTCTCTTTTTAAGATTTCATCTTTAAAGTGCCATGGCAATACTAAATAATAATCTGGTTTTAGTTTTCTTGAAACTTCCTCACTTACAATCTTAATTTTAGTTCCTGGTGTAAATTGACCATTTTTTTTAGGATTTCTATCAGATATATAATCGATAAAATTTTTACCTATTTTAAAATATTGTAGTAAGACATTTCCTTTTGTTGATGCACCATACCCATGAATAATTTTTTTCTGTTCTTTAAATTTGATTAATAAATTTCTTAGATTTTTACTCTCAGTCTCTATCTGTTTAAAAAAATCTTTATATGTTTGAACATTCTTAAGTTTTAATTTCTTTTCTTTAGATAGGAAACTATCAATTATTCTCTTATTCACTTTATATTTAGAACTCTTTTTACAAAAATAATATTGTGTACTTCCACCGTTTATGTCATTCGCTATCATATTAAAAATTTTTAAGTTATTTTTTATAGCTAATTGAAATATTACTTCATGCGAATAATACTCTAGGTGCTCATGGCAAATAGTATCAAACATCTTATACTTTATAATCGAAGATAGATCTGCTTGCTCGAGCATTAAAATGCCATTTTCGTCTAACAATTTGCAAGCCTCATTTAAAAAAACATTAGGATTTTTAACATCATAAAATACAGATAATGCTGATATTATTTTAAATTTTTTCTTTGTTTTTTTTTTAATTTTATCGAACGAAAAAAAATCTGAAATGGGTAAATTTATCTTTGAATAATATTTCTTATATTTTTTTATGGTTGGATCTATACCAACCGTAAATATATTTTTATTATAAAAGTTTAGTAACGTACCATCATTACTTGCAATATCTAATACCGCATCATTTTTTTTTAGGTTAACTGTTTTGCTTAATTTCGCACATACTTTTTTCATATGATTGGTCATTGTGCTATTAATTCCAGTTCTGTAACCATAATCACTTCCGTACAAATACTCAATATTGAAGTTTCGTCCCAATTGGACTAAATGACATTTACTACATTTAATTAAAGATAAGTCAGCGCTTGGAATATTCTTTTTGATTGATGTTGCAAATTTTCCAGTAAAACTTAAATTCCCAAGACTAAATAGTTTACTAATTTTTTTACTATTACAAGATCTGCATTTTTTGATGAGCATTTTATCTTTTTAGTATAGTAATTTAAGAAAATGAAAAGTATAAAAAAGTTAATAAAAAAAATTCTACTTGTTGATGAGGGTCCAAAACCTCTTTTTTTAAGGGAAAAAATAAAACCAATTAATTTACATAAAAAAAATGGATTTGATTTATATGAATTTGGAGATTTAAACCCTGATAAGATATTTTATGTAATAAAAAGATCCTCTCATGCTGGTATTTTTTCATATCTCTCCTTTGTATTAAATCACCTTATTGTGGCAAAAAAAAATAATTTCATACCTGTTGTTGATATGTTTAATTACGTAAGTCCCTATAATGAAAGAAATAAAATACATGATACAGAGAATTCGTGGAAATATTATTTTGATCAGACTTCCCAGTATAACTTAGATGTTATCTACAAAAGTAAAAATGTTATCTTATCGAGAGATGATTACCATGCTAAAATGAGCTATGAAATTCACATAGAAAATGACTTTAAACAGTTTAAAAATAAAGAGATTTCAATTAAAAAAAAATATTATAAATTTTTAAAAGAATATTTTGATAGAGAAAACCTGAATCATTCCAAAATAATAGGTGTACATTTTAGGGGCACTAGTTACAAAACAAGTAGTGGGCACATTTTCCCCACCACATTCAAACAAATATCAAAGCATTTAGATAATCTTTTAGACAAAGAACATTTTGATAAAATTTTCTTATGCACGGAAGAGAAAAAATATTTAGATTATTTTAAGAAAAAATACTCTGATAAATTATTATATCTTGATACTCATAGATCAAATAAAAATGATGCATTTAAAATATATTCAAGAAAAGATCATAGATATTTATTAGGTGACGAATCTATAAAAGAAACATTAATATTGTCAAAATGTACCAGTTTATTATATGTAAGCTCTAATATTATTAATGCAGCAAATTATTTTGCTGATGAAAAGCAAACTTTATATGAAATATTCAATGGATTTAATTCAAGAAATCAATTTATCGCAAGGTGGTTATGGTATGTAGCAAAAAGTTTACCAAAAAAATTTGGTGGTCTTGAGGATAAACTAAATAAATTAGTCAATTAATTTATTATAATATTTTTTGTACCATTTATAAGTATTTAAAAAACCAGATTCAAAACTGGTAAATTTAGAAAATTTTAATATTTTTTTAATTTTTGTATTATTGCCATGAGTTTTAAAAACATCAAGATTATTTTTTGGAATATTTTTTATAAAAAGTTTTCCATAATTTTTTTTAAAATTACTTATAATAGTTTTTACATATTGTGGATTGTTTGAACACACATTAAATATATCGTATTTGGCCTTAAGTTTTACTTTCATTAATAAATACATAATTTCGGTAACATCATTAATATATGTAAAATCTCTATAATGCTTTCCTTCATTATTAAGATTCAAAATTGTTTTTTTAAATGCACTACTAAGCATTTTAAATAAAAGCATGTCAGGTCTACCCCACTCTCCATAAATAGTAAAAAATCTTAAACCATATATTTTCAAGTTATGCTTCTTTGAAAAAGTTCTTGCAGAAATTTCATTTATTATTTTTGAAGATGCATAAATATTTTTTGGGCTAGGTAAATCTTTTTCAGATAAAGGAAATTTTTTACTATCACCATATATAGAACTAGAAGATGCAAAAAAAGTTGATTCTGGTTTTTTTAATTTAACAAATTCTAAAAGATTAATTGTTCCCAATATATTTGTATTAATATATTTTACAGGGTTAATAACAGAATACCTAACTCCAGCCTGGGCTGCAAAATGAAATATATGAGTAAATTTATATTTTTTTAATATTTTAAATGAATCTTTATCAGTTATATCTAGATGGTAAAATTTAAAATTTTTAAATTTTTTTAATTGCTGAATTCTATTTTTTTTTAACTTTACAGAATAATAGTCATCATAATTATCAATTCCAATTACTTCATAATTTTTTTTCAAAAGTTTTAACGAAAAATTAAAACCAATAAACCCTGCTGATCCAGTAATTAATATTTTTTTCATATAATCAAAGAGTGGTTATCATAAATGTTAAGTGACTAAAATAATCTTCTAAAGTTTTTTATTGATTTATATATAATAATTGCAGCTAACATTAATTTTGATTGACCATTATCATTTCGGATTTTTATCTCTTCCTTAAAATGATCAACAAATTTAACCCTACTTGAAAATCCTCCCCTATTAAAGATTCCAAATAATTCTTTTTTTTTGGTGGCCATACCTTTCAATTTTTTTTTCACAATCATCCTGAAAAAGTAATCATAGTCTGATGAATATTTATATTTTAAATTATAAAAACCAACTTTTTTTGCTGAATTTAATTTTATAAAAAAACCAGTTGAATGACTGGTATAAAAGCCCCATGAAAAGAATATTTTCCATGGTTTATACCCATGTAAAGTTCCCCAATGTTTTTTTACAGTGCCAAAAAAAAAATCTAAATCAGGAAATTTTATTATGTACTTTGAAAGTATTTTTAGAGCATTAGGCAATAAAATATCATCTGAATTTACAAACCCTATATAATCTCCTCTGCAAAAAGTCATCCCCTTGTTAAATGCATCATAAATACCTTTGTCTTTTTCACTTATCCAAAAATCTATTTTATTATTATTTTGCTTGATAATATTTAAAGTATTATCAACAGAACCTCCATCAATTACAATTAATTCAAAATTTTTATATTTTTGGTTAAATATACTATTTAGAGTTTTTTGAATATGAGCTGCGTTGTTATATACTATGGTAATAATTGATATTAGTGGAAACTCTTTAACAATTTTTTTTTTAAGAAATCTTTTTCCCCCACATTTAGAATTAAATTTTTTATCTAACGAACTTTGATTGAATTTATTTTTTTGAAATGAATGAATGTTGCTCACTTTTATTTTTTATACACTTAAAACTTAATTAAAAAAAGATTTTAGTTCTTTTTTTGATAGAAAATTAGGATTGTTACCTGAGTTATATTTAAATCCCTTTTTTAATAGTTTTGCTTTAAACTTCTTTTTATAATATTTTTTAGTGTTCGCAATCTTATTTTCTGAAAAAGTGGCAGGTAATATTACGAAGTAATTTTTTAACTCTAGTGTGTTAAGGCTATCACTTTCTGTTATCATTTCTTCATGAATCTTTTCACCTGGTCTAATTCCAATTTCTTTTAACTCAAAATTTGGATTATACGCATTAATTAAATCTAAGACTCTATATGATTTAAGTTTTGGAACTAAAATATCTCCACCAGGAGAATTTTTAAATGACCACAAAACATGATTTACACTTTCTTCTAATGTTATATTGAATCTAGTCATTTCCCTATCTGTTATCTGGAAAAAATTCTTGTTTTGATTTTTATTTAAAACATCCACTAACGATCCCCTGCTGCCTAACACATTTCCATATCTTACTACTGAAAAATTAGATCCACCAAAACCAGTTATATTGTTTGCCGCTATAAATAATTTATCTGAACAAAGTTTCGTTGCTCCATATAAATTTATTGGTGCTGCAGCCTTGTCTGTTGATAGGGCCACTACTTTCTTAATCTTTTGTTCTATACACCCCTCAACTAAATTTTGTGCGCCAAGAATATTTGTTTTTATGTATTCAAATGGATTGTATTCAGCTTTTGGTACTTGCTTGAGAGCCGCAGCATGAACAACATAATCAACACCCTTTAAGGCAGTAAAAACTCTTTCTCTGTCCCTAATATCTCCAAGAAAATATCTAATGAATTTATACTTTTCTTCACTAAATATTTTAGACATTTCGTGCTGTTTAAGCTCATCTCTACTAAAAATTATTAATTTTCTAATTTTTTTATATTTTTGGATGAGCGTTTTAACAAATTCATTTCCAAATGAACCTGTTCCACCCGTTATTAAAATTATTTTATTATTAAACATTAAGATCCATCTTTCTTTTATTTTTAAATATTTTCTTCATCTATATTGTTCTTTTTTGCATTGCCCTATGATGAATTTTGTCCCTAACACTACTTTTATATCATTTTCTTAAATCAATCTACCAAATGTTACTGCCTCTAGGTTTTTTACTACTTCCCAAAACTCTTTTTCATTAAATTAAGCACGTTCAAATCATTATTATTGTTCATAATGAATTTTATTTATTCTGATGTTTTATTGAAAATATTAAATCTTTGCTACTAATGAATTTGTTAATTTTATCATAAAATTCTTTTTTAAAACTATTATTGTAATTTTCAACCCAATATTCATAAACTTTATCTGTCCACTGAAAATGATAATGCTCTAAAAATTTAAATAATTTATTGTAATCACTAAAAAACCAATCTTTGGAAGTGTATAAAAAATGCATAGAATAAAATTCTAATACTTCTTCTTTTTTAATATTTAATTTTATTTTATCTAAGTTGTTAATCATTCTATCGTATTCACTAAATTTATTAGTATGTATATTGAATTTGTAAGCGGAATGTGGGTTCCAAACTGATGCATTAATTACAGGAACTCCTTTAAAGGCATATTCATGTGCTGCTGTTCCAAAAACTGTGAATACAAAATCTATACCATTTTTAATAATTTCATTATGAGTTGTATTTGTATTTAATATTTTGATTCTTGAATTGGAAACAAGCTTATTTACAACATTTCTAGTAAAATTTTGATACCATTTATGTTTGTGACCCATTTTTGGGTGAGTTTTTAAATACCATTCATATTCAATTTTTTCATTAGATTTAGCAGAAAGATATTTTATCCATTCATACATATCTGCAAATGCAAAATCGCCTGCTATGTGTGGAGCATCAATAAAATCGTGAGGTAAAATTAAAACTTTAATTTTTTTAGTTTTTTTAAAAATTTTACTTTTACTTTTAATTTCTTTTCTAAAAGCAGAATTTGTAACATATGGCAAATCTGAATTGCTGCCCTCAAATCTTTTTTTTAAATTAATATCTGCATCTTTTAAGAAAGCTTTCTTTTTTTTTTTATCAAATTTTTTAAATATAGCAGGATATAAAGCTACTTCAGAGTAATGATGTAAGTTTGAGGAATCTAACCTTTTTAATCTATTTTCATGCACTTCAAGAGTTAAGGCTTTTTTACTTAAAGCTATTCTTACGGGTATACCCATTGTATAACTAGAGTGGCTTACTAAAAGAGCTTTTACCTTGTTTTTTTTAAAAAATTCCTTCCACGCAAAAAAAAGTGAGATGAACTGAAATAAAAATTCTTTAAAATCTTCATCATTTATGTCAATTGTGGGTTTTTGTTTTTTATTTCTTGTTAAGTATGCATCATAAATTAGATCACCTAAAGAAATAGAGTCTATTTTAATTCTCAAAACATCTTTTTTTGTTTTTATCTTTTTTATTATTTTTTTATAATATGTTTTTGATATTTTTTTATTATTATCACTAATAATTGGAAATATAATCTCTTCTACCCCAAATGATTTATAGATTCCAAAAAAATTGATATTAAATATTTTTCCAAGATAAGAAAAAAATTTTTGTTTTAAACTTCTCTCAAGCGAATATGACAAAAGTATGTGACTATAAAAAGCCTTGATAGTAAGATTATTTTTTTCTTTAAAATAATTGGATAGGTATGCAAAGACTATGTGTAATATATGAAAAGAATTAAATTCAACAAGAACAATATTTTTTGAATTTTTTTTTTTGTTTGAAAATTCACTACGATTTATAGATTTTATTTTTCTATACAGGATTTGTTTTTTAATAAAACCTATTATCATTAAATTTTAATTATTATTTATTTCTTTGAAAAAAATTCATTATTTGTTTGACTATAAAGATCTGTTTTTTTTTATCTAATGTTAAAAATAAAGGTATAGAAAAAATATTTTTATAATAAGTTTCCATATTTGGGTAGTTTTTTGATTTAAATCCAAGCTTTTGATAATATGGATGTCTATATATTGGAATATAGTGAACTTGTAAAAATATATTTTTTTTCCTTAAATAATTAAAAAAATTTACTTTTTGATCAAAATTTTTGAAGTTATAAAACAACGGCAATAAATGGTGTGCCGATACAATATTTGATGGAATCTTTACAAATTTAAAATTAGTGTTTTCAAAAAGCTCATAATAACAATTCACAAATTTTTCTCTTTTTATCAAATTTTTTTTTAAATTTTTAAGTTGAGAAAGACCTAAGGCTGAATTTATATCTGGCAATCTATAGTTAGTGCCTAAAACTTGTTGCTCATAATACCAAGGTTGTGACTTAAATTCTTTATTAATAAAAAATTTCTTTTCTTTAGTAATGCCGTGTGTTCTTAATAATTTTACATTTTCATATAATTTCTTATTATTTGTAGTCAAACACCCCCCTTCACCTGTTGTAATAACTTTGACTGCCTGAAAGGAGAAAACTGTAAAGTCACTATATTTACAACTCCCAACCATAATATTTTTTCTTGAAGAACGTAGTGCATGTGATGCATCTTCAATAATTTTAAATTTATATTTTTTTGATAATTTAAAAATTTTTTCCATATCGCATGGTTGACCTTTAAAATGAACTGGTACTAAAATTTTTGGTAAAATTTTTTTTTTTTTCGCTTGTACTAGTTTTTTTTCAAGTTTTTCAATAGACAGATTGTAATTTTCTAAATCTATATCTACAAAATCTACTTTAGCTCCACAAAGTAAACCACAATTAGCACTCGCAACAAATGAATTTGTAGAGGTCCATAATATATCATTTTTTTTTAACCCTAATGCTCTACATGCAATTGTAAGTGCACTTGTTGCAGTATTAACAGTAATACAAAATTTACTTTTTACAAATTTACTAATTTCATTTTCAAATTTTTTATTGATGGGTCCTTGTGTAATAAAATCAGATTTTAAAACTTTATTTACCTCTTTTATATCCTTATTAGTTATTGTTTGCCTACTATAAGGTATTATTTGATATTTTATTTTCATTTGCTGATTGCTTGATTAATCTCTGTAATAAATTTTTTATCTCTATAAATAACTGGATTTTCAGAATTAATTTTGGATATTAACGGTTTTTTTTTTAGTATATAGAAAATGTTAGATATTTTGAATTCTTTTTTTTTAACTATTAACTCTTTAGCTAGTTTATTCATCATAACCAAATCACTAATATAATCTACTGTAAGTCTGAATTTTGTGACAAATTTTTTTGGTAATACCACTTGATTATATTTAAAATTATACCGCTGATGTTTAAAGAAAAATTTAAAATACTCTCTGTATTTCGTGGGAACATTTTGTTTAAGCACTTTTCTATATAACGCACTTAATGAACTATAGTTTATAATTTCACCTGCAGTTCCTATTGTTACATCTAATGGTAATGTAAAATCAGCATTTTTTTTAAAATGACTCAGTAACATATAATCCATAACTTCTTTAGAAATAAGTGGACAATCGCCTGTGATCCTAATGATTACATCTAATTTAAACTTTTTAGCTGCATCAACATATCTTTTCATAACATTTTTTTCACTACCATAAAAAATTTCAACATCATTTTTTTTTGTAATTTCTTTAATTTTTTTGTCATTTTTAGAGTTCGTCGTGGCAACGATAATTACGTCCAAAAATGATATTTTTTTAACGTTCTCTATGCACAGTGTAAGTATATTTTTATTACCAATTTTTTTAAATATTTTATTTTTAAGTCTAGATGAGTTAGATCTAGCCATAATTATTGCACCAATTTTTAACTTTTTAATATCTTTAAGATTATTTTTCACTTTTTGATTCTACTATATTTTGATTTTCAATTTTAAAGATTTTATCACAAATATTTAAATCTATTTTTGAATGAGTAATCATTATAATAATTCTATTTTTTTTTAACTTTGAAATCATATCTAGGATTTCAATTTTAGTAATTTCATCTAATGATGAAGTAGGTTCATCAAAAATAATAAGATTACTATCAGCATATAGGGCTCTAGCAATTGAAAGTCTTTGTATTTGTCCTCCAGAAAAATTTGCTCCAAATTCAGATATTTTTGTTTCAATTCCGTTTGGTAAATCTTTTATTAATTTTTCTAGTTTTGAGTTTTCTAAGCATGAATTAATCTTGGAGATATCCATCTCGCTTTCATTACATCCAAATGCTACATTATTCTTAATTGTACCATTTTGAAGGTATGTACTTTGTGAAACATATGATATTTTCTTATCTGTTACGTTATCTTCTTTTAGATCATTATATTCTACTACACCACTTGATGGTTTTATTAACCCAGTTATAATGTTTAACAAGGTAGTTTTACCAGATCCCGTTTCTCCAACTAATCCATAAATATTTCCCTTATTAAAAGTTATATTAATTTTTTCAAATATAAGATTTTTTCTATCCCCATATCCAAAAGCTACGTCTTTTATTTTAATGCTATTTAAGTCATCAATTCTTGTGTTATGATCTCTTTTAAAATTACTACTTTCATTCTCTTTTTTATTTAATTCTGTGTAAAGTAACTCCAGACTAGGGATAAATGCACTATATGTGTTTAAAAAAGAAATTAACTTATTAGATACTGGTATAATTCTCATTACGGCTATTGCAAATAAAGTTAACATAATCAATATTTCTTCTTGTGATTTTTCTGAATAGATAAGAAAAAAAATTACTGAAAATAAAAGCAAGACAGCTATCATTTCTATAAATATTTTTGGAAGGGATTGTAAAAAAGTTAATTTCCCAATTTTATTACTATTATCAGTCGCCTTAAGATTAAATTTTTTTTTAAAGAAACTAGTTTTTTTTAATAGTTTTATTTGCAGGATATTATCTAATGATTCTTGAATATCTTTTAATAAATAAGACGATAATGATAATAAACTTTTTCCCAAATCAAAAAAATATTTTTTTGTAAAAAGAGTAAATATGAAACTTGAAATGAAAAGTGTAAAAAATACAAAGCTGGATATAATTGGATCATATAAAAATAAAACTATAATTACACCTATAAATATAAAAAAATCATTTGCTAATAATAAAAATCTTTCTAAAAAACCAGAATAACTACTACTTAATATGGTTATATTTCTTATTATTTTAGATGAGTCCTTTTCATTCAAAAAATAAATGTAAGGTTTGGACATATACATATCAAAAAAATGAGTTGTAATTTTTGTTCTCATTAGTGCAAAGAAATGTGCTTGATGTCTTGCAGCAATTGTTAAAAAAATTGATTTAACCAAAAACAATGAGACAATTAATAAAATTAATATATATTTTGAATCTTTTTTAACTAAAAAATTATTAAAATAAAATATAAAGCTACTTTTTTCACTCATTGATTCAGGATTAAATATTAAATTTAAAAAAGGAAGTATAAGACCTAAATTTAACATTTCGACAAGAGTGCTTAGGGTGAACAAAAGAAATATAATATAGATTTTTTTTGTCTTAAAAAATTTTTGAACATAAAAAAAATAATAAAAAGGTTTAAGATAGCTGTTCATATTTCCATTGGTTAATACTGTGGATGTTTATAATATCTTACTTCTTTATATCTATTTTTAATAAACTTAAAATTTTTTTAGTTAATGGTTCACCTTTAAATAGGTTTTTAGGCACTTTTTTGTTCATAAGTTTATTATAATATTTAGGATGAATACCATTTCCTGGTCTTATTCTTTTAATATTATCTTTTGTAAATTTTTCGCCTTTTTTAATATCATTTGAAATAAAAATTGATCTCCTAAGTATCCTATTTTTATTTTCACTTTTATTTCTATGGAAAAATTTTTTGCCAAGAAGCTTATATGCTACATCTATATCTTTTCTAAATTCCCCTATTTCTCTTCCTTTTAATGAAAACTTAATATCCAAACCTTCTGTTTGTTTATCTAATGCTATATGTTTTTCTATCACATCAGCTCCACATGCTATTGCTGCAATTGCAACTCTATTATCTAATGAATGATCGGATAAACCAACTTTGCATTTAAATTTTTTTTTTAATATTAAGATATTATTTAAATTAAAATCTTCTACTTTAGATGGATAATTACTCACACAATATAGAAGAGTAATATCCTTTGCACCATTTTTTTTTGCTACATTAAATGCATCTTCTATTTCATTTATTGTTCCCATGCCTGTAGAAATAATTATAGGTTTTTTTGTTAATGCTATTTTTTTTATCAACATAAGATCAGTTAGCTCAAACGATGAAACTTTATACATTGGTGCATTTAATTTTTCTAAAAAATCGACTGCGTATTCATCAAACGGTGAGCTGAAAATTGTGATACCTATTTTTTTCGCATAAAGGAAAAGCTCTTTATGCCACTCATAAGGTGTTTTAGCATCATTATATAAATCCCATAATTTATATCCCTTCCATAAACCGTTTTTTATTTTAAAATACTTTTTGTTTGAATTGAGGGTCATAGTGTCAGGAGTATAGGTTTGTAGTTTTACTGCATCTGCACCATATTTTTTTGCTGCTTTTATTAAATTTTTAGCATTTAAAAAATTTCCCTGATGATTAGCTGATATTTCAGCAATAAAAAAAGGGAGGGAAAATTTCATTAGTGACTAGATTATTTCAGTGTGGATATTTTTTTGGCAATTTTAGAAATTCTTTGATCATCTTTAACAATGTCATTTAGGATTTTTGAAGTACTTTTGTAATCGAGTTTTATTGATAGTCTTAATAAATCCATCCAATTTCTATTATTATTAGATCTAATTTTTTGAATTTTATCAATTAAGAGTAGACTTTTTTTAATTTTGTTATCTAGTTTATTTTTCACTGATTTTTTTAAAATTAAAATTAATCTTCTTTTGTATTTTATTCAAGCTATTTCTATTATAAATCATACCAATTTTTACTGTCGTGTGATCTAATATTTCATAAGTTTGTTTTTTTATCTTATACCAATCAAATTTTTGATAAAAATTTACCATTTCTTTTTCGCAAATTAAAAATGAAATTTTTTTGTTTAAAAGAATAATACTATTATTAAATTTCATCAAAATATTCGAATATTTTTTGTTTCTATATCTCTTCTGAACAACCAATGAGTCAAAAAGTAAAAATTTATATTTTTTGTTAGAGTGTTCAAGGTTTCTTAATCTTAAGGAGGTGTACCCAATAATTTTATTTTTAAAAATCAGTAAATTATGAAGATCTGTTTTGAGATTATGTTTTTTGAACCAGGTTAATTGAGATTTAAAACTATATTTCCACTGAGTGTTTTTTAATTTACAAATACTTGTGACTTGGTTGGGTTTTAGATCTTTTGTTTTTATTGAAATTAACGTAATCATTTTAAATAATTATTGATATATACCACAATTAGTCAGACTATTTTTTTAGAAATCTTGCAATCGAATTAAATTCATCCATATTATCAATATCTGAGTTAAGTTCTTTAATAACATAAGAACCTACAGAATTCCCATGAATAAACCCCCTAAAAATATTTTCTGTTTTAATTATATCTCCGTACCCATTGGGAATAAATGTTTTTGTGAAAAGCTGTCTAGCTTGATTGATTTGATCTAGATGAAAAGATTTAAAAAATAGACTATATAATTTTTTATTCCTTACAATTACAGTTCTGTATCCTGAATTCTCAAGTTCTGTAACGCTTCTTATAGAGGAAAATTTTTTTTTATTCTTTAAGAAGTAGTTGTATATATCTTTTAAGGTGCTTATTTTTCTTAACGGAGTAGTTGGCCTAAGATGGAAGAAAAATTCAGGGATTTTTTCTTCATTTTTAATTTTTTGTTGAATGTATTCTTTGAAAACGTCATAATCAGATGAATAATTTTTTGAAGTTTGTGAGCTCCTAAGGTGAGACTCTATATTTAAATATTTTGCTGCTATTTTGTGGTATTTCTTGGAATCACTAGAAAAAACAATTTTTTTTATAAATTTCATTTTTTTTGCAGCATTTAAAGAATAGCAAATTAACGGAAGACCATTTAATTTTTTTATATTTTTATTCTTAATTGATTTTGAGCCAGCGCGAGCTGGAATAAAAACCCAAATTTCATTTTTGATTATATTTTTTTTTAATAATTTCATTTTTATTGTAATGATGTATTTATAAAATATATATTTAATAATTTCAAAAACAATATAATTGAATTAACTCACTGATTAAATTTAAAATGAATATTTTGATAATAGGCTTGGGTTCAATTGGACAAAGACATTTAAGAAATATTAAAAAACTTTACCCTACAACAAATTTTTTTTCGTACAGAAGAAAATTTGAATCTCCTGCGTTAGATAATTTAAATAGAGTAAAGAGTTTTGATTTAAAATCAAAATATAAAATAACATATATAGATAATCTCATTAATTTAAAAAAGCATAAGATTACTGCTGCGTTTGTGTGTACACCATCAAGTTTACATGTGAGTGAAACTATAAAAATAATTGAACAAAATATAAATATCTTTGTAGAAAAACCATTAGGCTCAAGTTTAAAAAACATTAAAAAATTAAAAAATATTCTTAAGTCAAAGAAAATTATTTCAATGGTTGGTTTTCAACTACGCTTTAGCCCTATAATAATAAAACTAAAAAAAATTATAAGTTCAAATAAATTTGGTAAGTTAAATCAAATTTTAATTCATCATGGTGAAAATATAAATAATTTTCATAAGTATGAAAATTATAAAAATTCATACGCAGCAATTAAAAAGTTAGGTGGTGGTGTCACTTTAACTCAAATTCATGAACTAGATTACATGCTCTATTTAACGGCAAATTTTAAGATCAAAAATATTAAGAGTTTATCATCTAAGGTTAGCAAGTTAAAAATGGACGTTGAAGATACGTTAAATTCTATTATTTTATTTACCAATAAAAAAGAGGAGTTAATTTGTAACTTACATTTAAATTATTATGAACAGCCTGGAAAAAGATTAATCAACCTGTTATTTGAAAATGGAAAAGTTTCAGCTGATTTAAATAATAAAAAATTACTTATAATAAAAACTTTAATAAAAAAATTGAAAAATTTCAATATAATAGAAATGATCTTTTTATGTCTGAAATTAAATATTTTTTCAATCACATT
>Ga0115000_10000869_pt1 | contig 27579 bp, 20 predicted proteins | sample ArcticOcean_MG_C_6_FD_89690 | JGI IMG/M metagenome (GOLD analysis project Ga0115000, IMG submission 89690) | Marine microbial communities from western Arctic Ocean - ArcticOcean_MG_CB8_128 | ecosystem: Environmental > Aquatic > Marine > Oceanic | place: Arctic Ocean: Canada Basin | collected... | reverse complement strand
TATCGATAATAGTAATCGTCTGAGTAGCTGAAGTTGCGTTACCACAGTCGTCAGTTGCTGTGAACGTACGAGTGATAACGTAATCACCAGCACAAGCTCCGTCAGTAGTAACCTCTACAACTGTAATCACAACCTCACCACAGTTATCAGTAGCTGAAGCCTCATCCATAGGATGTGCGTCAGAACACTCTGCTGTGTAGTCAGATGGGATACTTAGCTCTGGAGCAGTAGTATCTATAATAGTGATAGTCTGAGTAGCGCTTGTTGCGTTACCACAGTCGTCAGTTGCTGTGAACGTACGAGTGATTACGTAATCACCAGCACAAGCTCCGTCAGTAGTAACTGCCACGACAGTAATCACAACCTCTCCACAGTTATCGGTAGCTGAAGCCTCATCCATAGGATGTGCGTCAGAACACTCTGCCGTATAATCAGCTGGGATAGAATTAAACTCAGGTGATGTTGTATCTATAATCTTGATAGTCTGAGTAGCTGAAGTTGCGTTGCCACAGTCATCAGTAGCTGTGAACGTACGGGTGATAACGTAATCACCTGCACAAGCTCCGTCAGTAATCACTGCCGCTACAGTAATCACAACCACGCCACAGTTGTCTGTAGCTGTAGCCTCATCCATAGGATGTGCGTCAGAACACTCTGCTGTGTAATCAGAAGGGATGTTTAGCTCAGGAGCAGTAGTATCGATAATAGTGATAGTCTGAGTCTCTGAACTAACATTTCCACAATTGTCAGCGGCTACATAAGTCCTCAAAATTGTATAGCTGCCAGGACAATTTCCACTGACGATAAAATCAGTGAAAGTTAGGGTAGGGGTTGAACAGCCATTTTCAGTTGAATCTGTACTTAGATAAGCTATTCCGTAATTTGTTTGGTCACACTCAACAGTAATGTCGTCGGGCATAAAAATAGTCGGAGCAACTTCGAAAGCGTCACATATTTCGTCATCGTCTTGGTCAATTATACAAGTTCCATCACAATTATATTCAGGAAGAGCCCAGAAACAAGTACCATCATTATCTGTTGCTTCTTCGATGAAATTACATGCGTCAGCTTCCACACAGCCTGGAATTTCGAACATGTCACAAATGCCATCACCATCGAAATCGGCAGTACAAGATCCATCACAATAATACCCTAATGATGCGTAATCACACTCACCAGGTTGGATTGCTGTAGGATCATAGTTGCAAGCTGCGGGAATCATACACCCTATGCAGCTAGTGTAATCACATGAGTTGTTTTCGACGTTAGCGTTGGGATTGAAGTTGCAGGCTGCTTGGTCTGTACAACCTTCAACAATAATAATACAAGAGCCATCATTTTCTGTTGCCTCTGAATCGAAGTTTAAAGAGTTTTCTTGTGTGCAACCATAAATCTCAAACATATCACAGACACCATCCTCATCGGTATCGAAAATACATGTGCCATCACAATAGTAACCTTCGGCTGGGTATTCACAATTATTTCCTGGAATAGTTGCACTAGGGTCGTAGTTACAAGCTGATGTAGCAACACATCCAACGCATGTAATGTACTCACAAGTTCCATCATCCACGTTAGCTGTAGGGTCGTAGTTACACGCCCCAGAACTTGTACAACCAGGGTTTGGCAGAACACAACCACCATTATCGTCAGTAGCCTCTGCGTTATAGTTTAAAGCGTCGGGATTAGTACACCCGATTATCTCAAAAGGATCACAAATTCCATCGCCATCAGAATCGAGTACACATTCGCCATCACAATCGTAACCAGTTTCTGGGAAATCACAGTCATCAGCGATGATTGCTGTAGGGTCATAGTTACATGCTGTTACATTCATACATCCGGTTGGGAGGCATGAGAAGAAATCACATGAATCATCGTTAGTGGTAGCTTCAGGGTTGTAGTTACATGCACCGGCTAGTGTACAACCTGCAATTTCACATGAGTTATCATCGATAGTAGCTTCTGCATCATAATTGTCGGCCTCTGGATCCATACAACCAGAGCATGTAGAGAAGTCATAGCAACTGCCTGGGATTGTAGCTGTGTCATCGTAATCACAGGCGTTTGGGTTCATACATCCTGAGCATGTTGAGTATTCACAAGATCCGTCAGAGTAAACCGCAGTGGGGTCGTAGTTACATGCTGTAGGATTTGTACAACCAAAGGATAAACAAGACGCAAATTCACAAGACCCATCATTCACTGTTGCTGCGGGGTCGTAGTTACATGCGAATGGGTAGGTACAACCAGGTGTGGTGCACGAATCGTAATCACAACTTCCGTCATCATCAGTTGCGGTTTCGTCGTAGTTACATGCGCTTGAATCATCGCAACCTCCTATCTCAAAATCATCACATATACCATCATCATCTGAGTCAACTAGGCAAACACCTTCACAATCGTATCCATTGTCTGGGAATTCACATGTGCTAGGATAAATGGCGTTTTCATCGTAGTTACAACCTTCAATATTCATACACCCTGAGCAGCTGGTAAATTCACATGAATCATCGTCGGTATTAGCTTCTGAGTCGTAGTTGCAAGCAGTTAAGTCAGTACAACCTAGAACAGTGTACTCACATCCGCCATCATCATCTGTGGCAGAGGAGTCGTAGTTGTTTGCAGAGGAGTCGGTACATCCACCTATCTCAAATTCATCACAAATACCGTCAGAGTCTGTGTCAGTGATACAATCACCCGCACAATCGTAACCTGAGTCGGGGAATGTACAGTCACCAGAGATTATAGCTGCGGGGTCGTAATTACACGCAGTAGGATTTATGCAACCAGCACACGAGTTATATTCACAAGAACCATCGTCAGAGTTTGCTGATGAGTCATAATTACAAGCGACAGGAACGGTACAGCCTTCGTAAATGCAGCTCCCGTTGTCTTGAGTAGCCTCGGAATCGTAGTTGTTTGCCTCCTCATCCGTGCACCCTAGACATGATGTGTTATCACATGATGCAGCTATAGTTGCTGTAGGATCAAAATCGCAAGCGAGGACATTCATACATCCGGTACAGGTGATGTACTCACACGAGCCGTCTGAGTAATCAGCTGTAGGGTCATAGTTACAAGCTGCCGAGTCTTGACAACCGAATATTAGGCAAGAAATATAATCGCAGGTGCCATTGTCAAGTGTTGCTGTTGGGTCATAGTTACACGCAAATGAACTAGTGCAACCTGCGCAGGAGATGAAATCACAAGAACCATCGTCGTCTGTTGCATCATCATCGAAGTTACATGCGGTAGAGTTAGTGCAACCGTCTATTTCGAATTGGTCACAAATCCCGTCGCCATCATTGTCGGATACACATGAACCATCACAATTGTATCCTGAATCAGGGAATTCACAAGTATCAGGATATATAGCGTCTTCATCGTAGTTACATGCAGAAGGGTTCAAGCAACCAGCGCAAGAAGTAAACTCACATGAGTCATCGTCAGAGTTGGCATAAGAGTCGTAATTGCAAGCAGTGGGGTCAGTGCAGCCATAAATAGTGTATGTACATGAACCGTCATCCTCCGTTGCGCTTTCAGAGTAGTTGTTTGCAGTGGAGTCTGTACATCCATCGATTTCAAATTGATCACAAACTCCGTCTCCGTCAGTGTCAACTAAACAATCTCCCGCACAATCATATCCTGAATCAGGGTATGAGCAGTTTCCACTCTGTATTGTAGCTGAAGGGTCGAAATTACAAGCTTCTTCACTTGTACATCCGGCACAAGAGGTAAACTCACAAGACCCATCATCGTTGTTTGCTTCTGAGTCATAGTTACACGCACCGATAAAATTACAACCGTCGAATAAACAAATTCCACCAGAAATGGTAGCATTTGGATCATAGTTGTCTGCTTCGAAGTCCATACAGCCAACACAAGTTGTGAAATCATTACAGACGCCAGCTATTGTAGCCGCAGGGTCGAAATCACAAGCTAATACGTTCATACATCCAGCACAAGAGAGGTATTCACACAGCCCATCATCATAATCGGCGGTTGGGTCATAATTACACGCATTCGTGTTAGTACATCCGAATACTATGCAACTTAAGTATTCACAAGTCCCATCATCCTCAGTAGCCGTTTCGTCATAGTTACAGGCGAAAGGGTTTGTGCAACCTGGGCCATCTTCAGCAGCTTCAGCCACAGATGGAGTCAAAACCATTGCAACCACACAGAAAAATGAGGTTATGAATTTGAAAAAAAATCGATTAGAAAGATTGAAAATAATCATGTAGTATAATCTGATAGGAAAAACTTTTACAACACGACAAAATACGACTTTTAGGGGACAAACCTAACATTTTTGCCTATAAAAAAACAACCCGCTCCAGTAGAGGAACAGGTTGTTTAATTTTTACCTAGAAAGATTTAGTCCTTAGCTCTTTAGTGACTTGCTGAAATCATGCACACTAGGTGTAGCGATGAATATAGAACTGTAAGTCCCGACAACTACTCCCACCATTAAGGCGAAAATGAATCCTTTAATGTTATCTCCGCCGAAACTGAAGATGGTTAACAGAACTACGAATGTTGATAGAGATGTATTTATCGTTCTACTTAGAGTACTGTTTAGAGCATCGTTAATGATGGTCTTATCGTCAACTTTGCCACTGAGTTTTCCTACGTACTCACGAATACGGTCAAATACAACAACAGTATCGTTAATAGAGTATCCAATTACTGTCAAAATAGCTGCGATAAACGCTTGGTCTATTTCCATAGTGAATGGAAGGATTCCCCAGAAGATGCTAAATACAGATAGCACTATGAGTACATCATGAGTTGTCGCGATAAGAGCGCCTAATCCGTACTGCCATTTTCTAAATCTAAATACGATGTATAGGAATATAATTAACAAAGAAAAGATCGTCGCTTTTTTCGCACCTGACTTAAAGTCATCAGAAATTGTCGAGTCAACTTTGTTGTACCTGTCAATTACATAGCTTGAAGGAACTATGCCTATTGAGTTTAGTCCATCAGTTAGTTGGGTGTTTATGATAGCATCAACATCGTCAGAATCTGAGCTTAGCATGAAGTTAGTCATGACCCTAACTTTCTTATCTGAATCCTTGGTTTGGACTATAGGATTACCCTTTGTTTCATTTTCTGTAAATGCAATAGCTAGAGATTCTCGAACCTCATCTACATCAATTTCTTCTGTGAATGTGATGTCGAAAGTAGTACCTCCTGTAAATTCAACTCCTTCATTTAATCCTCTTGATGATAGAGACCAAACTCCAATCAAGATTATGATAGTGCTGAAGACGTACATATACTTACGCTTACCGAGAAAGTCAATCTTCGAATTAGTGAACCAATTCTTAGTAATCTTTGAAGAGAACGAGATGCTTTTTCCTTTCTCAATACGAGAGAAAATGACAAGTCTGGTTATAACAATAGCACTAAAAAGTGAAGTGAAAATTCCTATTATCAGAGTTGTTGCGAATCCTTTAATTGCTCCACTTCCGAATGTGTAAAGAACTATAGCCGTAAGAAGGGTAGTGAAGTTAGCATCGAATATAGCGGAATAAGCTTTCGAATATCCATCTTTAACCGCAACGGCAAGCCCTTTGCCATGTCGCATTTCCTCTCGAATACGTTCGTAGATAAGTACGTTAGCATCTACGGCCATACCGATTGTCAAAACAATACCAGCAATACCAGGTAGGGTTAGAGCCGCTCCCAGTGCGGCAAGCGCACCAATTAAGAAAAACAGGTTAGCAATTAGAGCGATGTTTGATACCACACCTGCACCATTGTAGTAGAAGATCATGTACAATAACACGATTAATAACGCAATGATGAATGATGAAAGTCCGGCGTCAATATTAGCTTTTCCAAGCTGCGGTCCTATACTCACCTCATCCACAATACGTGCTGGAGCGGGAAGTGATCCAGCTTTCAACAGACTTGAAAGATCTTCTGCTTCAACAAGTTTTTCTGAAGCTGTTTGGTTAGAGCCAAAGCTAATTTGAGAGCGTCCACTTGTAATAGCAGATTGTACATTAGGTGCACTAAACACCATGTTATCTAACACTACAGCAACGGCGCGATTATTCTGACTAGCACACTCCTTTGTTATCTGCCCCCAAACTCCTGTTCCTTCACCGTTCATGGTCATGCTTACAACAACGTCTCCAATCTCATCATATGAAACACGAGCATCAATAATGCTTTTACCTGTAAGCTTAGCCTTTCCTTTTCCGCTTTCGTCTTTGATTGCGTAAAGGACAACTCTATTGTTATTTGATTTAGCGTCCCAAAGCAATCTAAGGTCTTTTTCTCCCTTAGCGTTCTTTAGCGCCTCGATAACAATCTGTGTTTTAAGAAGTTTGTTAACCTCATTGGTGTCACTCACAGACACAACTCCAACGATAGCACTTCTATCTCTGGGTATTTCTAGATATGAGAAAATTGGGTTTTTTAATTTCTTTTGCTCAGGTGTTAAGGTGGAGTCAGTTGGTGCATCATCTCCGAAAAGTTCTGGATTTAGAGCTTCTCCTAATGAAACGCTAGCTGTTAGGAGTCTGTTCAATACCTCTTCGTTGAAATACGTAACCCAAAACTCAAGGTTCGCAGTCGACTTAAGTTGCTTCCTTGCTCTCTCTCTATCGTCAACACCTGGAAGCTCAACTAGAATACGTCCGTTTTGAAGTTTCTGTACATTAGGTTGCGCAACACCAAGTTGATCGATACGCTTTTTGATAATACTCTCTGTGTTATCGATGGCTGTTATCGCTTCACGATTCAGAATTGCAAATATTTCAGCATCAGTACTCTTTGCGGGGAACAGGTCTTTCTGCTCCATGTTGTGGAACTGTCTCCAAAGCGTAGAATCTGAGATTTCACTTTTAGCTACATGTTCGCCCCATGTCTCTTCGAACAACTCCATAAACCCACTCGTTGAGTTTTTTTGTTTTTGTTTAGCACTAGAAATAGCATTTCTAAAATCCCCATTGCTTGAGTAATCAGAGAGAGCTATCATGAGGTCAGGTAAGCTGACCTCGAGAGTCACACTCATGCCACCCCTGAGGTCAAGTCCTAGGTTCAGTTCTTGTTCTTTTACCTCCCTGTATGTTTTATCAACAAATAAGGGGATATTATATGCCGTTACTTCTACACTGTCACGTAAGTACTTACGTGTTGCAGCTTTAGCAGCTTCATCCCAAGTAAGACCATCTAAAAGAGAATCTTGCTCAAGACCATCGGCAATATATTCTCCATGCGTGCGAGCAGTCTCCTCAAATTTCTTTGATGCCCAGTTAAATGATAGTGTATATAGCGATGCTAATGCAAGAGCTATAGTGAAAATCTGGACTGATAACTTATTTTCCATAGTTAAATAGGGTTCTTTTACAGGGCCGTAAAGGTAGCTAAAAAAATCATTGGTTTAGCGTGGATTAATTGGGTGTACCTTATGACCCATAAATTAGATAAATGCAGTTTTTGAGTAAAATATTTTTAACTATTTGTTTAGCTGTGTTGCTCTTAAACACTGATGCTTCAGCCCAAACATCTTCTGGCGACCACACATTTGGAGTTGCCGTGTTGCAGTACAACGGTGGGGGGGATTGGTATTCGAACCCGACTAGCCTTCCGAATTTAGTGAGCTTTTGCAACTCTGAATTAGGCATGAATATCGATGGTGAGGTGTCTTATGTGGAGGTAGGGTCTAGTGATATACATCTCTACCCATTCATTCATATGACAGGGCACGGTAATGTTGTTTTTTCTAATTCAGAGGCGAAAAATCTACGCTTGTATTTATTATCAGGCGGGTTCTTACATATAAGTGATAATTATGGGATGGATCCATACGTAAGGCCTGAATTCAGTAAAATATTTCCGGATTTAAATTGGGTTGAAATCCCCTTTGATCATCCTGTTTATCATCAAAAATTTAACTTTGAAGATGGCCTTCCGAAGGTTCACGAACACGATGATTTACCCCCTAGAGGTTACGGTATTTTCCATGAGGGTAGGCTAGTTTGTTTTTACGACTTCGAGTGTGACTTGGGTGACGGATGGGAGGATTACCAGGTTCACAAAGATCATGATGAGATACGGTTGCTAGCACTTCAAATGGGTGCCAACCTCATACAATTCTCTATGGGAGGGGAGTGAGTTTAGGGGTGGTCACGCCATTTTCGTTAGTTGTACGGGTAAGCTCCAATCCGTTCACTTTCATTGCGTAAACCAAATCCACCCAAGTATCACACGTACCCTCAGCATACTTCTGCCTAAGGTCATCCACACTACTTCCAGCCACTTCAGATAACACACTCCAATACTCATCTGCAGTAAGTCCTTTTCGTGATTTCCCGAACCTATCCCAAAGAATTCTCATCGCTGTTGAGAGCGATGATTTATGTTCGGTTGCAGTCATAATTCTAACATCACATAAAAGTGCTAACACAGCCCCCTCAACATAAATAGATCCCTTACGCCCCTTCACTCCAGCCCTATATCCATCCAGCCATGTATCGTAGCTAGAATCTGCAACACTCATGTTATGCCTCCCTGGATTGTTTAAGTGCCTAGAAATAAGTTCCTCCATTTTCTCGCACCAACCTTTCAGGTCAATACAACCAGCTTCAAATAAAAATAAATCCCCCATATATGTCGTCACTCCTTCGGCTATATATCCCAAACGACTCGGGCACGCTACAGTAAAATCATAGGGCATCCACTCCGATGGTCTTATCCTTTTTACATTCCAGGAGTGATACAGTTCGTGTGATGCAATGGATACTAATTCGTCATAACCAGATTCGGAATTGATCTTATCCGCGGGTCCTAATGCTATCACCGTACTATCCTCGTGCTCCACTCCATGACGGACTTGAATTGCGGGGGGCAACAGATAAAGGAAGTGGTAGAATGGGGTGGGAAAGGTGCCGAAGTACTTGATTTGGCTTTTAGAAAAATCAATATGATCCTGGATAAACCTGTCTTTTTGAGGTGGTTCTAATCCGTAGGACCAAACATGGAAATCCACCACCTTCTCCTCGTCCTCTACCTGGTATTCAGCATGCCAAAGCGCGGGAGAGGCCATCCATGGGGAGTCCATGAGATGCTGCATATTCGCTGCGAAAAGGGTAGTTCCGTCTTTAGGAAGGGCTGTGCCGATATCCCAGTTAGATGGTATGTCTGAGAGGTAGATGTTGTAGGGTAGGAGTTCCCGTGACGGGTCGTAGATGAAGCAGTTGACAGGGTTTACATACTGTAAATCAGGGCTGATGTACGTGGAGCCGGCGTTGAGTATGTCTGCCTGGAAGTGCCATATGATTTTAGAGATGCCCGCAGGGACTTTCCAACGATGGAGATTTACCTTAGGCAGAACCACCTCGTTGCCCCAAGGGTCAACTCCCACCATCTTAAGGATGTATTGGGCGAAATCCCCAAGCTCATATCTTCCTGGCCTCCATGTGGGCAGCTGTATTTCCCAGTCTTGGTGGGCGTTAATAGGAAAATCAGCTTCGAACCTTAGTGCCGATCGTCCTGGAACTGTGGTGATACTTACTGATACAGAATCCGACATTACTTGATAACTTCACTTATGGGTGAGCCAGTAGTGCCATTAGGGTAGGGGATTTTCAGTATTGCAGAAATTGTAGGTGCTATATCCCGAATACGAGTAGTTTCAAATGTGCTCCCGTTATTTACCCCAGCTCCATAAAATAAACAAGGTACGTGAGTGTCGTAAGCAAAGGGACTTCCGTGTGTAGTTCCTGTTCTTCCGTAGGTGAGCCATCCCGGCTTAAGCACGAAAACGACGTCACCACTAATTCCGGGTTGATGTCCGTCGAATAGTCTTGAGGCGATAGGGTCTACTGACGCTCTAGATGCCAATTCATCTTCTGTGATACTCATTAAAATCGCATCCTCTTCCAAAGCAAGTCTGCTAACTGTTTTTGCGACTTCCGTAACACTTACATCAGAATCAAGACACGATTTTTCATTGATGAAAAATTGATTGTTAGAGACGTTAGACATCCAATTTCGCTTGCCGAATTTCACATCCAAACTATTATCTATTCGATCTCTCATGTTACCCGAAGTCCAATATTCCGTTGGAGCACCTGTAGATGCGCCATATGACGGAACAGTCGCTGCACCGTGATCGGAAGTGATAAATACAGTCCAATTTCCCTTTCCGACCTTGTCGTCGAGAGCATTAAAAAATCTTTCAAGTTCCAAATCCAGCCGCAGATACATATCCATAGTTTCTATGGCGTGAGGCCCACATCTGTGTCCTACGTAGTCTGTTGCAGAAAAACTCATTGCCAAGAGGTCGCAATATTCGTCCCCTCCTAAATCCTCTCCGTCTATTGCGGCGAGTGCGAAATCTATGAGTATGGTGTTGCCTCCAGGGGTTCCCTTTAAGATATCAAAGCCTCCATTAGCTTCCTTCAGTTTCCCCAAATCATATGGGAATACCGGGCTTAACTCTCCTTTAAAAGCGCCCTCGAATGGGTTGTTGTCGGGAGTGCATGTAGAATATTCTTCAAGTGGTAATAGCATGTCCCACCCTAAATCTATGAGGTTATCTGCTGCGCCACTAAAGTTGAAGTCTATTGCCCATTGAGGTAATTCCTCTACATAATAGGTGCTTGAAATAAAATGTCCTTTTTCTTTTCCATAAAACCAAAATGCACCATCAGCAGAATGTCCTGCCGGTAAAATTGCGCCCCTGTCCTTAAGACTCACCCCGATAACTTTAGCATTAAGTCCAGTAGCTAATTTAAGCTCATCACCTATAGTGTTAGAGATCATCCTCACAGGCGACATCATACCCGCATTACCATATAGACCTGATTCTAGATCTGTTCCTTCTACACCCACTCCAGTCACATCTGCATCCGAAGCACAATAAACCGTAGTTAATAAATCCCTATCGTACCAGTCGTTAGCAACGATGCCATGTATGGCTGGTGTAGTGCCTGTGAATATGGATGCATGTCCAGGTCCGGTGAATGTAGGCGCGTATCCGAAGTGATGGTCGTTGCACGAAAATCCATCATCAATAACTCTAGCGAACCCGCCATCACAGAAGTGATCGCGGAAACGGTAGAGGTAGTCGGCTCTCATTTGGTCTATAGTAATACCCACAATCAATTTAGGCGCCACATCAGCAGTAGATCCCATCAAAACCTTTGCGTCAACGGAACACGACATAAGAGAACCAGCAAGTACAATTGCAGTTGTCATACCCGAACAGATTATAAAATTCTTCATATTAATCATCTTGAAAATTAGGGTTTTATGATTTATCTACAACTGCATACAAGGCCCAAGCCATCCCTATGCAGGCTACCAAACTTACAATAATATTCAGCAAAGCCCACGTGAAGTTCCCTTCTTGGAATAATTTAAATGTATCGAGGCTGAAGGTGGAAAAGGTAGAGAACCCTCCACAAAACCCTATCACCAGAAGTGGCATCCAAAGCGATTCACTTTCTCTACTAAACTTCACGCCACCCCAAACTATAAGTCCAGCTAGAATCCCGGTAGCAAGAACATTGGCAGCTAAAACTCCAGCTGGTGTAAATGTTGTTAGTTTCGAAACCCCAACGCCCATAGCCCATCTAGCCACACTGCCTGCTCCTCCACCGATGAATATCGCTGCCATGGTTCCCCAGTTCATAATTTCCTTAATATTATCATGTAAATCACCCATCCCAAACCTCCCCCCAGCATCCACCCGCAAATCACATCACTAGGAAAGTGCACACCTAAATGCACCCTGCTATATCCGATCAACAACGCCCACCCCATTAAAAGGGTCATCCATATCCCACTCTCCATTAACAACCCAACTAACACGGCAACAGCCATGTGATTTGACGCATGTCCAGACACGAAGCTGTACTGCCCCCCTTTGTAGAAGGTGCCGTCATCGTATTCGTGTAAGTGTATATTTCCAACAAATTCAAAGCTATGAGAAGGTCGTAGCCTAGCAACCGAAGGTTTTAAAACTCTAGCAGAAATTACATCACATAGTGCAACACAAACAACCACGGATATCATAACTATAGCTCTTCTATTGCCCTTTCTTCTTCCTCTTTCGTTTCTGCTACCATATTTCTGCCATAAACAAAACATGAAAAAGACATACAATGGTATCCATATCCATAGAATACTCACCCCCCACATTAAAGTGTCACATGCAGAAAACGATCCGTTTATCGCATTGAATAAGGCCTTGTCAATTTCAAGCAACCACTGTAACATTTTTAGGGGTAGGAAGTTTATGAGTAAATGCTGTCGATTGTGGTTTGGTATTTATCCTTAATAGGCTGGCGCTTTAGCTTCAAAGTCGGAGTCAACTCGCCACCCTCAATCGTAAACGGCTCAGGTAAAATGCGAATTACTTTCACCTTTTCCCATTGAGAGAACGGCTCCATCAGCTTATCCACTTCTTTCATAATCCTCGAGGAAATCCTCTCATCATCACCTATCCTCGTATCTCCAGGATAATCGTGATTATGCCTCTTACACCACTCCTGTATAGCTGCAGTGGCGGGGGAGATTAGAGCTGATGGGTGCTTTTGGTTTTCTCCAACGACCATCACCTGCTCGATAAACAACGACGCTTTGAGGGCGTTCTCTAGAAGAGCAGGCGCTACGTACTTGCCTCCAGAGGTTTTAAATATCTCCTTCGTCCTTCCCGTGATTTTCAAGAATCCGTCCTCATCGAACTCACCCTTATCTCCGGTATAGAACCAACCATCTTTCATCACCTCGTTCGTCTTCTCTTCGTCCTTGTAATACCCCATCATGACGTTAGGGCCTTTTACTATAATTTCACGATCGGAAGTGAACTTCACCTCGACATCGACGATGACCTTGCCGACGGTTCCGATTCTGATCATGTTAGGTTCGTTGATCGTGTTCACAGTGATAACGGGAGATGTTTCTGTCAATCCATAGCCCTCAAGTACTGTAATTCCAGCTCCGTTAAAGAACCTAGCTAATCTATCTTGGAGTGCGGCTGAACCCGAAGCGACGGCTTTAATGCCGGTCATTCCTAGTGCCGCCTTTACTTTGCTAAATACTAACTTTCTAGCTAGGTTTAGCTTCATGCCGTACCAACCACGTCCTTCCTTTTCAGGCGACCATTCTAGTACCACCCCTAATGCCCAGTTGAATATCATAGCTTTCACACCACCAGCTGCACGTCCTTTAGCTACTATGCCGTCAAAGAATTTCTCGAGCAATCTAGGTACTGCAGTGAACATTATCGGTTGAGCTGCGTTTAAATCTTCCTTTATAGTCTCTAAACTCTCACCGAAATGTATACTTGCACCCATGTACATATATAGGTAGTGAAGCATTCGCTCGAAAATGTGGCATACAGGAAGGAAACTCAAGACTCTCAACTCACCTACATGCCCTTGAAGTGGTACCCTACCCACAGCAGCGATAGCATTCGTGCACACGTTATCATGCGATAGCATTACACCCTTCGGTAGTCCTGTTGTACCTGAAGTGTATATGATTGTAGCCATCTCTTCAGATTTTATGGAGTTCATCCTAGCCTCCAACTCCCCCTGTTGACCATCTCCCCCTGCTTCAAGAACCAAATCCCACGTATCCGCACCTGCCACATCTTCGAAAGTGTAAATCGCTTGTAGGTTGGGGCACTCAGCCTTCACTGCACAAACCTTTTTATACAGTTCTTCGTTTGACACGAAACAAAACTTCGACTCACTATGATTTAAAATGTATTTGTAATCAGCCTCAGTCATAGTAGGATAAATAGGGACGTCTATCCCCCCAGCCTGCATAATCCCATGATCCATAATATTCCACTCGCATCTATTGTTGTGTGAAATCAAAGCCACTTTATCTCCAGCCTCCATCCCCAATGCAATCAGCCCACGCGAAACTCTATCCATTTCCTCAACAAATTCTGAAGTAGAATAACTCTTCCTTTTGCCTCCGTTAGGCATGGTCATCATCACATCAAGCGGCTTGTGCTCAAGCTGATATTTCGGGAAATCAAAAAGTCTAGTCGGATTCTTCATCTGTCAAATTGTTTCGACCAAAATACAACATAACCTCCCTACAGCTGTTCGCCACATTGATTGCAGTGCTTCGCCTTATCGATATGTTCAGAATAATTACAATTCTGACAAACCTGCGTGTTTGTATTAGTCTTTGAAGTATGAGCAACGACAAGTTCTGATCCTATAATTCCTGTTGGAACAGCAATGATAGCATAACCGATAAGCATAATAACCGAGGCAATTGTTTGGCCTAGAACGGTGACAGGAACAAGATCTCCATATCCGACAGTAGTTACTGTGACTATGGCCCAGTATATGCTACGAGGAATACTTGTGAAACCATTTTCACCATGCTCCACTACGTATACCATAGTTCCTAAAAGTGTTACTAATACGAGGACCATACCGAGAAACAAAAGAATCTTATTTCGAGCTCCCCATAACGCATTCTTCAAAACGGAAGCCTCTTGGATAAATCCAACTAATTTGAGGACTCTGATAACTCTCATTAATCTAAGGATTCTAATAACACTGAACCAATGTCCTCCTGGTATTAACAACTCAAGAAAAGTAGGTAATATGGTCAATAAGTCGATAACTCCATAAAACGAAAATAGATACGACCTTTTACGTTTTACAGCCACAATTCGGAGAATATACTCCACAGTAAATAGGGCGGTAAAAAAGTACTCAATATATCTCAGTTCGAGTCCGTACTGGTTCCTTATGCTGGGAACGCTCTCTAGCATTACCACAAGTACACTCAATACTATTGCCCACAAAAGCACAACGTCAAACATCTTGCCCTTCGGTGTGTCAGCTTCGAAAATAATTTCGTGTATTTCCTTTCGATTCATATGCGAATGTAGTGAACGTTCAATAGCATAACCAAAAACAATATTGTTTGTCGGTTATGTGAAAAAAGGAGATACTGTAATTTCTTTAGACCCACGTGTGTGGATGTAGAATCCTTCGCCAGACTTGGTACCGAGTTTTCCAGCCATTACCATGTTAACTAGCAGTGGGCAGGGTGCGTATTTAGATGAGCCTAAACCGTCCTGAAGAACTTCCATGATTTTGAGGCAGACATCAAGGCCGATGAAATCCGCTAGTTGCAAGGGTCCCATAGGGTGTGCCATTCCGAGTTTCATGACCGTGTCGATTTCAGTAACACCGGCTACACCTTCATTTAGGGTGATGATAGCCTCGTTTATCATTGGCATGAGGATGCGGTTGGCTACAAATCCAGGGTAGTCCTGGACTTCAACAGGGGATTTTCCGAGTGCGAAAGAGATGTCCATTGTTGTTTGGCACGTAGCATCGCTAGTAGCATAGCCACGGATAATTTCGACCAACTTCATTATGGGGACGGGGTTCATGAAGTGCATTCCTATGACCTTGTCAGGGCGAGAAGTCGCCGCTGCGATTTTAGTAATCGAAATGGAAGATGTGTTCGTGGCGAGGATACAATTAGCAGGAGCAGCAGCATCGAGATCTTTGAAGATTTGGAGTTTTAGATCTACGTTCTCGGTTGCAGCTTCGACTACGAGGTCAGCGGCAGATACCGCGCTTGTCATGTCGGTAGATGTAGTAAGGCGGTTGAGGGTTTCGGACTTGTCAGATTCAGAAATGCGTTCCTTGCTGACTAGGCGGCTAAGATTTTTATCTATAGTAGCGAGGGCACTTTCGAGTGCATCTGGCGACCTGTCAACTAAAATTACCGAATGTCCCTTCTGCGCAAATACGTGAGCAATACCATTGCCCATAGTTCCCGCTCCAATAACTGTGATTGAGTTCATTCTGATGTTTTTACTAGGTTTTTAACTAGCTTTTCTTAGTAGCCATACTAACAGTGGGCTTGCCTTTAGCGCTTTTAGAAACAGTCTTCTTAACGGCTGAATTTCCTTTATGCTTTTTAGACGTTGAATTCGTTTTTGAACTCGCCTTTGATGCCGCTCCCTCAGTTTCATCCTCATCATCGAATGGGAGGGCTTTTTCGGATACCAAAAGATTATACCACTGAACTAATTTCTTCAAATCAGAATTAAAAATGCGCTCATGGTCCAAATCTTGAACCACAGAATCCACAAATGTTTTGATATCACCAGCTGATGAATTGTGAGAAACTGCTGATTCACCCTTAGTTTTCTTGTGCATACTGTGAAGGATTTCGCGTAGAGCTACGTCCTCTTTAGTGGTGTACATGGTGATGTCAGACAAGCTGCTGATGCGAACAGAACCAGGAACACTAATTCTCTTTCCATCAAGCATACTCTCGACAACGAGGTTCTTGCTTGACGATGCGATTACTTTGAATAATCCAGGCTTACCTGAGATTGCTAATACTTCGGAAATCTTCATATTTCTTAAACAATTCGAATTTGATGTTGCGAAAATACGCATAACACTTATGTATTAACACTAAGTTGTCGAATGAGTTATGAAAAATGGGGGATTGATTTCAGAACTTTAACAGGAGAGTTTACGTCGGTTGCCACGGCGTAGTGTTGTATTCCGTTTGTGAGTAGGAGCGTAGGGACTTGTAGGACCAAATTATATCTCGCCGCCTGATCAAGTGTGTCTTGGGATAATTTAATCCCAGGAGCTTTGCACTCTGCTAGCAGAACGGGTATTCCTTCGTTGTTATAGCAGACTAAGTCCGCACGTTTTTCCACGTCGTTGAGGGTGAGTCTGTGTTCTACAGCCATGAGGCTTAAAGGGTAGCCAAGCGTGAGTGTAAGGTGTGAGATTAAGTGTTGGCGTACCCATTCTTCAGGTTCGAGGGCTACCCACTTTCTTCTCACTAGATAGAGCACTTCATCGTGCTTGGGTCCAGGCCGAGCTACCAGAGTAGGGCGAGGGAAGTTCAGTGGGGGTAAATCTTTGGCTCTTGACATGGGTGTATACTTGGTAAAGTTAGAGGTAAAAAAGGGGAGTGTAAGTATTACATTTACGAAATGGCTCACAGGCAAATTATTAGGGATATCAAGGCGGGGAAGTTTTCGCCCCTTTATGTTCTGCACGGAGAAGAGCCATTTTTTATCGAGGAGATTTCTAACGCCATTAAGGACGCGGCAGTTGATGAAGTCTCCAAAGATTTCAACGAAACGATACTTTACGGGAGGGACACTGAACTAGTAGATGTGCTTGCTGCCGCTCGGCGGTTCCCAATGATGTCTGAAAGGCAACTCGTTCTAGTAAAGGAAGCCCAAGATTTAAAGTGCTGGAAACGCAAAGACGAGCTACAGAAACTCGAGGCGTATGCGGAGAACCCCGTGGGGTCGACGGTTTTGGTCTTAGCTTATATGAATAAAAAAATCGACGGACGTTCGAAGGCAGTGAAGACCCTGAGTAAAAATGGGGTTCTATTTCTCAGTGAAAAAGTTCGAGACTATAAACTAGCTCAGTGGATAGAGGGATACATAAAGGAACAAGGATTAGGGCTTGATGCCAGGGCGTCTCAACTGCTTGCAGAGTATCTAGGTAATGATTTGCGTAAGGTGTGTAATGAGATCACGAAGCTTAAAGTGGTGCTGCCCCAGGGCACCGTGATAACTACTGAACTAATAGAAAAGCACATCGGCATTAGTAAGGATTACAATGTGTTTGAGTTGCAAAGAGCTCTAGGCCAAAAGGATATCGGCAAAGCCTCCATGATTGTCAATCATTTCGAGGCGAATCCGAAAAACAATCCGCTAGCCATGGTCATTCCAGTGCTGTCGGCATACTTCAGCAGGATAATTGTCTATCACGGCCTCAGAGATAGGTCCCAGCATGCTGCAGCTAAATCTATGTCTTGTAGCCCATTTGCAGTTAGGGATTACGCCACAGCTGCCGGGGCGTATCCAGTGGGGAAACTAGCCAGAATTTTCGGCTACCTCCGCGAAGCAGACCGAAAGTCAAAAGGACAGGGCAACGCTACCATTTCCGACGGAATGCTCCTTCGCGAGACCATATTTAAGATTCTTCACTAGCCCCCTCCAGATTAATCTCAATTCCTCCTTCCTTCAGGTATTGAATGTTATGAAGGTTAAGTTTTCGAGTTTGGCATTATGTATGCTAAATTGCAAGCATGAAAATTAAGAACCTATTTAGCTGTATTACTGCATTAGCTATTGTTGCAGCTTGCTCATTTACTATCACTTCTACTGTTTCAGCCCAAACAGACAACCTAGTTCCAAACGGTGGTTTCGAGGATATGAAGGATACGAAGAACATTAAGAACATTAAGTCTCATGGTCAAATGGAAGAGTTTTGCGAGGATTGGTTTGCAGGCTCATCTGTGCCAGTGGATATTTATGGCGACGGTGCAAAGGGCGATAAGGTAGCCGTTCCTTCAAATAAATTCGGTACAGAAAATGCTGCTGACGGACTATGCTACGCTGGTTTCCGTGCTTACTCAAAAGACCCTAAGCTATCTCGTAGCTATTTAGAAGTTCAGCTCCCACAAATGCTAGACCGTGATGTGATGTACTGCGTGTCTTTCGATATCAGCCTAGCGGATGCCAGTCGTTACGCAGTTAACGAAATAGGTGTTGTGATAAGTGACCGTAAAATCGACCAGCCTAATGACGGTGATATGGTTCGTCCATATGACGTAAGGCAAAAAACAAATAAAGTCTTTCAACTCACTGAAGGATGGGAGAAGTTTTGTGGAACTTTTGTCGGTACTGGTCAAGAGGAGTTCCTCCTTATCGGTTGTTTCGGTGGCCGAAACGACCTAGAAATCGAAAAGATCAAGCGCCCACAAGGTCTTCAAGGCCCACAATTTAATCACGCATACTATTACATCGATAACGTAAGTGTAATCGCCATTGAAGCTAAGTCTCAGTGCAAATGCTCTAAAGCCGAAGTGCGGAATATGGACTTTGTGTACGTGTCGTCGTCTTCGCAATTAGACGATAAATCAGATTCTGAAAAGATTAAGTCTAGCGTTATATACTATGCTTTCCTTAAGAGCAAACCAACAGGAGTGGGTAAGAATGTCGCTAGAAACATTGTCGCTATTCTTAAAGCAAATCCTGGAATGAACATTAACATTATTGGTCATAGTGACAGTGATGAGTTTAACGAGGGGAGGATAAATGCCCGCTTTGCTAAGATCGGACAGAGTCGTGCAGATAAAATCAAAACCATTTTATTAGAAGCCGGAATTTCGTCTTCACGTATTACTATCTCTGACAGTTTATCCGAGGATCCGGCTAACACTCGTGATTCAGAAATCAGCCGCGCTCAGAATCGTCGAGTGACGTTCGAGCTGAACTAGTCACCCTTCCTGTCGGAGTTTGACTTCGTCGAACTAGTCACCCTTCCTGTCGGAGTTTGACTTCGTCGAACTAGTCACCTCTACTCAGTACTTAGTTTTATGTCGGTACTCTTTAGGTATGGACAGCATGGCCACCATGGCTATTAAGAAAATGAAGGTCATTGCTAGGATTGAGCCTCTCATGGAACCGGTGAAGCCGTCGATGTATCCCCATCCGAACATGCCTATGGTGAGGCCTCCTTTTTCGAGCACTTCGTAGAAGCTGAAGTAAGAAGCGGGGTCATCTGTGTCTGGAATGAGTTTTGCGTATGATGCTCTGTTAAGGCTTTGAGTGCCTCCCATAAGAAACCCTATCATCCCCGCTGCCCCGTAAAAACCGAGCTTCGATTCCGGTAATAGATAGGCGTATACACACAGAGCCGTCCATCCTATTATACAAACAATTAGCGCCCTGATATTCCCGATTCTTTTACTGAGTGCACTGACTCCGAAAGCGCCAGGAATGGCAAGGAAATTCACCACTAGGATTGTAACTATCAATTCATTTGAGGAGAGTCCTATTTCTTTCTGACCAAAAATTGATGCCATCTGCATTATCGTCTGAATCCCCATGCTCATAAAGAAAAACGATGTTAGATATCGGGTGAGGTGGGTTTTGCCTTTAAGCTCCCTCGCAACACCCCTCAACTCTCTAAACCCCTGAAAAATTAAATTATCTACCCTTTTTTTCTTAACCGTATTATTAGGTAAAGCGTTAAATGTGATATGTGAAAACCCGAACCACCACACTCCCACTAGTAAAAACGAAACCGGCGTATACTCTGGCCCGCCTAACATTATCATCCCAGCACAAATCACAAGTATGATTATGGAACTCCAGTAACCCATAGCAAACCCTTTTGCACTCAAGCTGTCGTGCTCTTCTCTCGGCGCAATCTCGGGAAGGAATGCATTGTAAAACCCGACACTTCCCCAGAACCCGACACTAGCAATGTAGAAAGGCAGTAAACTCCACTCTAAATGTTCAGGGTGAAACCAGAACAAACCAATGCAACCTGCAGCCCCAGTATAGGTAAAGACTCTCATGAACAGTTTCTTCTTTCCCGTAAAATCAGCTATCCCGCTCAGGATGGGGCTTAGCATTATTACAGTTAGAAAGCTTGCAGCTAAGACGTAGCTATACAGTTGCGAGTTCGTAAATTCGTTTCCGAAAAAAATAACCTTATCAATTTCATCTCCGTTTTCATTTGTACTAGAGGTTAATGCCGTGAAGTACAGTGGAAATATCGCTGTTGTGATTACAAGTGAGTAGACATTGTTCGCCCAATCGTACATCGCCCACCCCCACTTTACTTTCTCCTCTCCTGTCTTCTTTGTAATTTTAAACATCACGACAAGTTACATGATTTCACACGAGTTAGCGGGGATTTTACAGCGAGTTATAAATTGTGGTGACAGTGTCACCACAATTTAGTTGTCTCCCAAAACATCCATAATTGCACCTAAAAAACTACCTTTGTAGAAGATGAAAAAATTCGATGTAATTGTAGTTGGGGGAGGTATAGTCGGAGCAGCGACATTTTACAAGATGCAAAAGCGTTTCCCACAAAAGACCATGCTACTCATCGAGAAAATGGATGAATTAGCGGGCCATCAAACCGGGCATAATTCAGGAGTGATACATTCTGGACTGTACTATAATCCTGGATCGCTGAAAGCAGAGAATTGCGTTAAAGGTCGCCATGAATTAGTTGCCTTTGCAAAAGAGTACAAGGTCCCACACGATATATGTGGAAAGGTGGTGGTAGCTACAACCGATTCTCAAATCCCACAATTAGAAAAAATCCAACAGATAGGGATTGAAAATAAAATCGAGGGTTTAGAGAGGATAGACGGAGATGCATTGAGGGAGATAGAACCAGAATGTAAAGGAGTGGGCGCTCTGTGGGTTCCGTGTACAGGGATTGTTGATTTCCGGGACGCAACATCAAAGATGGTGGAAGTGGCATTAGGTATTCAAGAACAGTCAGAAGTGCATCTGTCTGAGGAGGTTTTGGACTTTATCCCCGAAGGAGAAGGTACTAGGGTGAAGACATCTAAAAGTACTTATTTAGCGGCTAAGCTGATAGTCTGTGGAGGTCTTCAAGCAGACAGGCTAGCGAAGAAAGATGGTGTGAAGCTGAAAGAGAAGGTGGTAGGTTTTCGAGGCGATTACTACGAACTCAATGACCATGCAAAGCATAAGGTGAAGAACCTGATCTATCCTGTTCCTAACCCAGATTTTCCGTTTTTAGGAGTTCATTTTACGAGGATGACTAACGGCGAGATAGAGTGCGGTCCTAATGCGGTTTTTACCTTTAAGCGCGAGGGCTACGGGAAGACGGATTTCAGCTTGAGGGATACAGCCGATGCGCTAAGTTATGGTGGGACGTGGAAGCTGTTTTTCAATAACATGTCTTTCGGCATCAACGAATATAGGCGTGCGTTTTCAAAAAGGCTATTCCTCAAAACGTTGCAGGAGTTGATCCCCTCATTGACAATGGATGATTTGCGCCCTGGAAGGTCGGGGGTAAGGGCAATGCTGTTAAACACGAAGGGAGAGACGGGCGACGATTTCCGTATTGAGACTACCGATAGGAGTGTTCACGTTTTGAACGCTCCTTCTCCTGCGGCTACAGCTGCTCTAGCGATAGGCGATTATGTCGTTGATAGGTTTTCGGAAAATTTCGAGTAGTTTTGTGGTTAAATGGACAATAAAATCAAGATGATGAAGAATATATTTTCCGGCTGTTTTGCTATCTTTACTTTGCTGTTTTCCTTCTCCGATCTTTCAGCCCAAACTGGTTACTGCGAAGGCGCCGACATCACAATTGAAGCCTCAAGTTTTCAGTACGCCCCCTCTGAGTTAACTATCGAAGTGGGTACAACTGTAGGCTGGCTGAATATGGGCGGAAACCATGATGTTAATGCCATTACAAATACGCTAACGGGTAGTTCCTTCAATAATCCTCAGAGCTTTTATATCGATCCTGTGTTCGGAAGTGATGAGGGAGTTTGTATAGGGACACATACTTTCACTTCAGCTGGTTCGTATAGCTATGACTGTAGTATCTACGGTCACGCGGCCCAAGGTATGGTAGCTGTTATATTAGTGTTAGTTGAAAATCCTGGGTGTACAGATAGTGCAGCTTGTAATTACGATTTTAGTGCGAATGTCGATAACGGGACGTGCGAGTATCCTGAAATAGGTTACGATTGCGATGGAAACTGCCTGCAAGACCTTGATGAAGACGGAATATGCGATGCATGCTTCGAATTTATCTATTTAATAATAGATTGTGAGTGTGAATTTTTCGACCCTGCAACCTACACAGTATTCTATATTGACGTTGATGAAGAGGCTTGTTTAATTACTGAGGCGTGTTACTGCGAATGCTATAACGATGCAGACGGAGATGGAGTGTGTGATGAGAATGAAGTGCTTGGATGTACTGAAGAAGACGCATGTAACTTCGACCCAGAAGCTACTGAATTTAATTACACGTGTGTTTTTCAGGGCGATCCCTGTGACGATAATGACCCGTACACAATTAATGATATTATAGGCGATGATTGTATCTGCCAAGGGGAAGTTGATGGTGTGGCAGAGTCGCTACTTGTAACTACACTCGTTTATCCTAACCCTACCTCGAGCTTCATGAACGTTAAGTTGAGCTCGGTTCAGTTTAAGGATGTTGAGCAGTTATACCTTTACAATACAGAAGGGGGAGTTGTCGTGAGTGTCGAGATTAAATCTCAGGAGCTACAAATTGACGTCGAAGGATTAGCAGCAGGTGTTTACATGCTGGAGATAGGCACTGAAAGCCATAGAATAATTATCGAGTAAAAACGGCGAGGTAGCTGTTTAGTTGACTTCGTAAGTAAATTCATCCCCACAACCGAGGTCAACCGTAGTGGACCAGGCACTTGTTAAGTCACAACCGATTTGTTCTAGGATACTCATATCATTATTCAAATAAGCAGTTGAAGTGCAGTTCGCAGTGAACGTGTAGCTGCCAGGGAAAAGAGTGACTTCGATACTTTGATTTCCTAGTACGTAGCGCGTATCATTAACACTGATCTCCACGTCGCAATTACAGTACCCATCATTCACAAACGTAATTACCGGTCTCTCTCCAGGACATAACTCACAAGACGAGAATCCGAATACGAAAAGACTTAAAAGAAGAACGGAAGTAGGGAATTTCATTTTACTGCTGAATTGAATGATGCATTAAGAGCACGAATTTACGCCTGTATTATTGTGTTTTATAACTTTACTGTAGAGTTCTTAACTTTTTGAGTGTTAATCCATAAGAAGGACTTCCCTTTCTATTACCCCTTTGAGGAGGTCGTAATTCATTTGGGATTGCTCTTGAAAAACTCCTTTTATTATATACCAAAAAGACCTGTACACCATATTCCTACCACTTGTGTAGGTTGTAGATGTCAGGGTAGTAACACCATCCTGTTCGGCGAAGAGAATCTGCACGCTCATGTCGAACATGTCTGAGTCTATGTGGAAACTGAACTCCTCATTGTCCTCAATGGCCGTCATTATTTCCACGAATTCATATGGCTGTCCGTCGGTCTCAAATTTCATTAGGAACTTTGCACCTACGGTCAAAGGCTCACCTTCTAATATTTCATAACCCTGAAATCCTATGAGCCATTCTGAAGAGAGTGACTCGTTAGTGAAGATTCCGTAGACTACTTCTACGGGAGCTTCCACTGTGATCTGGTTCTCATACTCGAAACTAGGGTGTAGGAGGCCTATGCTGAAGAATGACAGAACCGCTACTAGAATTCCAATTGAGAAGTATTTGAGAGCTTTTTTCATTAATTCAGAATTAACGGAGGGTTATTGTCGCTAGTTTTTTTAGTGGAAAACCTGTAGGATAGTCCCGTAGTGATAGAGTATTGAGAACCTAGTTGTATTCCGGTCATGTTTTGGTAAAGCGGAATCTCAGTGTTTAAGAAAAAAGTAAACTGATCTCTATTAAAAGAAATTTGAGGAACTAGAAATAGCTTTTCACTTCCCGTCTGTGTTATATCGACATTGTATAGTGCGAGAATATCGACGCCGTCGGCTGCCTGTATAGAATTTACTTTTTCTCCTTTAAGTTGAAGTGATCCGTTCAGGAATGGTGTTAGTTCTTTGCTTGCAAATAATCCTAAGCTCATGTAGTCACCGAATTTTTCGCCTAAAGAATTCCAACCCTTCTTGATGTACATAGTTGAGGCAAAAAACTTCACACTGCTTTCCTTAGAATTCCTGTATAAAAATGATGAGAAAATCAAATCAGTAGATCCATTAGTGGCTTGTAGAGAGGGTGGGAGTTGAGCGTAGTAAACCTGGTTGTTCACGAGGTTAGTGAATACGTCAATGGAGTCAGTGAATGACCCTAGAGGAAATTTAATACCTACGCCTACTGTGAGTTCGCTTTTTATTCCGTCTTCAGTTTTATTCCAAACCGAATACTTCGGAAGGATAATTAAATCAGCTATACCCGATGAATTTAGCGGTTCTTCATCACCTGACTCGAATAGGTTCTTATTCAGATAATACCCAGAAGAAACCGACAAAGTGAGATCTTCAGTAAGGCCATAATCAGCTTTTAAGAACAGATAGTCAGTGATGAAATCATCGAATAAGGATAATGTATCCTGAGTACCAGCGTAGAATTTATTCGATTGATAGTACTGGAAATTAGTGCTAATGTCGATTTCATTTACCTTCAATACCCCTATAGCCTCACCTGAAGCTATAGGCGAACTACTGCCACCAGAGCAACACCCTTGTGAGTATGACGATAGTGGTTGATGGACGATCAATGTCAACACAATTAAGCCCAGATAAAAGACTGTTTTCATCTTCCCTTATCTTAAAATAACGAGTTCCAAAACAGTTCGAGTAGAACTATTCGAGAGGGTGACTAGGTACGTTCCGGGCGAAATGTTCAAGTCGTTAAAGTGTTTTTCCTGCGGTCCAGTAGAGCTGTGATGTAAAGTGGAATTATAGACCTCCCTTCCATCAAGTCCTCTAATTACTAGTTCCAAAGGGTCTGGGTTTTTCACTTCATAAACGAGAGTGAAAGATGACGTGGTGGGAGAGGGGTATAGTTCGGCGCCGATGTTTATGTCGTCGAGTTCTAGTATTCCGTCAGCAAAGCAGTCGGAGTCTAGTGCAACTTCAATAGCATCCTTTATCCCTACAACCCCGAAGTTAGAGTTGAAAAATATCTCGTGAGAAGTGCATCCAACCACGATTACCTTAGGCATTCCGCTAGTTCCATAATCAGACATATCTACGTTAGAGTCAGAAAACACAGAGATGTCAGTCATTCCATTATTATTACACCAGTCCTGTAATGAGCTACACGATGTGTTTCCGTAATCATCAGCTACATAAAACTTGACTCTTCCTGGGTGAGTGGTTTCAAATGCTTCAACAGTGAAATATGCACTTAACGGTCCTGAGATGCATGAAAAGCATGGCATAACCCAAGCAATTACTATCACATCTCCATTATCGAGTTCGGAAAATAAATTATGTGTGTTTCCATCACAGTCGTCCGCTGTAAAGTCAGTAGCGTGGGTTTGTGAAAAGACTGTGCCCAAACTCATAACGATAAGAGCTGATAGCGAAAGGAAATATTTCATGTGGGTATTCTCAATTTTCTAGCGATACCAAATATAAGGTGTTCTGGAGAACGAAGAAGTGTAGATCTCTTGTCGGGCTATCATTATATATTGTAAAGAGTCGTTGTAGTATTAGATGAGTTAGTTTAGGCGATTGTTTAGGTTGTAAAAGGAAGATAGAAAATGAACATTAAAACGAAGAGCCATTTACTACTGCACTCAGTAGTTGCTATTTTCGGATTCACGGGAATACTGGGTAAACTCATTACTATAGATGCAATTCCTCTGGTTTTTTGGCGGACCACGATTGGAGGGATTGTGATATTGGTTTGGCTTGCTATAAGAAAAAAGATCACAAAGAAATCTAGAAGTACGGTGTTGAAAATGTCGGGAGTAGGACTGCTCGTAGCCGCTCACTGGATCTTATTCTTTGCCTCAATTAAAATGAGCACTGTGAGCGTAGCTCTTGTGATGGTGGCCACGACACCCATGTTCGTGGGGTTTATAGAACCCTTAGTATTCCGACGTAAGCTAGATTTAAAAGAGTTGTTCGTGTCAGCAATAGTAATTGCGGGTGTGAGCACCATATTCAGTATAAGCTCTGAGTACCAATTAGGTATGATTTTGGGGCTATTGTCCGCGTTTTTAGCAGCACTTTTTACCACACTTAATGGAGTTCTAGTAAAAGAGTTCGATGCTAGCAATATCTCCATGGTGGAACTTTTGTCGGCGAGCGTAGGGATAACATTGTTGTTAGTGTTCACAGGAGGGATGAATAAGGAGTTGTTTATCATGTCATCGGAAAATTGGCTATGGATATCTGTACTAGCAGTAGTGGCTACTTCATTCGCCTTTATCGCCAGCACGGCTGTGATGAAGGTTCTCACACCTTTCACAACGGCTATAGCTATTAATTTAGAGCCCGTATATGCTATTATTCTAGCAGTGCTGATTTTCGGGGACGAAGAAGTGATGGGGGTAGAGTTCTATTTCGGGGCATCCTTAATTATTGGTGCCGTGATTGTTAACACGCTGATAAAAAGGGGGAAGGCGTAGTTGAGGTCTTTGGATTACCCCATCAAGCGAGCTTGGTGGGGTGTTCCTGGTCGTGGGGTGGACTGAAAGAACTACCGCCGATACGCTTTGCGTATCTCGGCGGTTTTTTGATTCCCGACGACGCCTTCAATCGAGCTTGAGACTTGTGGTAATCAAAAAACCGCCACTGACTTTCGTCAGGGCGGTAGTTCTTTCGTCGGGGCGGCAGGATTCGAACCTGCGATCTCCTGGTCCCAAACCAGGCGCCTTAACCGGGCTGGGCCACGCCCCGATCGTTAATGCGGGTGCAAATATACGATATCTATTTCACTAAGATGCATTGATTGGCAAAAAGAAAACAATTTATTTGAGATTGTAGATCTCATAGGTTGGGGTACTAACAATCTAGCACTAACACGCCTTCGGCTTGTTTTTTTTATTATGCTCAAGTGTATTCTTACAAGAGCTGTGCTCTTGACGAAAAACTTGCGCATGAAAAACGCCCGCTGATGCGGGCGTTAGTGCTAGATTGTGCGGAGAGACTGAGATTCGAACTCAGGGAACGGAAACCGT
>Ga0115000_10000868_pt1 | contig 27606 bp, 21 predicted proteins | sample ArcticOcean_MG_C_6_FD_89690 | JGI IMG/M metagenome (GOLD analysis project Ga0115000, IMG submission 89690) | Marine microbial communities from western Arctic Ocean - ArcticOcean_MG_CB8_128 | ecosystem: Environmental > Aquatic > Marine > Oceanic | place: Arctic Ocean: Canada Basin | collected... | reverse complement strand
TCATCAATTGCCTAAAGATGAGAAGTACTTACTATATTTGCACCCTCTTAGGGCGATTAGCTCAGTTGGTTCAGAGCACCTCGTTTACACCGAGGGGGTCGGGGGTTCGAGCCCCTCATCGCCCACACTAAGAAAACAAAAGAAAAGCAAGAAGCCTTGCACCCAACGGGTGCAGGGCTTTTTTGTTTTTGAACGTGTCAAAACCCCAGTTTTGTTAGCATCAAAAAACAAAAAGCCCGCCCGAGCAACAGCTCGAAGGCTTCTTGCGTTTCTTTTCCCCAACTTAGTAAGGTGAGCCCCACCGGGCCCACCGAGTTGCTGTTCACAGTAACTCGGTAGCATCCCCGAAAATTTAACCCTACCTTCAATTCATGTTACAAGTAATTCTTCACTACTCCCTTCATTTAATAGCCCCGCTATTCATCGCATTAATTTTTTTCAGAAGCAACTGGAAGAAAACCTACCTGATATTCATTGCGACCATGCTCGTTGATCTCGACCATCTATTAGCCACACCGATGTTCGACCCAACCCGTTGCAGCATTAATTTTCACTTCCTACATACATATTACGCTATGGCGATTTACACTTTAATGCTCATCCCATCTAAAACTAGAGTCGTAGCTATAGGGCTTCTTTTTCACATGCTCACCGATTACATGGACTGCTCGTTTATGTAAGACCCGCCCTCAATCACGAGCACTGCAAGGCCGTGTAAGTAATCCTAGTTTGGTCACAATAAAAACGAATTCTCTTCTATTATCAATTAAACAAAATACCACAACCTACATATAAACTTGTCGTGCCAACTCCAGCCCTAAATATTAATCCATCTAGATTATTTAATATGGCGTTTTCACTATTCACTTGCCCTGATACACTTATTGAAACCAATAAAGCTATAAGTAGTAATCTTGTTTTCATACTCACAAAGTAGGGCTACTATCTATGTAGTACCATCAACCACCTCCCCCACTACATACACGCTACCGCAAACGACCACACGTACACCGTCCTCGCCATGAGCAAATTGCCTAGCTGCAACGAGTGCAGAATTAACTGAAGCATAGGCTTCACCCGAGAGCCCTACTCGTTCACCTATCCCTTTCAATACTTCCGCCTCCATAGACCTAGGTACGTCCGCCGCGCACCAGTACATAACAGAGTTAGGCGGAATAAGATCTAAAACCGCACTAGGATCTTTATCACTTACTGTCCCATAGATAATATGCAACTCTGAATCGCTCTCCCCTAGGTACCCCATCAATCCTTTCATCCCATCAATGTTGTGAGCACAATCTAAAAGTGCAGTGGAAAGTTCTGAAGATTCAGGAAGGAATGTAAACCTGCCTTTTTGGCCTGAAATCTCCTTAAAGTTATTCAAAGCACCCTCGATTACATCTTCTGGGATAACCCATCCACCACACTTTAATACTTCAAGGGTAGCATAAGCTGTGGCTGCATTTTCTTTAAAAAAAGGCCCGTTAGCCTCATCACCACCTACCGAAAACGCATACGTCCTCCCATAATGTGTCTCACAACTCTGACGTAACGCTTGAGCCATAATGACCGACTGGGCTTCTGCCCTCATCCTACCTAACACTACAGGCACACCGTCCTTAATTACACCTGCTTTTTCAACTGAAATCTCTCTAATCGTATCACCCAGGAAATTTTGATGATCTAATCCTATGTTAGTAATGACGCACACTTCAGCTGTGGGGATAATGTTCGTGCTATCAAGCCTTCCACCCATACCCGTTTCTAGAATTACGACATCGACTTCCGAGTCAGCGAAATACCTAAGAGCCATCCCAAAGGTCAACTCGAAAAACGATGGTGTACCCCAACTCCCTGAAAACTCCTCGACAAAATCAACTACCACACCCTCACCTACCATTTCCCCATTCACTCTAATCCGTTCGCGAAAATCTAATAAATGTGGTGATGTAAATAATCCAACTTTATACCCTGACTCTTGAAGGACCGCTGATAGCATATGACACACGGTGCCCTTACCATTAGTTCCTGCAACATGAATGAACTTCAATCCATTCTCTGGATTGTTTAACAACTCACATACAGCGTGCGTTCCATCAAGATCAGCTTTGTAAGCAGCTGGTCCGGAACGTTGAAACATAGGAAGTTTCGTGAAGAGGACATGGACTGCCTCTTTATAATCCATCACTCTAATTCAAACTTGAAAGTAATAAACCCCAGCCTGTTTGGGGTACTAGCATCTGCTGAGCTAAATAGTGTAGTATATGCCGCTTTTATTGCTAATTCAGTGAGTTTTGTATCAGCTATAGAGGAGTTTATCGCATCGAATGTCGCTAACTTAACATTTCCACTAGCATCAACCCTAATGTTTATCCTCACAGTACCAGATTTCATTGGTTTCTCACTTAATCGGGGTGGACTTATCATACTTCCACCATTCAATGAAGCTGACCCGAAATCACCGTTCACCACCCCTGCGCCATCTATTTGGCCATCCTCATCTCCTTGATTTCCCACTCCTTCGCTCTCGCCCTGAGAGCCTCCACCTCCTGAAGAAGCATTATTAGTAATTAAGTTAGCTCCAGCAGACACTCTCGGAGTTTCTTCGACAATCTCTTCCACTTCTTCTGTGATCTCCTCTGGGACTACAACTTCAGAGGTTTCTTGAGTAACGACTTGTTCAGCGACAACAGGTTCTGATACTACTTGTTCAGCTGCCTCTTCTTCCACAACTTCCTCAATGATTTCCGATGGAACTTCCGTTTCCGTTTCACCCTCAGCGTCATCGGTAGAACCCACATCCGCAAACCCAACAGCTATAAACTGCTCTCCTGGTGGTGGATCCTGTATTACAAATGCCGTTAAGAAAACACATAAGGCCACGACCACAGAAAAGAACACTAGAGTAAGAGCACTGGCGCGCCTTCTGTGTTTTTTTGAGTTCGTCTCATGTAATTCGTTAACCATAGTTTACTCTGGATTAGAGCCTAACATTATTTTCCACGAGTTTGCTTTAGCTATACCTATGACCTCTACGGTTTGGCCTGTAGGAACACTCTTATCAACTTGTAGGTAAACCACTTTCTCAGTCTGGTTACTCATCATAGCCGTTAAGAGACTTTCCAATTCTGAATGATCAAAAGCTCCTCCACCATTGAAATGATAAGTGCCATCAGCCGTAATACTCAAGGTTAGAGATGGCGATGCAGATGTTGTACCCTGAGCCGAAGGAAGATCTACATTTAATCCATTACTTACGAGCGTAGAGATAATAATGAAAAATATGAGCAATAGAAAGACCAAGTCTGTCATAGTGCTCGTGCCTGCAGTTACATCAATTTTATTTCTGGGAGAGAGATTCATTATCGAGCTGGTTCTTCTAGAATATCGATAAACTCAAGAGATGTAGACTCCATCTTATGAACCACCTTAGAAACTTTACTTACGAGGTGGTTGTACGACATATATGCGATAATTCCGACAATGAGTCCGACAATAGTCGTAACCATAGCCTGCATGGTCCCACCGGATATAGTCGAAATATTTACCGTTCCACCTTGTTCCATTTTCACGAACACATCTACCATACCTATCACCGTTCCAAGCATACCTATCATAGGGGCGGCACCAGCTACAGTAGCTAGTATACTTAAGTTTTTCTCCAGCTTGTATATCTCAAGCTTACCTACATTTTCTATAGAAGCAGAAATATCCTGTAGTGGCTTTCCAATTCTAGAGATACCCTTTTCCAACATCCTCGCCATGGGATTATCATTATCCGCACATAAGTTCTTCGCACTAGCTAACTGGCCCTCAGAAATATGATCCTTTAATCTCTTCATGAAATCAGGAGAAGTAGATTCCGCTTTGCGAATCGCCATATAACGCTCGAAGTAAACGTAGATGGTGAACAAACTCATAAGGGCTAGTGGCAACATGATGTACCAACCACCTTGTGCTAAGAGCTCAAGCACACTTTGATGCTCTAGATTAGTTATTGCTTCTGCTGGCTCGCTTTGTATAGCTAGTAATAAGAGGGAATTGTACATGTGTATTATCTATCGTTTAACTGAACGTCTAAGTTCATAGATATCGTACACTCAATGTGAAGTCTTTAATTGTGTTTTACAATCTCTTACGTTCAAAAACTCGACCCGTATTTTCCGTGGTGTATTATGCGAACATCAACACATAAACACCTGCTCCAGCTAAATATCCTGCTATTGCAAGGAGGCTGATTTTCTTTAAATACCAAACAAAGTCCATCTTCTCTAAGCCCATTACTGCGACACCTGCAGCTGAACCTATAATCAGAGCCGAGCCACCTGTACCTGCACAGTACGCAAGGAACTGCCAGAACTTACCGTCTTGTTTAAATGCTATATCCCAAGCATCAGTAACATTATCTGGCTGTATATCGTACATACCCATTGAAGCAGCTACAAGAGGAACGTTGTCAACTATTGCTGACAGGAATCCTATCGCGATATTAATCAAATAAATATCATTCAATTGAGTCCGCAGAAAGTCCGCAGTTAGAATCAAATGCCCTGCCTCTTGTAGAGCTGCAACAGCTAATAAAATTCCTAAGAAAAACAATACAGATGCAGAATCAATTTTTCTTAAAACAGATATCACAGACAGGTTAGATTTTTCTTCATGGTTTTTAGAACGATGAAGGACTTCTGTTATAATCCACATAATCCCTAAAGACATCATCATGCCCATAAAAGGAGGCAAGTGTGTGACTGTCTTGAAGACCGGAACGAATAATAGCCCCAAAACACCTGCTGCAAAGATGAAGTTTCGTTCAAAAGTTGTGGTCGCTTCTCCTCCGTCCGAGATAGATACATTCGGGCGAGATACATTTCCTTTTAATCTAAAAGTTATGATTAGAAGAGGAACTAATACAGCCACCATTGATGGAAGTATTAGATTTACTACGATAGTTGGAGTGGTTAATTGACCACCTATCCATAACATGGTTGTAGTCACATCTCCTATTGGAGACCAAGCACCTCCAGCATTAGCTGCCACCACTACCATACCTGCAAAGAACCATCTAGTTTCCTTATCATCAATGAGCTTTCTCAAGAGAGAAATCATAACAATAGATGTCGTGAGGTTATCTAAAGCTGCTGAAAAGAAGAATGTAAGGATACATATAATCCACATCAACTTAACCTTGTTTGTAGTCTTTATCCTATCCGTAATAACTCTAAAGCCCTCATGAGCATCGACCAGCTCAACTATAGTCATGGCACCTAAAAGAAAAAACAGAATACTAGAGATCTCTTGCATGTGATGCAAAAGCCTATGCTCGTAAAAGACACTTAACAGTCCACTATGATCGTGGTGCTTGAAAGTATCAAAAGCTTCCACAAGATGATCCGGGACAATATCGTAACCAAGAACGAAAATCGCCCAACAAACAGTACCCGTTACAAGTGCTGTTGCAGCTTTATCAATTTTTATCTTATGCTCAAGAGCAATTGCTAGATACCCTAGAACGAATACCGCTATTAAGATGTAAAATATCATTATTTGCTTAGGGTTTTCAATGCCTTTTCGAAAGCTGTTGCTGTAAGTAGGTTCTTCTCTGGATGAAGCTTAAATGTGGATAATAATGCCTTGCGAATTATTTCAGATGTGTCGCTGAAAATAGCTTCATCTGACATATCTACTTCTCCGTCGCTCATTAGGTAGGCAAACACTCTTGCCATACCACAATTAGCAATAAAGTCAGGAATAACAGCTATTCTCTTATCAGCTGATTCAGCGATAGCACCATAAAATATCTCGTTATCTGCAAAAGGAACATTCGCTCCAGAACTGATTACACTCACACCGGCGACGAGAAGCCTATCTACTTGGTCCTGGTTTACTAATCTAGATCCAGCACAAGGTAGAAATATGTCAGCTTTTAAATCCCAAATCTTTGCATTTACATCCTCAAATGACATCATATCATGTGACTCTAGTGAGTTGCCTTTTTTAGCGAAGAAAAGATCTTTCACCTCACTCACACCTAAACCATCAACGCTTATAATTCCACCTGCTCTATCAATAATGCCGACAACTTTAGCACCAGACTGAGTTAAGTACAATGCAGCGGACGCACCGACATTCCCCCATCCTTGGATGATTACGCGCTTCCCTTTAAGAGTGCCTCCGTAAATAGAATAGAAATGTCGTACTGACTCGGAAACTCCGTAGCCGGTAATCAAATCGGCAACGCGGTATTTCCTGAAAATATCAGGTGAGATACTTGTGTCTTCAATTATCTGTGACACGCCTTGACGAAGGTTTCCAATTCGACGAACTTTCTGCGCTTCGTTAGGTTTAAAGTGGCCCGTGAAGACACCTTCTTGTGGATGCCAAACACCATTCTCTTCAGTAATCGGGATGACTTCGTGGATTTCATCTACATTCATATCTCCTCCAGTTCCGTAGTAAGTCTTTAGTAATGGAGTTACAGCTGCGTACCAACGCTCTAGAACACCACGCTTCCTCGAATCCTGAGGATCGAATCTAATTCCCGATTTAGCACCGCCTATTTGGGGACCGGAGACTGTGAATTTTACCTCCATAGTTTTTGCGAGAGACTCCACTTCTCTTTGGTCTACATTAGGATGCATACGAGTCCCGCCTCCAGCAGCGCCTCCCCGAAGAGAGTTTATCACCACCCAACCCTCAGCTTCAGTTTCAGTGTCGTTCCAACTGAATACTATTTCTGGCTTTTTATTCTCGTAAGCTTGTAGTAGATCTCTCATCAAAAAATAACTAGAATTTCGAGGCGCAAAGATAGCACATCACGGGAGCCAAACCGCCCCACCTGAAGATGGCTTTGAAGCGCCTGTAACTTCTTGATAAACATTGTTTTCACCCAACCATCTCAGCAAACCTAAAAATGCAAAACCGTATGCTTCTTTTCCGTTGGCCATATCGGGCTCTGCTATCACGAACTCAGTGAACTTATCTACCGATAGTTTTCTTATTCTCTCCATTAAAAAGGCATTCCAGACTCCTCCTCCAGAGACTAACACTCGGCCAGAAGGACTATCATTGACAATCAACTTAGCGATATACTCAACTGCGGTTCTGAGCTTATCTCCAACAGAAATGCTATCGTATTTATTTAAAACTGAAGACAACTCGCTTTCAACCCATTCCATTCCGAGGCTTTTAGGGGCTGATTGATGGTGATAACTCAATTCACTTAAATCTCTTAAAAGATCTGAGTTTAATTCCCCTTTTGAAGCAATTAAACCATCCTTATCATATTCTAAACCCACTATTCTAGAGAGTTGATTAAGAAGGTTGTTACACGGCCCTATATCCCACGCTAAGACTTCAGTGCTGGAATTTAAATGTGAGATATTTGAAAAGCCTCCTAGGTTTAAACAGCCGTCATATTCAGAGAACAGTAGTTTATCGACTAACGGAATTAATGGCGCACCGGTACCACCATACGCAACGTCAGAACTTCTCAAATCGCAGACTACAGGCAATCCTATTTCCGCGGCAAGAATAGCACCTGAGCCTATTTGGGTTGTGAATCCTTCGCCTGGTTTATGAAAAACCGTATGACCGTGAGAAGATAATAAGTCGGGTTTTGTTGTGAGGTTTGTAATGCTCACTTTCACGCACTCTGCAGCGAACAACGCCCAGTCTCTATCTAACTCACATAACTCCAAGGCCGTCATTTGCATGGACTTACGAAGCCTTCCCATAAGAGCCTCATGAAAATTAAAACACGTAATTTCCTCTAATTTCCCAGACCACATACCGTTATTATCACGTGTAAAATATGCAACCCCGACATCGAGTCCATCTAAAGATGTACCACTCATAATTCCCACCACCTTCCAACTCTTTTTAAGGGAATGTGTTATCGTATCTTTGCAATCCATTACGAGTGAAAGATAGAGATGAATTTCGAACTTACAGAAGAACAAATCGCAGTACGCGATGCCGCAAGAGATTTCGCACAGAACGTGCTTAAACCTGGTGTGATTGCACGCGATACCGAGCAGAGATTTCCAACGGAAGAAGTGAGGCAACTGGGCGAACTGGGTTTTATGGGCATAATGGTCGACACGAAATACGGCGGTTCTGGCATGGATGCGATAAGCTACACACTTGCAATGGAGGAGTTGAGTAAGGTGGATTCTTCGACTAGTGTTTGCATGAGTGTAAACAATTCACTTGTATGTTATGGTCTGGAGGCATTTGGTAATGAAGAACAAAAACAAAAATTTCTGGTCCCTCTCGCCAGTGGACATAAGATCGGAGCGTTTTGCTTATCCGAACCAGAAGCTGGTTCTGATGCTACTTCACAGAGAACTACCGCTATAGATATGGGTGACCATTATTTAGTAAACGGTACTAAGAACTGGATCACTAACGGTAACACTGCATCGATTTACATCGTAATAGTTCAGACTGATGTAGAAAAAGGTCATAAAGGGATTAACGCTCTTATCATCGAAAAAGGTATGGAGGGATTCGTAGTGGGTGCGAAAGAGGATAAGCTTGGGATCAGAGGTTCTGACACCCACACTCTAATGTTTACAGACGTAAAGGTTCCCAAAGAAAATAGAATAGGTGAGGATGGGTTTGGGTTCAAATTCGCAATGAAGACTCTTGCTGGGGGAAGGATAGGAATCGCCGCTCAAGCACTGGGTATAGCATCTGGAGCTTATGAGCTTGCATTAGCATATTCGAAAGAGAGAAAGACATTCGGGCAAGAGATATACAAGCACCAAGCTATAGCGTTCAAACTTGCTGACATGGCGACTCAAATCGAGTGCTCTAGAATGTTAGTTCACAAAGCCGCAGCTATTAAAGATGCAGGCGAGAATTACGATCTAGCTTCGAGCATGGCAAAACTTTACGCTTCAGAAACCGCTATGCGAACAACTATTGAAGCTGTCCAAATCCACGGAGGATACGGTTTCGTAAAAGAGTACCACGTTGAAAGATTAATGAGGGATGCTAAAATCACTCAGATTTACGAAGGGACTTCTGAAGTCCAAAGAATCGTAATCAGCAGAAGCATCCTAAAGGACTAGTTTTTCGTTTCTAGAATTCCACACCGAACGCACTCCGTTCAGCATAACTACGATCTCTTTTTTTCCGTCTCCATCTACGTCTTCGACGCTCACACTGTCTGCACGAGTTAGTCCAGACATTCCTACTAACGTGGCTTCTCCGAAGGTTAATTCTTGCAACCAACCATCATCGTCTATAAACAGTACAGTAGAATTATTAATACTACTCCCTAGCCTGAATGAAGGGTGGTGTGTGTCTGCGACTACAACGCTTGTTTCAACCCGCTTCTCCCCAGACCTAGATAAGAGCATTACACTTCCGTTGTTACAACCGACATAAACATAGTCGTTTTGGCCTATTCTCAAGTGAGACATATGCCTAACGAAACCCCCATCTGTTAACCTAGAGAACATCCATCCTGGGGTGATTTGTTTAGTGTCTTTTAAATTTCTGATTTTACCATCTTTCGTAGCCACTAAGAATCTATACTTTTCATTCTTATCGTAATCCACCACAGAAAATCCTGTGATTACACTCGTAGGTTTATAGGGATATCCAGCGACATTTCTTCCGTTAATGTCTATAAGAAATACAGCGGCGGGAGTTGAAAACGCTGTTTGGTATTTATTATTTGAATAAAGATCCACTTCGAAAGATCTGGTGAAGGGAGCCGATTTTAATTCTTTAGACCAAACCACTCTACCACCAGTTTCAACAGCTTCGATTACCATTCTGTCCTCATCCCACAGAATATCCATGTCTTTTGCAGACCTGTGGTTCCGACTAGTTCCTAGTAGCTTTTTAGATAATTCCACACTTACCTCCTCTGCAACATCATCCAACTCTGAGGTTGCGGCCAAGCTCGCAGCTTTGTTCGCATCTTGCATCCAAATGGTTCTATCCGAGAAATTAGTAGCTACCATAATAGCATCTGAGTTGTCTGAATTGATATATAACCCCTGTAGTTCCGTTACTTCTTCTATGGAAGATATCTGCTGCATCAGGGTGGTGTCGTTGGAGAATAGAACTCCGAAATGATGGATATGAAAATTTAAACTATAAGAGACCATGGAAGAAATTCGATCCTGAATTTTCAAAGAATCCTCTGTGAATTTTTTAGAAGCAAGGATTTCGGAATCAAGGACACCTAAGCAGAACGCAAAGGATGATTCGCGTGTTAATTCACAAATATTTCCGTCCCAATTAGCACCTAAGACAGAAACAACTGAGTCTATTAGTAATTCTGTTTCGTTTGAGAGAACCTCTTCGACTCTACCCCATTTCCTTCCCATGAATAATTTATCAGCCCCTAAACTCTCGAACCTCCCCCAAAACTTAGACATAGGAACTGAGCTCATCTCAATGTCTCGAGCCCAAACCACCACGCTTCCATCGGGCTTCATTAATTTCCAGCCTGCCTTAGTTGTCAAAAGAATAGCTTCGTTATCTGAATTTGGCTTCCACCTTCCAGCCATTTCACCTGGGTTTTCTTCCCACATTGCGAGACTCTCCACTGTCCCCATAAGCACGCCACTTCTCCAAGATTGTTTTACCCACCCCTCTTTAACTAAAGAGTTTACATCTTCGTAAAACACAACTTCATAATCATCACTGGGACGAGAGAAAACCATCTCTAAACTTCCGTCTTCTCCTCTGACACTCTCCCATCTCGTAAACACATCGGAAGCATAGTCAGTGGGGTTATCGGAAATATTCTCATCTTCAACTGATATAGAAACATACGACCACACTGAAAAGCTCGCGAAGATTACTGCTAGTACAGGAGTGATTAGCTGACGAGAATTTATCATTCAACTAATATCAGGAGATACGACTCCAATTAGGACGCCCTTCTAAAATGATATCCAAATTCTTTTTTAATAGATGATGCTCTTCGCTCTTCATCTCTGGGTCCGCATCAATTATCCTCGATGCAATATACCGTGCTGTCACCATCAGCTCTCTATCTCTAAGTATATCTGCCATTTTCAAATCTGGCACCCCACTTTGCTGTGTACCCATGACATCTCCAGGACCCCTGATGGCCATATCCACTTCTGCAATTTCAAACCCGTCATTAGTGCGACACATCGTTTCTAGCCTCCTTCTAGCCTCACTTCCTAGCTCATCTTTAGTCATCAATATGCAATAACTCTGATCTCCTCCGCGTCCCACACGTCCCCTTAACTGATGGAGTTGACTTAACCCAAACCTCTCCGCACTCTCAATAACCATAAGGGTCGCATTAGGTACATTAACACCTACCTCAATCACCGTGGTTGCAACTAATATCTGAGATACCCCCTTAGCGAATCGCTTCATCTCGATATCCTTATCCTCGGACTTCATCCTCCCGTGAACTACTCCAATACTGAATTTAGGTAATGGGAATCTCCTAGATAGACTCTCATATCCGTCCATTAAATCCTTGTGATCTAACGTCGCACTTTCCTCTATTAGGGGATACACAACGTAAACTTGTCTGCCAGCGGAGATTTGTTCTTCAATAAAACCATTCACTTTCAATCTACCCTTATCGGTTCTATGGGCCGTCATGATAGCCTTCCTGCCTGGAGGTAATTCGTCGAGAATACTCACATCTAAATCTCCATATGCTGTCATAGCGAGGGTTCTAGGAATGGGAGTTGCGGTCATGACTAGGACGTGGGGAGGGACTTTAGATTTAGACCAAAGCCTAGATCTCTGAGCCACCCCGAACCTGTGCTGCTCATCTATCACTGCTAATCCCAAAGTATGGAACTCCACCGACTTCTCTATCAGGGCATGAGTTCCTATTATCAAATCCACTTCGCCATTTGCTAGCCCTTCTAACATGGGTTTTCTATCGGCTTTACTAACAGATCCCGTTAAAAGTTCTACCCTAACACTGAGTTCTCCCTTCATACACTTCAGAAGCTCCCTAATCCCCTCGGCATGTTGCTGCGCTAAAATCTCTGTTGGAGCCATTATGCAAGCTTGATAACCATTATCTATTGCCAGCAGTGCGGTCATTAGAGCCACTATCGTTTTTCCACTACCTACGTCGCCCTGCAGAAGCCTGTTCATATGCCATCCCGTATTCAAATCAACGCGTATCTCCTTTAAGACACGCTTCTGCGCTCCAGTGAGTTCGAATGGCAGATGTTCGTTATAAAACGCGAGGAACTTCTTCCCCACCTTCTCAAACCTCACCCCCTCAAGCTCAACCGTTTGCTTGCGTTTTTGTTTCAGCAATACTAATTGTAGATAAAGAAGTTCCTCAAACCTCAGCCTCTTCAATGCCCTGTCGGCTTCGTGCGGAGTGCTTGGCGCGTGTACTACCTGAAAAGCCTCTGCTCGCCCATGCATTTTCAACTCCCCTAGCAACTTCTCCGGCATTGTCTCTCCTATCTCTCGCCTCACCTCCACCATAACTCCCCTGATCAGTCTCCCCAGCCCAGCACTATGCAATCCCATCGAGGTCAACTTCTCAGTTGACGAATACACCGGATGAAGTCCGCCTCCTCCCCTCTGAGTGAAGCTGTCCTCCATTTCAACTTCGGGATGAGGAATATTCCACTTCCCATTGTAATTCTGTGGTTTTCCATAGATTATGACAGGAGTATTCAAGGGTAGGGATTTTGAAATCCATTTGGCCCCCTTAAACCAAACCAGCTCCAACTTGCTTTCGCCATCATCAAATATGGCGACAAGCCTACTCTGCCTATTGCCGCCCACCATCTTATTCGTGATTATTTTCCCGCGAAATTGCAGAGCAGTTGACTCCGCATTAATGTCAGATATTTTATGGAACTTAGATCGATCCTCATATCTAAAAGGAAGGTGTTGGATTAAATCGAAGTACGAAAACACACCTAACTCAACCTGCAACATTTCAGCGCGCTTAGGCCCCACCCCTTTAAGGTAGGCCACAGAAGTAGATAATGAATTAGTTTCTGAGTTAGACATAGCGGCTATTGCAAATTACCGCATCTAACCTTCTTAAACGAGCATTAAAACAGGATTCTCTAACAGGCTTTTGAAATCCTGTAAGAACGCAGCTCCCATAGCTCCGTCGACTACCCTGTGATCACAACTCAAAGTTACTTTCATTACGTGACCTGGAACGACAGCTCCATCTCTCACTACTGGAACTTCGCTTATCCCTCCTATCGCTAGAATACATGCATCGGGTGGATTAATGATAGCCGTGAAGCTCTCTATACCGAACATCCCCAGGTTAGAAATAGTGAAGGTATTCCCTTCCCAATCACTTGGCTGGAGCTTCTTATCCCTAGCCTTCGCCGCGAACTCTCTCACTTCCTCACCTATGCCTGCAAATGACTTTGAATCGGCAAACCTCACCACGGGTACTAACAGCCCATCTTCAACAGCAACTGCTACTCCAATATGAACGTGCTCATTGAATCTAATCCTATCCTCTAGCCAGCTGCTATTAACCTCAGGATGTTTCCTGAGAGCCATAGCGGTAGCTTTCACGACCATGTCGTTGAATGAAACGCGGTAAAGACCCTGATCATTTATAGCCTTTCGAGCCTGCATAGCATTCGTCATGTCTATGCTCAGGTTTAAATAAAAATGTGGTGCTGAAAATTTACTCTCTGCTAATCTACCGGCAATGGTTTTACGCATTTGGCTTATCCCCACCTCCGTAAATTTCTCAGTAGTCATAACAGGCATTCCAGTGGCTCCAGACATCTTGAAATTCTCCACGTCTCTCTTCACAATTCTACCACCCTCTCCAGAGCCGGGAATTCTATCGAGTTGCAATCCAAGCTTATCAGCTAATTTCTTCGCAAGTGGAGATGCCACAACTCTGTCGCTACCACTTACCGGTGCAGGAGCGGTTTGCCTAGACACAGGAGCCTTAGATGCGGGTGCAGCTGGTGCTGGTGCTGCCGGTGGGGCAGCCGCAGGAGCAGCAGGAACTTCTGTTTTTTCTTCAGCAGCAGGAACAGATTTTGCCTCCTCTGCTAAAAGTTTTTTATAATCCTCACCCTTCTCGCCTAGAACACATAGGATGCTGTCGACAGGAGCGGTGCCTCCCGTTTCAACACCTATATAAAGTAGAACTCCATCCTGAAAGGACTCGAATTCCATAGTCGCTTTGTCTGTTTCGATTTCTGCTAAAAGCTCTCCGCTTTCAACCTCATCACCAACTTTTTTATGCCAAGCAGCTACGACACCTTCGGTCATCGTATCACTTAATTTAGGCATTCTGACAATTTCAGCCATGATCTTCTAATTTTATATTATCAGTCCCTTACGAACGGATAATCTACTTGAGTATAAACGTCTTCGTACAGTTCGTGCGGTTCTGGTTTAGGACTTTCATCAGCAAACACTACAGCTTCTTCTACTGTAGTCTTAACTTCTTTCTCCACTGCTTTAAGTTCCTCTTCAGTCATCCACTTCTGCTCTAAAAGTATGTTGCGTACGTGTTGGATGGGGTCTTGATCCTGATAAGATGCAACTTCTTCCTTAGTTCTATATTTCTGCGGGTCAGACATAGAGTGACCTTTATATCTGTAAGTCTCAATATTCAAAAGTGTAGGACCTTCTCCCTTTCTGCCTCTTGCTGCTGCTCTTTTTATAGAAGCACAAACATCCTCTGGACTCATACCATCTACGGTCTCTGAAGGCATGTCATAGCTAAGTGCCATTTTCGACATATCGTGAACGTTAGTTGTACGCTCAACACTAGTTCCCATAGCATACTGGTTATTCTCAATGATGTAAATCACAGGTAATTTCCAGAGCATAGCCATGTTGAACGCTTCGTGGAGAATTCCCTGCCTCGCAGCTCCATCGCCCATGAAACAAACTGTCACGTGGTCTTCATCTCGGTATTTATCCGCAAATGCGATACCGGCTCCAAGTCCGATTTGGCCTCCCACAATACCATGACCTCCGAAAAGGTTCCTTTCCTTATCGAACATATGCATAGAGCCGCCCTTACCCTTAGAACTTCCAGTCACCTTTCCATAAAGCTCAGCCATAACCACTTTCGGGTCAGTCCCTAAAGCAAGTGGGTGTGCGTGGTCTCTGTATGCGGTAATAACTCTATCAGTAGGTTTAATTGCCTCTACCATGCCAGATAAAACAGCCTCCTGTCCTATATACAAATGACAAAACCCTCCAAATTTCTGTTGGATATATAATTGACCGCATTTCTCCTCGAATTTGCGCATCAAGTACATCTCTTTAAACCACTTGCGGTACACAGCCTCGCTGTGCGGAAGTTTATTAGTCTTTTTCTTAGCCATAGATTAAGATTCTGATGAACGCAAAGATAGCAAGTCGGCACAATAAACCTGCTTAGTTTTCGTATCTTTACCAAACCTGTAAGAAATACACGTTTTGGACCTTAAAAAGAGCTTTTCTACATATTCTCCTATTTCACTTTCCGGCCTAGATGAGGTCGCTCTGATGGATAGACGCGAAGAAAAGTTCGTTGTTCCAGATTTTTGGTGTACCGATATTGCTACTCAACTCGATTCTTCCTATAAAATCTTAGAGATTGAAGGCCAAAGGAGCTTCAGGTACGACAACCTTTATTTCGATACCCCAGAAAACATCACTCTTGAGGACCATATACGCGGCCGTAAGTGCAGATATAAAGTTCGCATCCGTTCTTATGTAAGTTCTAACCTCACTTTTCTTGAAGTAAAAAAAAGAAACATCCACGGACGCTCGGTTAAACGCCGGATAAAACGTTCTAATGACGTTAAATGGGATACCCCTCTGACTACTAAAGAGAGGCAGTTTATTCATAAGCACGTCCCGTTTGCTAACGATTTTCAACCTGCTTTATACAGTAGATACACAAGGTTTACCCTGGCTAGCATTGAACGTGGTGAACGCATTACTTTCGACACTTCACTTGAGTTTACTTCTATGTCTGGCATACAAGTCACCCCCCTATCTGGGTTAAGTATCGTAGAGTTGAAACAAAACGAAACCGACAGAAGATCACCTCTTCACAAAGCATTCAAGTCTCGAGAAGATAGAATTACACCGCTTGGTCGCGGTATTAGAGTTAGTAAATATGTAATAGGAAGACTTAATTCAGATGAAAGTATATCCTGTCGTACCTACCTTTCGAGTCTTAAAAAATTGAAACGCGCTACTAGCATTGCAAAAGCGCAAGCAGCAAATTAAGTAACACATGGAACCACAAGTAATTGCAGATATAGCAGCTGAAGTCTCTAAGGCACCTTTCTCGATTTACGATTTAGGCCTTGGCTTTATCATTAATCTAATTTCTAGCTTAATAGTAGTGAGGGTTATATACAACCTTGCTTCTCAGCGCCGTGACTTTGTTTTCACGTTCATGCTAGTCTCAACTTCAGTGTTTTTCCTCTGCTCAGTACTTAGCAATATCGATATAGAATTAGGGTTCGCATTAGGACTTTTTGCTATTTTCAGCATCATCAGGTATAGAACTGACGCCATCCCTATTAGGGAAATGTCATACCTATTTATCGTTATCTCGCTCGCTGTAATAAACGCATTAGGACCAAGTGCTGAAGAATTCAGTTGGTTAATAATTGCATCCGCTAACGTGGGCATTTGGGCACTTGCATTCGTACTTGAACGACTTTGGTTCGTTAAACACCTCACCACGAAAATGGTGGTTTACGATCGCATCGACCTCATCAAGGCTGACAGCCGCGTGGAATTAAAGGCCGACCTAGAAGAAAGAACTGGAGTGATTATTTCTTCCATAGAAATAGGTAAAGTAGATCTACTTCGCGACACAGCTTTGATTAGAGTTCATTTCTACGAAGACGAGCAGCCGGGCCATTACGAGTCGAGTCAGATTGAGAACTAAGACGTTACTTCTTTAACATAACCATTGCGTGGGCGCTAACTCCGTCCTCTGTCCCCACAAATCCTAGTTTTTCTGTAGTCGTAGCTTTAACGCTTACCGCATTTATATCAACGCCTAGAATTTCAGATATACTCGCTCGCATACTTTCGATGTGCGGTGCTAACTTAGGCTGCTGAAGACAAATTGTAGTATCTAGATTTCCTAGCGTCCATCCCTTTTCCTGTATTAAACTCCAAGTTCTCGCTAGAAGCTTCTTACTATCTATCCCCTTATAAGCCGGGTCGGTATCTGGGAAATGTTTTCCAATATCTCCCAAAGCTAAAGCGCCTAAAAGCGCATCGCAGATAGCGTGCAACAGCACATCGGCGTCACTATGACCCACCGCTCCTTTAGAGTGTGGAACTAGAATTCCGCCTATCCAAAATTCCTCACCCACCTCGAGACGATGAACGTCATAGCCATAACCGATGCGGAGATTCATGTGGAGGTTTTATAAGTGAGTATTAATCTGAGAGATCTGTAGCCAGATCTGAGAATTGCATTCTAAGCGTAAAGCGAAGAGTGTTAGCAAGGGGGTTTTGTTGTGTGGTACTAACTAAATAGCTTAGGTCTATTGTGAATACAGTGTATTTAATACCAGCACCCATTGTAATAAACTGCCTGTTACCCTTCGAGTAATGCTCGTAAAAATATCCGGTACGGAAAGCGAATACGTCTGCAAAATTGTATTCAATTCCTCCTCCTAGGTTTATCTCCCTCATTTCTTCCCTGAACACACTTCCCTGATCGACTTGGAAAGTTCCATCGTCGTTAAAGGTCACAATCCCCGGTGCGTCATAAAAAGACTGAATAATACCTGTAGCTACACCCACATCGTTACTGAACCCACTAACTATATCAGTTGAATTCTGAGCGTATACTGGAGCTGTCGGGACTAGAAGCTTGTTAGCATCTAGAGTGAAAGTGACGTAATTGTAGTCATCAATTTTCATCGAATAAGCAGATCCTATTCGCAAATTAGCAGGAATGAAATCCCTTGCTGCTGTTTCTGTATAGCTCATCTTAGCTCCTATATTCGAGATATTCATTCCGAAATTGAATGTGCCTTTCTTACTACCCCAGTTCGCTTGAGGGTTCGTGTAGAACATGCTCACATCTGCAGCAACAGAAATGCCAGGCTTTGACTCTGCGCCCATAACGCTGGTTCCTCCAGTGAGGTTAGAGTGAACGAACCTTCCAGCAAAGCCGCCACTGAACTTGTCTGTAAATTTCTGGGAGAAGCCGGCGTCTAGGCTGAGTTCAGCAGGCTGGAATTCTCTAATGGTGCTACCCTGAGCGTCAGTAAAGGTGATATTACCGAGGCTGAAATGCCTTAGTGCTAGACCGTAAGACTGCCTTTTATTAATCTTCTTTACCATTGTGAGGTAAGCTAGATTCATGTCATCTACTAATGCCCTCAACCAAGGAGCGTAACTTAAGCTAACTTCAAGTTCATTCTCGGAAAATGCCATTTTAGCAGGGTTCCAATGAAGACTATTCCCGTCTGGAGAAAGGGCTACACCTGCATCTCCTAAAGCACCCGATCTAGAATCTGGCGCTATCATTAAGAACGGCACAGCAGTAGTAATTGTATTCAATTGAACTAATGCTGCAGCTTCACCTGGGTCGAGTTGAGCAGTAGAAGTGCTCGAAAACATGCACAGCATTATTGCTGTTAAACTTATAGATAGAAGTCTGAAATTATTTTTCATAGGTCGGGCAAAGGTAATCACACGATTACGGCTTGACAACGACAAGTTTGCTTCCATATTGCATAGATGCTCCACTTATCGTAGTTATTTGTACTTTAAAGATGTAAATCCCCGCAGAAACTGCACTTCCGTTGTCATTCGTTAAGTCCCACTCTAGTAAGTCTGTTCTACTGCCTTGGGCGTGCAGGTCGGATTTAAACTCCCTTACCTGTCTTCCCTCGCTATCGAAAACTGCGACAAGAGCTTCTACCGAGTTGCATTCTTGGTTGTGGGAGAAACGGAAAGTTGTGGAAGAAGAGGCGGGGTTAGGGTAGGCGAGGATTTGGTCTAAAGCCACTTCAAGAGAATTTACCACTAAGAATTCAGTGGTTGCTAAAGCGCTATTGTTTCTTACGTCCCAAACCTTAATCTCAAGACTGTGCACCCCCACCTCCAAGTCTCTAAAGGGGAACAGCACCGTACCACTCTTATAGGTATCTAGGTCCGCATCGAAATATCCATTCAGAATAAATGGACTTTCATAAGCACCATCGAGAACAGCTTTTAAATCATGGCCTATTCCATTACCCACCGTGTTGATCCCGCTCTCATCATACACCCTGGCGTAAAGCCAAGGGTCCTCACCTGTTATTCCGCCACTCACGAATAGACTATCGTTCATGTACAGTTCTATGGTAGGACCATCCTGATCCATCGCCACATCTTCAGACGTTCCCCCTATTACGAAATCCTCGGTTGCTCCATGTGCGTCTACATCTCCGCTTAACGCGTAACAGCTGATTCTCCCCGCACCATAAGTGTAATCAATATCCCGCGGCACAACGAATTGAAATGTAAACACTCCATTTTCTACACTCGCAAGACCCTTGTGTATGACGCTCCTGAACATGCTGTACGAAAATGCTCCAGCAACTTCGTCATTGTCGAGAGTATAAAGTTGAGATCTTTTATCGAACACCTTAGGGTAAATAAATCCGTTGAAATCCGACAAAGTATCTCCCGATGAATTTCCGACGTATCCACTTATTGTAACAATCTCTAAAGACTTAATAGTATCTGGAAGTTCCGTTATGTAGATGGTTTCCTCAGGATAAGCTAATCTCATTGCCGGATCTCCAAGCAGTGAGAAGTTCCTCATATTAGTTACGCTTGTTACTAACGGGCTGTTTTTCGTGTCCTTACAGATATCACCCATACATCTCATCAATCCTGTCCCCTCATCTTCATCGAGTACTGTTTGGAAGAAGGCCGTGTTTAATTCCTGATTTCCTCCACTGAATACCGTTCTAGTTGTCGTGAGCATCCCCACTGCACCCCCGTCGGGATTAAAGAGTAGCATCTCGCCCGCCGATTCCACTTCGGGATCGTCATATCTAGACAATTCACATGTTGCAGTCATAAAGACAGGCAACCTATTCTTATTCGTCCATTCCCTAATGGTCGTCGTATTCAGAATTCTTTCGTGTGCCCAACCCCTAGCACCACCGTGACCTATGTAGTCCACAATTAAAGCTCCCTCTTCAACTTTTCTAGCTATTTCTGACTCGGCCTCATCGTACCGCTCTCCGCCTGGGGTAGCTTCTTGGACATATGAGTCTGGGTATATTTTAATGACATCATATTCGTTATGATCTTCAATTACTCTTGCTGAATGAATCTCACTGTCCGACATATGACGCCAACCGTCATTGTTGTTTCCGTCTTGGTCGTCAGTCACAAATAGAATCTTATTGCGCCAATCTCCGAACGTAGAAGATTCTCCATCATCATGACAATCAACCACTGATGTTGAATCTATGCTCGTACCTAAATAGGTCTCGACTTTAGACACAAAGGCCAGAGCGTCTGTCAGTGTGGGTGCAGGAATCCTACCTACTCCTATTGCAAGCTTATCCCCAGGGGCTTCTCCATACCCATCTTCTAAAAGCCCAAAATAATCGTCAGTCACATAACTACTAACTGTGCTTTCTGAATTCGCACTCTGGAATGTCAAGAGATTAACCCCGTCTGGATCTAGATTGCGATTGAAGTAAGTCCCATCTCCCATAAGCTGAAGATAATTAGGCTCATCAGCCTGAGTTTCAGCTCTATCTCTGAGCATCATCATAAACATTTTTAAAGCGGTAGGGTCAGGCGAACCAGACGAAAAGGCATTAAAAATTTCACGTTGGTTTACAACCGCAACCCTCATTCCTTCATTCGCGTGCAGAGTAGCTAACCTATATGCAGCTGAATCCAAAAATGGTGTTGTTAAAATCACTAAATCTATATCGCGAATAGAGTGAATATCTAGATTATCAACTGAACCTAAAGGCAACACCGTTAGAGATGCAGCATGTCTAAATGCAACAAACTTCCTTGTTGTGTCTCTTTCTGCAACCCATCTGATTACATTTTCTCCTACTGTCTCCATTATACACACTTGAGGTCTTAGGGGGTCTGTCACATCCCAAACCGACTCCACACTTCCCGCATTAGACAGAGTATATCCTGCTGTCTCAGATGCTGAAATATTTTCGGTGCCGTTTACATGAAACTGGCCGCTTTCGAAGATTAGGTTTTGGCGAGCCTGAACCCTCACATAATCTATCCATCCCTGAGCCTCTGAATTACCAGGAGAAAAACTCATTTCAACAGATATACCATCACCAGACATATTTGTAGCGATAGTGAGATTGCGTTTCTGAGCTATAAGAAGGCTGTTTTCTGAAAGAGAAATGTCAGAAGTTGACGCCAGCTCTCCATTACATAAAAGTCCATAATCACTAGTCGCTCCTAGAGTTCTACCGGCAATTCTAGCATCCACATAACCCGTATCTCCGACAAGGTTAGGCATATTGAAATACACTCCGAATACCTGGGAACCTAGATATGTAAAGTGTTCACCATAAAACTCACGCCCAGACTGTGCAATATTCACAAGCTCTACTTCGTGAAACATCTTCGCCCAATGCGAGTCCCACTCTTCAGTTGCAGATTGCGTAATTTCTTCGGCCACAATAATCCTACTACCCTCTACATCTGCGGGGCCATCTAGTCTCAAGAAATAGAAGGCAGAATCAGACCAGGCATGCAGATCATGTACCCACCTCTGAGAAGCATCGTTATACGACCATGAATCCACACCCGAGGCATGAAAGTAAATGGCATCTGAGGCATCGAAACTTCCATCACTTTCACCTATAGTTTCTATAGATATTAATGGCAAATCTAACGGCCTATCTGTGTCATTTTCAAATGGTAGCTGCCTCCCTCCACTACCGTAAAGTTGTAGCCGTGAAAAGTCCAATGTATCCGGGTCGATACCCGATGCTACAAGGTCAGAATAATCTATCTTATGAATCCCTTCTTCTGTTGTACCAAACCTTAACCAACTCCCCTCAGAAAGTACAGAATGCTCAGGCCAATTACGCTCTACCCGTGTATGTGCGGACGGGGAAGCGGCAATAACAGCAGTCATTCCGACAAGGCGCTGAGTAACTCCATTTTCTATGCGGAAGGCTGGTATTCTGGTTTGGGCTAGAAAACTATTTGAGTGAATACCACGAACGACGAACCAAGACGGACGAGCGTCAATAATAAATTCATCTGAAGAAGGACAATTCTGCCACTCTAAATGTTGATCCAAAACCTCAATTCCGCTCCATTTTGATGAGATTTCGAATTCAGCAATAAAATTACCTTCAATTTGAGGAAAATTTTCCGTCTGAAAATGGACTTCAATGACCTCGGATGAGACTTGGGATTGAGTAGTATTTACAGGACAAACAGCCATCAAAACGCACACTAACATAGTCAGCAACAAACTATTAGATGTGCATATCATTTTTATGTGATGGTAATTTATCATGAATTATTCTACAAATTTCGGAACTAATCGCGGAACTAACGCTGTGAAGTTAGGGTTATTGTATAACAGTTGCTAAAAAATAATCTCTTACTATATAGCTCAAATTTCGTATTATTGTAGGTTCAAGGGAACCTTTATGTTGAAAACATCACTCAAACACATATTCCGAATCGCACTATTAGTGTGCGTATTCTCTACTGGAATAAATAACGAAGCTCGGGCGCAAGATCCTGAGTTCACACAATACTACGCGAATCCGCTATTCTTAAACCCCGCTTTTGCAGGGGCTGATAGATGCCCTCGCATGACTATGGCTTACAGAAACCAATGGCCTGCTATGAGCGGATCATATGTTACACAAGCCGTTTCTTACGATCAGTATGTACCTTCCATACAAGGGGGGCTCGGATTAACTGTAATGCATGATCAAGCTGGACAGAACACATTGCAGACTACTCGTATTACAGGGATGTACTCTTACCAGCAACGATTATCCCGTAAGCTTACATTAAGAGCTGCTCTGGAGGCGAGCTACTTCCAAAAGGCTTTAGACTGGAGTAATCTAACGTTCGGCGACATGATCGATCCTCGTCGTGGATTTATTTATGCAACACAAGACACACCTAGAGGTGGTAAGGTCCAGAATGTGGATTTCGGGGCAGGTTTATTATTATACACACCTAAATTTCATTTGGGATTTGCAGCTCATCACTTAAACGAGCCTGACGAATCACTGGTGGTGGGATTAAGTCGCTTACCCATGAAACTCACTATTCACGGTGGTGGTAAATTCCCTCTTAAGAAAAACACAAGACACGAAGTAGTAGCATCTATTTCTCCTAATTTCCTTTACCGTCGTCAGGCAGAGTTTCAGCAAGTCAACTTAGGCTTGTTTGTAAACAAAGGACCTTTATTCGCGGGTGTTTGGTACAGAGGGATCATGTTCACTGAATACCAAGACGCATTAATAGCAGTGGTCGGAATTGAAACTGACATCATGAGATTTGGCTACAGCTATGACATCACGGTTTCTGAGTTAACACCAGCAACTGGCGGCGCTCACGAGCTTAGTATGACATTGAAATTTGATTGTAAATACACAAAAGGTGGTAAGAACCGCAGAATACCTTGCCCAACTTTTTAGTTATACAACATACGAAAACACTAATCATTCAGCGTTTACCTGCAAGGACGATTATTATTGAACTCATCAATACCTAATATAAGATGACATTGAAACTACAAACAAGCATAATAGCCACAGTCGGTCTTATGACCGTGCTATCTGGTTGTTACTACGAACGTTCTGGTGCTACAGGATGGAAGTATAATAAAACCGAAAACGGTGGGTTTGAGAGATCCAACTTCTATGAACAGGAAACCGGTCCTGGATTACTCTTTATTCAAGGTGGCACATACACCATGGGCCAAGTCGAAGATGACCTTATGGGGTCATGGGACAACTCTCCTAGACGAGTAACTGTTAGTTCGTTTTATCTAGACGAGACCGAGGTAACTAATCACTTCTGGTTAGAATATGTTCAGTGGTTAGAGAGGGTTTACGGAAATAATTTCGCTGAAATTGTTGAGCGTGCTTTACCCGATACACTTGTGTGGAGAGAGAAGCTCGCATATAACGAGCCGCTAGTAGAATACTACTTACGTCATCCAGCATATAGAGACTATCCTGTTGTCGGTATTAGCTGGCAGCAAGCTACAGACTTCTGCAAATGGAGAACTGATCGTGTAAACGAAGCAATTCTTATAAATGAAGGTCTTCTAGTGCATAATCCTGAATCTCAGATGGATGAAGAGCACTTTACTACAGAAACATATTTCAACCGTCAGTACATTGGCGAGAGAGACAAGAAGGAGGGAGTAGATGATTTTAGACCTAATTCTGCAGGCTATAGAGACATAAAAATTGAAGACGGATTATTATTACCTGATTATAGATTACCCACTGAGGCGGAATGGGAGTATGCAGCACTGGGATTAATCGGTAATACTGAATTTGAATTAATTGCGGAAAGGAGAACCTACCCTTGGGATGGGCACTATGTTAGGGCACATAATTCTAAAGATAAAAGTCTTAGAACTGGTAGTATAAATGCGAATTTCGTTAGAGGTAAAGGAGATTACATGGGAGTAGCAGGAGCGTTAAACGATTTCGGTGACATCACGGTTAGCGTGAGAAGCTATGCGCCTAATGATTACGGTCTATTTAATATGGCCGGAAATGTAAACGAGTGGGTGATGGATGTATACCGTCCTTTAACTAATCTTGATTCTGAAGAATTCCGTCCATTCCGTGGTAATAATTACCAGACGATGGTACAAGACGCTAATGGTAAACCCTCAGAAAAGTACGATTACGTAGTTTATGACATTAAGTCTATAACTGAGTTCTTAATTGATTACAACAAGGATTTAGGTTCTACTGTTATGACAAAAGAAGATGAGGAATTGTTAGCAAATATTGACACTAAACTTGAAGAGGCTAATAATACACTAAGCTTAAAACAAAATAAGGAAGCACAAGTGATAATGGCAGATGCTATCGACATGATTGAAGAAAGTGAAGCACTTATCGCTCCTGACTTAAGAAAAGGAATGTGCGAAAGAATCCTTGCGGTGCCAGGGGATTTACAATATCGTGACGTAACACTTGAGGAGAATATTGGACGTACTAACTATAGAATAGCTAACAACATAGATTTCGAGGATGGAGACTACAATAGCTCAATTCATTTCGGGATAGCTGGTGATATGGAGGACAACACTAATAGGATGTACGACAACACTGGTTCTCATCGTGCTTCACTTGTAAATAATGAGTCACGAGTTTACAAAGGTGGAGGATGGGATGATAGAGCATACTGGTTAGTTCCTGGAACACGTCGTTTCTTGGATGAAAGCAGATCTTCTGCATCTTTAGGATTCAGATGTGCTATGACGAGAGTCGGATCACCTGTACAATACTCTGGAAACTAATTAATCCTCCTTTAATTAAGGATTTACTCTTACTAAAAAATTCAAAGCCCTGATGTAAACTCTACATCAGGGCTTTTCTTTGCTACATATGTCAACTGAATATTTATACGAAGTTTTTCTAAGTGCTGAAAACGGAGTAACCACTGATACAAGGTCCTGTGGTAGCGGCATGATTTTCTTTGCTCTAAAGGGGGATAGATTTGACGGTAATAGATACGCAGCTGAGGCCATTAAGGCAGGATGCATAGCTGCAGTAGTGGATGATAAAACTTTGCAGGGCGAAGAGGGCATGCACGTAGTTGAAGATGTTTTGCTAGCTCTCCAGAATTTAGCTTGGGAACACCGACGAATATTAGACATACCTGTGATAGCTCTTACCGGTTCTAATGGGAAAACCACTACTAAGGAACTAATCACCGCAGTGCTAGCGAAGAAGTACAGGGTGCACTCTACAGCAGGCAATTTAAATAATCACATAGGTGTGCCACTTACAATCTTATCGGCGCCTCAGAACTCAGAAATGCTCATTGTTGAGATGGGAGCGAATCATCCTGGAGAAATTGCTGACCTATGTGTTATCTCCGAGCCTAACTTTGGCCTTATAACTAATATAGGTAGGGCTCATTTGGAGGGATTCGGGGATATCGAAGGAGTCAAAAAGGCAAAGGGTGAATTATTCGATTTCTTAAAAGATCATGGAGGAATAGGGTTTGTTAATAGTGATCACAAAGTCCTAGCAGAATTAGGTAAAGGATTCGAAACGATCCAATATCATAATTATGTGAAGTTTTATCTACACGATAAAAGAGAGTTTTCGTGGAATGTTCAGGATTACATCAGCCCTAAGTTGTCAATACAATTAGAGGGTGATTACAACAAAGAGAACATTTCTGCAGCTATAGCGATAGGACTCTATTTCAGCGTGAGCGAAGAAAATATTGGAGAGGCTATTTCAGAATACACCCCTACTAACAATAGGTCTCAAACAATTAAGACAGATTCCAACACTGTTCTTCTTGACGCATACAATGCAAACCCATCAAGCATGACTAAAGCCCTAGAGTCATTTGCTAGAAACGGAAGTGGTGATAAACTAGTAATACTTGGAGATATGAGAGAATTAGGAGAGCACTCACGTGATGCTCACAAGGAGATAATAGAATTATGTTCAGCACTTAAGCTAGATGGGATGTATGTGGGGGGCGATTTTAAAAAGGCTAGTAACGAAACGGACAAAGTATTCGAATCAGTTGATTTAATACTGGAACATCTAGTCTTAAACAAGGTAAGTTCAAAGTCTATTTTACTAAAAGGAAGTCGAGGCATGGAAATGGAACGACTACTACCCTTACTATAATTATCTTTACCCTATGGATTTGATAGAAGAACTGAAGTGGAGAGGCATGTTGCACGACATCATGCCTGGCATGGAGGAGCAAATGGCCAAAGAGGTTACAACTGCGTATGTGGGGTTTGATCCCACTGCAGATTCTCTTCATATTGGGAATCTTGTACCTGTTATGCTACTAGTGCACTGGCAGAGAGCTGGACACATACCTATGGCATTAGTGGGCGGCGCAACAGGAATGGTGGGAGACCCAAGTGGAAAGACTGAAGAAAGAAAATTTCTAGATGTTGAATTAATTCAGCATAATCTAGCGTGTCAAAAGGCTCAACTTGAAAAATTCATTGACTTCTCGGGTGAGAATGCCGCGAAGGTGGTAAATAATTATGATTGGTTTAAGGATAAGTCATTCCTTGACTTTATTAGAGATGTCGGAAAGCACATTACTGTCAATTACATGATGTCTAAGGACAGCGTGAAAAACAGGCTAGAGGTAGGAATGAGTTTTACGGAATTCTCATACCAACTAGTTCAAGGCTACGATTTTTATCATCTTTGGAAGAACGAGAACTGTATGGTCCAAATGGGCGGTAGCGATCAATGGGGAAATATCGTAACAGGTACGGAACTGATTCGTAAAAAAGGAGGAGGGCGTGCATTTGCATTAACCGCTCCTCTTATTACTAAAGCAGACGGTACTAAGTTCGGGAAGAGTGAAGGAGGGAATATTTGGATTGACAAATCGAAAACATCTGTATATAAATTCTACCAATATTGG
>Ga0115000_10000867_pt1 | contig 27658 bp, 19 predicted proteins | sample ArcticOcean_MG_C_6_FD_89690 | JGI IMG/M metagenome (GOLD analysis project Ga0115000, IMG submission 89690) | Marine microbial communities from western Arctic Ocean - ArcticOcean_MG_CB8_128 | ecosystem: Environmental > Aquatic > Marine > Oceanic | place: Arctic Ocean: Canada Basin | collected... | reverse complement strand
GAGGCGCTGGTGGCGGTGGACGTGAACACCGGCAGCCATCGGTACAAAGGCAACAACAAGAAGGAAAAAGACAAGACGTTGCTTCAAGTGAACCTCGAGGCTGCCGAGGAGGTTTGCCGGCAACTTCGCCTGCGAAACATCGGCGGCCTGATCGTGCTGGATTTCATCGACATGAAATCGTCGCGTGACCGGCGCGATGTGTTTAACCGCATGCGCGACGGCCTGTGCAAGGACAAGGCCAAGACCCACGTGTTGCCCATCTCCGACCTTGGCCTGATGGAGATGACCCGTCAGCGCCAGTCCGAGAGCGTCCGCGACGCCGCCTACGGCGATTGCGAACACTGCAGCGGCCGCGGTAAGATCAAGAGCCCGCTGACTATGAGCGTGGACATCCAGCGTAAGCTCAGCGAGATCATCAAAAAACGCAACAATCTCAAGCAACGCGGCGAGGAGGAGACCGATTTCAAGCTGCGGGTGAATGTCAACACGGGTGTGCTGGATCGCTTGCGCAACGAGGACGAGGATATCTTCATCGACATGGAGAAACGTTATTTGGTGAAAATTTCCTTCCGTTCGGAAGAGGGGTTGCACCCGGAGGAGTTCGAGGTGTTCGACGCCATCACCAACAAGCGCTTGGCCAGGGAAGAGCGGTAGATTCCGGTTTTCCCACAAGGCGTTCACCTTGCGGTGGACGCCTTTTTTGCGCTTGGCCAAGCCATTGGCGGCTTACAGTTGGTTGATAGAAATCACCCTGACAACCTCCTCGAGACTGGTGATCCCGCGCTGGACCTTGGCCATCGCGTTCTGCCAAAGGGTGGTCATTCCCTGCGCGATCGCTATATCGTGCAGCTTGCTGGTTCGCAGTTTCTGGATGACACCTTCACGGACGGCCTCGCTCGAGTTTAACAACTCAGTTGCCGCCACCCTGCCGAGATAGCCGGTCTGGAAACAGGCGTCACAGCCCGTGCCGGTGTGAAATTCATTCTCTTCTGCAAAGCCGTCGGGAAGCAGGGAAAGGTGCTCGGGGCTGGGCTGAGACTGGATTTTGCATCGCGGACAAATGGTGCGCAACAAGCGCAAGCCAAGCACCCCGGTGATACTGGAGGCCAACAGAAACGGCTCGATATCCATATTGATGAGCCGGGCAAAAACCCCCGCCGTACTGTCGCTGTGGATAGTGCTGAAAATCATGTGGCCAGTCAGACCGGCCTGTACTGCGATGGCGGCGGTTTCTGCGTCGCGGATCTCCCCGATCATGATCGCCTCCGGATCCTGACGCATGAGGGAACGGAGCGCCTTGGGATAGGTGAACCCACGGGAGTTGCTGATCTGCGACTGGCTGATCATCGGGAGGTTGAATTCCACGGGGTCCTCCACCGTGCTGATGCTGATTGTAGGCCCGTGGGTTTCGACCAAGTGGCAGAGGGCTGAATAGATTGCCGTTGTCTTGCCCGAGCCGGTTGGGCCATTCAACAGGATGAGTCCGCTGGGTTGCTGTATGAGTTTCTTGAACTGCTCGATAGTATCCTGCTCGAAGCCGAGCGTCTCGAGATTAAAACTGCGATTTTGCGGGTCGAACAGTCGGATGACAATTTTTTCCCCGCGAACGGTGGGGAAGATGGAGACGCGCAGTTCCACATTGCCGAACTCGGGACTTGCTGGGACGCGGCCTTCCTGCGGCATCTCAGTCTCGTAAGTGATCAGGTCAGCCATGACCTTGAGACGGCCTGCGATGCGGTCGAGAAACTCGTGCGGCAGGTGGGTGAGTTCACGCAGTGTGCCCGAGATGCGCAGGCGAATGGGAAGGGTGCTTTCCCAAGGCTCGATATGAATATCGCTCGCCTTGTCATGAACTGCGTCAAGAATGATGTTGTTGACGAGAACCGCGATGTCGATCTGGTCGAGAGACCTGACGGCCCGGATGTACGACGAGGTTAAATCCATGCCTGCCGGATTGGTAACCGCTCAAGCTCCTGCGGTCACTTTCTTTTTGGTGCTCAACCCCCGATGCGGCTCATCGTTCGGGATGGCTGCACGAAGTCAGGCTCACCGATCTGATGGCCGGGTTCTTTCTTCAGGACGATTCGCTGCAACTCAGTCGCCAACTCAATGTCGTCGGCTTCACTCCGGAGTGTGGGCTTCAGGTCGTGCTCGCCGTGACTGAAAAGGCAGGTGCGAATTTTACCGTCGGCGGTCAGTCGGATGCGGTTGCAGTTGCCGCAAAACGGCTGGCTGACAGGTGCGATGATTCCGATTTCGCCAGTCCCTTGCTCAAACGACCACCGGGTGGATGTCTCAGAGGGATTCCCAGCGGGGAGACGGATGAGGGGGATGTGTGAACGGATTTGCTCGATGATTTCGCTGCCGGGGACGACATGATCTCGTTGCCACGTTTGTCTTGTACCCAATGGCATGAACTCGATGAATCGCATAACGACACTCTCCTCCGCGGCAAATTGGGCCAAGCGCACGATCTCGTGGTCGTTTAGGCCTCGAATGATCACCGCGTTGAGCTTTACCGGGGCGAGGCCCAGCGACTTGGCCAAGCGGATCGACTCGAGCACTTCCGGAAGCCCGTCACGCCCGGTGATTTTTTTGAAATTGTCGCGATCAAGCGAGTCGAGGCTGATCGTCACTCGCCCAAGCCCGGCCTCCTTGAGGCGCTTGGCCAAGGCGGGGAAACCGGTGCCGTTGGTGGTCAGTGACAGATCGCGAATCGAGTCGATGGAGGCAATCTGTGAAACTAGATTCTCGACGCCCCGGCGCAGGAGCGGCTCGCCGCCGGTGATCCGAATCTTGTTCACTCCAAACGAAGCCGCCACTCGGGTGACGCGGGTGATCTCCTCGAAGGTAAGGATTTGTGACTGTGGCTTTAATGGGTAAATCGGATTGCTGTTCGCGGGCCGAGTTTTGCTGGGACTAAGTGTATTAGGCCGATAAAAGTTAGCCGCCTCCTCGGTTTCCGGCAGACAGTAGACGCAGTGAAAATTGCAGCGATCCGTGATGCTAATCCGGAGATCGCGAATGATACGATTGTGAGTATCCTGAAGAACCCTGGGCCGGGTCATGGGGTGGCCCCGCTGGGGGGCGAGTTTGTCTCGATCGGGACGATTTTGACCGTCCCATCCCGGCGCACCTCGACATTGAGATCGGCATTGGTGGGGGAGACTGTTTTACGGTCATTTCTTTTGCTCATGCCCATGAGCCGAGATCCACCTTTTTTGCGGGCACTCCCGTAGAAACCGCGACGAAGCCACTCGAGCTTCTTGGAGGCCATGAGTTCAACCTGCAATTGCTGAACCTTCTGGCGCAGCACCAGAATATCCTGAAATTGTTTTTCCAACTCAGCTTTTTCAGCGATCAGTTTGTTACGTTCCTGAAGCAAATGATCGCGGTCTTCCTCGGCTGACTCGAGACGCCGGCCGATGTCATCAATAGCGCGATCCTTGTCCGCCATCTGACTGTTAAGCCCTTTAATTTGTGAGTCGTAGTCCTGGTTTTTGTTCTGGGCTGTTTGGAGTTCGCCGTTTAGTTCGCTGATTTTTTCATCTTTAGCGGCGAGTTCCTGCGCGACCTTACCGACGAACGTCTCATATTCGGTGACTTTCATACTGTAATCGTCTTTTAATTCGGACAGCGCGCCTTGGGTTTTGGTGAGAGTCCCCTTGGTTTCGGTGAGTTTACTATTGGCAGTGCTGAGATCCTGAGTCAGTTGTTTCTTGCTTTCTTCAAGCTGGTCCTTGTCTTTTTGCAGTGTATCAATCTTGGATTTTTGTATCTCGATCTTGCCTTTGGCATTGGAGAGAAGAATTGTAGTGACCGCTCCCACGGCGATTGCGAGTACCGCAAAAATTATTAAAATATTGCCTTTCATACTTCGGGAACAATGGCGCAACTACATATTTGAGGCAACTCTTAATTTGTGTGGGTTCTTCCATTTCTTCTGGCTTTTATGTGTTTTTTTCTGTGCATATTCCGGGCGAAATCCCTTTAATTATTTTGTACAGCGCCACGCTGTTTCCCGATTCGATCCTTCCCCTGCACATCTTCGAGTCCCGTTATCGAAGGATGTTGTCGGAGGCGCTTGAATCACGCCGGATATTTGCCGTCGCCATGCGGTGGCCCGGGATCCGCCGGGATGTTCCCATGACGATGGCCTGCCTGGGTGTCGTTAGGGTTTGAGTGAGAATCCCGATAGTAGTTCGAACCTACTTCACCTTGGCTTGAAGAGGATTTAATGTGTGGGCGCCGCCCGTTACAATCCGTATCGGTTGAAACGGGTCGAACCGCTGGACAGTACTGGGGAGGTGACCCCCGAGGTTTCTGGGTTGTGGGATCGGTTACTGATGATGGTGAAGGATCGATTGCCCAGGGGATGGATGGCGCTCTTCCGTCTGTGCTGCCGGGAATGATGGTGCAGTCTCCGGTTGCCTTCCTGACACTGTGGTCTAGGGAATGGCAGCCAAAAAAGGGATGGATATTCTGAGAAATTGGATACATTTCACAGGCTGGCTGGTTTTGTCGCTTTAACCCTGTTTCGAAACTCTCTCAAGCGCCAATAGGTACTGAAGTCGAGCGCAACACCCCTGGACCCCAATGCTACGCCTGAACTTGGCCAAGTGCTTGGCTAAAACTGGACGATCCGGATGTTGCTGATATCTGGGTCGGCCTCGAGTTCGGCGAGGCACTCGGCGCTTGGGACGCTATCGATGTTCAGCGCGGTCAGAGCTTCACCGCCTTCGCGATCCCGTCCGAGACTCATGTTGGCGATGTTGACGCCGCGATTGCCGAGCACGCTGCCCAAGTGGCCCACGATGCCGGGGCGATCATTGTTGCTCATCATGAACAGGATGCCTTCCGGGACGATCTCGACCGGCTGGCTGTTGAGTCGGACGATGCGAGGATGCTGCGCCAACCCAAAGAACGATCCGCCGACGGACACTTTTTGCTCACCGGCCCATGCCCGGATGTGAAGCCATTCCTTGAAGTCCACTTGCTCGCTGGATTTGATCTCCTCGACGATCAGTCCTCGCTCCTTGGCCATGGCGCGGACGTTGACGAGATTGACTTCCTCGCCCATGGCAGCTCCGAGAAATCCCTTGATGATGGCGCGGGCGATAGGGTCACCGGGCAGTTCAGTGGCCAAGCCGCCGTAGGTGATGACCAGGCGCTCGGTGCCCGCTTGGCCAAGCCGTGACAACAACAGCCCCATCCTTTCGCCCAAGCGCAAATATGGCTGCACCTTGGCCGATGTTTGAGCGTCGAGGCTTGGCATGTTGATGGAGTTCGTCAGGCTGCCGTGCAGCAAATAATCGGCTATCCCCTGCGCCACCTCTAGGCCGACGTTGTCCTGCGCCTCCGCCGTGCTTGCGCCGAGATGTGGGGTGAGGATGAGGTTTGGGCATTGGCGCAACGGCGAGTCAGGTGCCAGGGGCTCGGACTCGTATACGTCCAGCGCCGCGCCGCCGATTTGCCCGGCTTGCAATGCCTCGATCAAGTCGGCCTCGCTGACGATTCCGCCACGGGCGCAGTTAAGCAGTCGTACGCTTGGCTTCATTTTGGCGAACGTCTCCTTGCTGAGCATACCGCGCGTCTCGTCGGTCAACGGCATATGAACCGTGATGAAGTCCGCCGCCTTGTAAATTTCATCCAAACTGGATAGTTCGACCTGCAGCGCCTTGGCGCGGGACGGCGTGATGTACGGGTCGAAGGCCAGCACGCGCATGCCGAATGCCACCGCGCGACGCGCCACCTCGCCGCCGATGCGGCCCATGCCCAGCACGCCGAGTGTCTTGCCGTAAAGTTCGACGCCTTTGAACGCCTTGCGGTTCCATTCGCCTGAGGCCATCGAGCCGTGGGCCTGCGGGATGTTTCGGGCAAGTGCCATCATCATCGAGAAAGTCAACTCGCAGGTGGCGATCGTGTTGCCGCCGGGAGTGTTCATGACGATCACGCCGTTTTGAGTGGCGGCTTCGATGTCGATGTTGTCAACGCCGACTCCGGCGCGGCCGACAATTTTCATGTTCGCCGCAGCCTCGAGGAGTGCCTTGGTGACTTTGGTCTCGGAGCGGACAGCCATTGCTGAGACGTCGCCGACGAGTGGTAGTAGTTCCTTTTCCGAGTGGCAGCGATTGAGCACGCTCACCTCAAGTCCTTCCTGTTGTTTCAGGAAGTCGATTCCGGTTTGGGAAATGGGGTCACAGACAAGTACTTTCATTTTGCTCGATTCAATTCAGCGGCGCTTGGCCAAGCTCAGTCATCCTTCGCGGGTTTCGATTTTATTGAGCAAGTCGGCGATAGCTTCGTCCCGTGGCCTGGCCCCGAGATCGCCTTTACCGTGTTCTCGCACGGCGAGTTTGCCTGCTTCCTGCTCGCGTTGGCCAATGAGCAAAATAGTGTGCACTCTGTCGGTTTCGGCGCGGCGAATCCGGGCTCCGATTTTGTCGGATGTCGTGTCGATTTTCACGCGGACTCTGTGCTTCCGCAGTTCAGCGACGACGTCCTTGGCGTAGTCGACTTGGTCGTCGCCAAACGGCAGCAGTCGTACCTGTTCCGGTGCAAGCCAAAGCGGGAAGTTGCCGGCATAGTGCTCGATTAAAAAGGCAATGAAGCGCTCGTGTGTGCCCAGCGGGGCACGGTGAATGCAGAGTGGCGTCTCGGTGGTGTTGTCGCGGGTTTTGAACTCGAGGCCGAAGCGCTTGGGTACGGCGAAGTCCACCTGGTTGGTGGCGATAGTGAATTCGCGGCCGGAGATGCTGTACACCTGCACATCGATCTTTGGCCCGTAAAACGCAGCCTCATCCGGCACTTCCACAAAATCAACGCCCGACTCGACGAGCACCTGACGCACCATGTCCTCAGTTTGTATCCACAGGTCCGGTTCGCCGACGTATTTGTCGCCAAGCCGCTCGGCGCTGTGCGTGCTGAAGCGCATACTAAATTTGTTGAAACCGAAAATCTTGAAATACTTGAGGTACATCTCGTTCACAGCGCGGAATTCGTCAGCAAACTGCTCTGCTGTGCAGTAAATATGTGCGTCGTTCATCTGCATCGAGCGCACGCGCATGAGACCCATCAGTTCGCCGGAGCGCTCGTAGCGGTAACAGGTGCCATACTCGGCCAGGCGCAGTGGCAGTTCCCGGTAACTGCGTGGCACTGCCGAGAAAATCTTGTGGTGATGCGGGCAGTTCATCGCCTTGAGATAGATCCGGTCGGTCGGCTTGTCCGGGTCGTCATCCTTGAGTTCCATCGGCGGGAACATGCTCTCGGCATAGTAGGGAAGATGGCCGGAAGTCTTGTACATGCTTTCCCTGGCCAAGTGCGGCGTGCGCACGCGATCGTAGCCTGCCTCGAACTCCGTCTCCTTGGCCAGTTTCTCCAATTCTTCGATCAGCACCGTGCCCTTGGGCAGCCAGAGCGGCAAGCCGGGGCCGACGTCGTCGTCGAACGCGAACAACTGCATTTCGCGGCCGATCTTGCGGTGGTCCCGCTTGCGCGCCTCCTCCTGCGCCACGAGCCACTCGTTGAGCTGCGTCTTATTCGGAAACGCGGTGCCGTAAATGCGTTGCAGTTGCGGGTTGTTCTCGTTGCCGCGGTAGTAGGCCGCGGCGACGCGGAGCAGTTTGTAGGCCTTGGCGTTGCCGGTGCGCATGACGTGAGGCCCGGCGCAGAGATCGACGAACTCGCCGTTCTGGTAGAATGAAATCTCCTCGCCCTCGGGGATGTCGGCCAGGCGCTCGACCTTGTACGTTTGGCCGCGTTCCTCAAAAAAAGACCTGGCCTCGTCGCGAGTTTTTGAGGAGCGCTCGAACGTCTGGTTTTCCTTCACCACCTTTTTCATTTCGGCCTCGATGGCCTCGAAGTCCTCGGGCGAAAACCGGTGATCAAGGTCGAAGTCGTAGTAGAATCCCTCGGCGGTCGGCGGGCCGATGTCGAGCTTGGCCTTTGGCCAGAGGCGCAGTACGGCGGAGGCGAGTACGTGGGCGCAGGAGTGCCGCAGGCGCTCGAGGTCACTCATCTGGTGCCGTTGATCAAGCGACTTACGTTCCACGTCGTGTTTGGCTGCTTCCATTATTTTGTGCGGTGCGCTTGGCCAAGCGCCATTGACTCCCTGCGGAGTGCTCGGAGGTTAGGAACTTGCCGGGCAAAGGGCAATGATTAGCTTGGGTCGGCTAGTTTTTGGATCGGAGGATGATGGCCTTGTCATGGGTGCCGTCGACCTCGACGCTCTGCGTTTCAATATCCGGATCGTCCTTCAGGGTGTTGTGGATGATTCGGCGGGCGTATGAGTTCATGGGTTCCAGTTCGACGATGTCGCCCCAGCGGCGGACTTGCTCGGCCGCCTTTTTCGCCTTGTCGACCAGTTTGTCATCCTCGCTGAATCGGTATCCGCCCACATCGAGCTGCACTTTCTCGGCATTTTCGTTGTGCTGAAACAGCATGCGATTGATGATGTATTGCAGGTCGAGCAACGTCTGGCCCTTGCGGCCAATGAGTCGCTCGGAATCATCGGCTGTCTTGAGGTCCAGTACCTTGCTGCCTTCTGTTATTTTTTCCTCGATGGTCACTTGGTAGCCGAGCTTGTTCAGCAGGGACTCGAGCAGGATCTTGGGGTCTTGTGCGGTTGTACTCATGGTATGGTTAGTAATTATTTCTTGCGCTTGCGTTTGTTTTTTATCGGCTTTGCCAAGGGCGAGTCTGCGCTTTTCAACGGCGCTTCAACGACGATGTTTTTTGTGAGCTTGGTTTGCAGAATGCTGAGCATGTTCTGCACCGTCCAGTAAAGCGTTAAGCCGGCGGAGAAGTTGTACAGGATCACGATGAACATGAGCGGCATGTACTTCATGATTTTTTGCTGCGTCGCGTCTGCGGTGGGGGAGACAGGGGTCATGCGAGCCTGCAATATCATGGTCACGCCCATGATCATCGGCAGCGGGTTGATTGGGAATCCGGCGATGTGCGCGACGGTGTCGGACTGCGACAGGTCGCAGGCCCAGAGGAATTGCGCCCCTCGCAACTCTACGGCACTCCGCAGCATGGTGAAGAATCCGAAGAACACCGGGATCTGGATCAGGATCGGCAGGCAGCCGCCCAGGGGGTTGATCTTGTGTTCGCGCATGAACTCCATGATCCGCTTGTTCATCTTCTGCGAATCGTCCTTGTACTTTTCGCGGATCTCAGCCATATGCGGTTGATAGGCGGCCATGCGTTTCATGGAAACTGTGCTGGCCCGGGTGAGAGGCCAGAACAGAAGCTTGATGATGATGGTGATTACTATAATGCAAAGAGCGTAACCAAGCCCGAAGCTGTTGTGTATGCCGGACATGGCCCACAGTAGAATCTTTGCAAAGTAGCCAAAGAAACCGTCAAATCCCATGACCGAATCGATCGAGTTCTCGTAGGTTAGTGCGTGCGCCTCGAGGAGGAGGTATTCCTTGGGGCCTGCATAGGTGGTGAATTGCTTTACGACACTCTCACCGGGTTTTAACACCTGCGAGTTAAACTCCAAGGCGGCCAAGATTCCAGTATCATTGACGAATTGCTCGTGCTCATCCTGCGGCTCGTTCGGCAGGCGGTGGTTGGCTGTAGTTGTTGAGTAAACGCGGGCGCCGGATAATGCCTCTGTCGACATCTCTGGGTCGGGCATGGTGGTCATTGCGAAAAACCGGTTGTGAATCCCGACCCACTTGATTGGTTGCCCTGCCGACCTGAACTCGGTACGTGGCGTTCCGGGGATGCAGCCCAAGGTGCTGTTCGTAAACCAACTCTCGTCGATGTCCTCCATGTCCTCTCCGTTGTGCCATTGGGCGCCCCAGACCGGATAACTCTCCTCGGACTGAAGCGGCATGGAGGTGCCCAGCATCAGTTTCCATGGCTGCACCGCAACCGGCTCCGACATCGGATTGGCCAGTGTGATTTTGGAGTGCAGAAGATAATTCGTTCCGGCGCTGAACTCCTTGGTGATGCGTATGCCGGCTTTGTTTGTGGACACCATTGTAACGAGGCTATCATCGGCGGTAATAGAAAACTCCGAGTCATCGATGCCCTTGAGCGCAAACAGGGGTAACTCCACCCCATGATTGAGTATGATGGGTTTTGAGACGACATCTTCGTTGTTCGTGTCCCATAGCAAGTCAACATTATCGCCAAGGACCACGTGCGGTTTTTTGAGTTCCACGGTTTTCAATCCGCCCTCGGAGGTGAATATGTAGGAGGATCCTTCACTCTCGAGTATTGATATTTCCGGAGAGTCCAGCTTAACGGGTGCTTCAAAATCAGAACTGAATGTTCCCTGTGAGGGCGGCGCCTGTTGAAACGGAGCAGTATTGGGGGCGTTCGTCCGTCCGGCGACCTGGGCCGGGGCGGCGTTGGCAGGTTGAATGGGCTGCTGCGGGGTGGGGGAGATTTTCTCCATCAGCGCGGGCCAGGTGAACAGGAGAATCACGCAGATGGTGACAACGATGACTGAGGTGCGATCCATGAAAATTGATTAACGGGCTAGCTTGGCCGGGACGGGGTCGTGCCCGCAGTCGCCCCAGGGGTGACAACGCAACACCCTCCGTAGGCCAAGCCAAGTGCCACGAAAGGCGCCGTGCGTGCGCACCGCGTCGAGTGTGAATTCCGAGCAGGTCGGCGTGAACCGGCACGAGCCGCCCGGCCCGAAAAGGACATTCTTAATCGGCGAAAGAACCAGCCGATAAAACCGAAGCAGCAACACCAAAAAATGTTGGGCGGGATTCATTCTAAAGGGCAGCGGCGTAAACGGGTGCCGCATCAGCCGGCAATAACGCCGCCTTTTTGAGCAGCGTGAGAAAATGACGTTCCACCGAGTGAAACCCCCTGCCGACGATTGAGCGGCGGGCGACCAGTACCAAGTCCACCGGCTGGAGAAGTTCGTGTTGGTGCAGGCGGAAACATTCCCTCATGAGACGGCGGGCACGGTTGCGAATGTGCGCCTTGCCGATGCGCCGACTGGTGATCACGCCAAGCCGCGATGGGGCGTCGGGCGTGAGGCTTTGCCAGTTGGCCAGCATGCAGCCCTTGGCCAAGCGAGAGCCACGTTCCCGGTTCTCCCGGAAATCAGCGCTGGCTTGGATTCGGCTGAACTTAGGAAATCGCGCGAGTTGGCCGGAGGCCGTCATGCGTGCTGGAAAGGCCGTCAGACGACGGTGAGTCGGGCGCGGCCACGGGCGCGGCGACCGGCCAAAATCTTGCGACCTGCCTTGGTGGCCATGAGTGCGCGGAAACCGTGCCTGCGCTTGCGTTTGATATTCGACGGCTGGAATGTCTGCTTCATTTAATTCTAAAAAATACGGCCCTTGCAAAGGGAACGATGTTGTTTAACTGACGATGTTGTTTAACTGAAAATGCACCGTAAAGTGCGCCTTTTTCCTCCCACTTTTTCGTCAAAAAGGGCGAGAAACTTAACAATTACCCGCCGACTGTCAAGCACCGGCAAGACGTTGTGTAGAGAAAATTGCGTAATAGTCGGCACAAACGACGGTTTATGCTGCCAAAAAACTGTTTTTCACTTAATGTCTTTCCCCAAAATTGAGCTTTTTGCTAATTAAATGTTGATGCTCCGAGCCAAGCCGCCCGAGTCGTGGCTGCCCAAGGTCATTGCAAACCTCGACGCCGTGTTGGTGGATCACGCCCATTTAGAGCGCAAAGCCGCCAATTCAGCCTTGTCGCTCGAGCGTTATCAGGAGCTTTTCGGCCGGGTCTCCGAGCTCAACGCCATTGCCATCGAGGAGCTCGAGCATTTCCAACTCGTGCTCGATATCCTCGCCGAGCGGGGCGTGCCGTTCAGCGCGCCCATCTCCAGCCCTTGGATTTCCGGCCTAATGGGCAGCATCCGCAAGGGCCGCCGCGAGCAAGTGATCGATCATCTGCTCTGCGCCGCGCTGATCGAGGGGCGAAGCTGCGTGAAATTCCAGTTGCTCGCCGACGCGCTTGGCCAAGTCGATGCGCTGTTGGCCAAGTTTTACGCCGATTTAGTTGAGTCCGAGGGCAACCACTACGCCGCGTACCTGCTCATGGCCAAGGAGATTGACGAGCCGGAAGCCAACAGCCGCCTCGACTACTACCTCGACCTCGACGCCGAACTCGTCCAGCAGGCCAGCGACCTCCCCATCCTCCACTAATCGCCGCTTGGCCAAGTTGCTTCGATTCGGAGGGGAGGGATGAGTTCCAACTCGGTCAATGTAAATTTGAAATGACTGAAACGTGCATCTCCCACGATTTCGGCTTGCATTCACCTAGGTTTGGTTGATGTTTCTCCAAAACCGATGGCTGTTTATTTAACGGCATATTTCAGGAGAGTTGCGTGCTTGGCTGTGGTGGTTGGAGCTGCCTTGATGGGAGGAGCTACGGCACAGGCCGAGTTGACCGTCTCGGCTCCCAGTTGGGACGGGGCGAAAGCCGGCCGCGTCACGCTTCACGGAGCCGATGCTCGTCTACAATTGCTCGTCACGGAGACCGATGGCGAAGGGCGCTTAACTGATCAAACTCGCGACGCCCATTTCACGGCCAAGCCAAGCGGCCTCGTGCGGATCACCGACGGGTTGGCGGAGCCGTTGGCCAACGGCAAGGGCTTCATTACCGCGACCACCCAAGCCGGCGGGACGGCCACGATTCCATTCGAGGTCAAGGCGGTCACTGCTGAAAAGCCGGTAAACTTCGCCAACTCGGTCGTGCCACTGTTCACCAAGCACGGCTGCAACGGTGGCGGTTGCCACGGGAAATCCAGCGGCCAGAACGGCTTCAAGTTGTCGCTGCTTGGTTTTGAGCCGCAGGAGGATTACGAGTATCTGCTTCGCGAAGCCCGTGGGCGGCGCATCTTTCCGGCCGCACCCGGGCGCAGCTTGTTGTTGCTCAAGGCATCGGGGCAGTTGCCGCACGGCGGCGGCTCCCGCATCGATGCCGGTTCGTTTGATTACAGGATGCTCGTAAAGTGGATTCAACAGGGGATGCCCTACGGTAAGCCGAGCGACCCTAAGCTTGAGTCGATCACAGTGCATCCGGCCGAGCGCATCATGATACCAAGCGCTCGCCAGCAACTCGTCGTCCTCGCCAAGATGTCGGATGGCTCGGTTGAGGACATCACGCACTCCGCCGTGTACGAGGCGAACGACCGTGAGTATGCCGACGCGGACAACACCGGCTTGGTCACCGTTGGGAATCATCCCGGCGAGATCGCAGTGATGATTCGCTATCAGGATAAGGCGACGGTGTTCCGCGCATCGATCCCGCTGGGCGCCCCGGTGGACAAGTTGCCGGAGGAGAAGAACTTTGTGGATAAGTTCATTTTCGCGAAGCTAAAAACGGTGGGGATGCCACCGTCGGAACTGGCATCCGACTCGACGTACCTTCGCCGGGTGATACTCGACATCGCCGGTCGCCTGCCAACTGTTGAGGAGGCTCAGGCGTTCCTCGCTGACACGTCGCCCGACAAGCGGGAAAAGAAAGTCGCGCGACTGCTGCGCGGTGAGGAGTACGCCGAATATTTTGCTAATAAGTGGTCGTCGTTGCTGAGGAACAAACGCGCCAACGGGGCGCAGTTGCGCACGACAATCGCCTTTTACGACTGGATCAAGGAGAGTTTTTACAGCAACAAGCCGTACGACCGCTTTGTGCGGGAGATCGTGGCGGCCTCGGGCGACATTGAACAAAGCCCGCCGTCCGCGTGGTTTAAACAGGTGAGTTCCCAGCAGGCGCAAATGGAGGATACGGCGCAGTTATTCCTCGGCACGCGTTTGCAGTGCGCCCAGTGCCATCATCATCCGTACGAGAAATGGTCGCAGGACGATTATTATCGGTTCATGGCATTTTTCTCGCGCGTGGGCAAGGCGCCCTCCGGGAGGCCGAGCGAGGAGATCGTTTTTCACCGGGCCGGCGTGGCGGAGGTGACCAACAAAAAGACCAACAAAAAAGTGAAGCCAGCCGGGTTGGGCAGCGGCGAATTCAATATCGCCCCGGCCGATGATCCGCGCCATCGGTTGGTTGACTGGATGCGAGAGGATGAAAACCGTCTGTTTTCGAAAACGCTGGTGAACCGTTACTGGAAACATTTCTTCGGCCGGGGTCTGGTCGATCCCGAGGATGACTTCCGCTCGACCAACCCGGCGACGCATCCAAAATTGCTCGATGCGCTGGCGGATCATTTCGAGCAGAGTGGCTACGACTTGAAGGAATTGGTGCGCGTCATTACCACCTCGACAACGTATCAGCTCAGTTCCGTCCCAAACGAACATAACGGGAGGGACAAACATTACTACTCGCGCTTTCAGCCCAAGCGCCTGACCGCAGAAGTCCTCTTCGATTCATTGAACGATCTGATCCTGGCCCGGAGCAACTTCGGCGGCTTACCGGTCGGGACGCGTGCGGTTTGTCTGCCGGACAACAGTTACAACAGTGCCAACTATTTCCTGAGCGTGTTCGGCCGGCCGGACTCGTCCAGCGCCTGCGAATGCGAACGCTCGCAGGAAGCCAGCCTCGCCCAAAGTCTGCACCTGTTTAACGCGAAGAACATTCACGAACAGTTGGCTCACAAGGAAGGCCGCGCCGCGAAGCTCGCCGCTGACAAGGGACGGGATCACGCCGCGAAGATAAACAGCCTTTACTATCAGGCGTTTGCCCGGTTGCCGCGCAAGTCGGAAATTGACGTGGCGGTTGGTTATTTGAAACGCGAGACTGTTGATAAGGATGGCAAACCGACAGATAAAACTAGGGAACGCTACGAGGATATTCTTTGGGCGTTGGTCAACACCAAGGAATTTCTTTTCAACCACTGAAGGACCGTTGAGTTGAATGCCTCCGCTTGGCCAAGCGTCGAAAACGGCATGATTCATTTCTCATCATTCCGGCGACTTTGCGTCGGGTTGGTTTTGGGGTGCGCATTTAGCCAAGCGCTTGGCCAATTGCCGACGGCCCGCATGACTGCGGTGTTCCCGCTGGGTTGCCAAATCGGCGAAGAGACCGAAGTGCAAGTTCATGGTGCCGACCTTGAGGGGGCGGCGGAGTTGGTTTTTTCGCATCCGGGCATTACAGCGGAATTAACCAACGCCGCTGAACGAAAGTTCAAGGTTGGTGTGGCCGCAAATGTCCCAACCGGAGTGTACGAGGTGAGGTTTGTCGGGGCGCTTGGTTTGTCCAACTCCCGCTTGTTTGCCGTTAGCACGCTGGATGAAAGTCGAAGCCCAAGCGGCAACACATCAATGAAAACCGCCGCGACCCTTGGTGATGATTCGGTTGTCAATGGCGTCTGCGAGGTAAGGCTGTCCTCGTGGTTTCATGTTGAGGCAAAAAAAGGCCAACGACTATTGTTGCGCATCTCAGCGAAGTCTCTCGATTCCCGAATGAGCCCTGTCATGCTGCTGCGAAGTGGAGTAGGGGAGCGCTTGGCTCGGACAAATGCTGACGGCTTGATCGACTTCACGGCACCGGTGAATGGCAATTATCTCATTCAGGTTCACGATGCGGTTTTCCGTGGCGGTACGGAATTATTTTTCCGTTTGGAGAACAGCAGCGGTGCGCATGTGGATTTTGTTTCACCACCGATAGTTCCCAGTTTTAGCGAGTCGAAGATCACTCTTTTTGGGAGAAATCTTCCCGGCTCAAAGCCAGCCGGTTTCAAGGCAGCCGATGGCCAGGCGCTTGAGCAACTGAGCGTGAAAATCAGCGAACTCACCCAGACAGGGCAACCGGGCGGCGTAGTGCTCCCGCCGGCTGCCATCGTGCTGGACGGGGGTGTTTTCCGCCTGCCCGGAAAAAGTGTTGCGAGCAACCCGTTCTTTGTTGGTCTTCGCCCAGGCAACCCACTCACGATGGAGCAGGGCGGTAACGACACAGCAGATCGAGCTCAGAGAATTCCAACTCCCGGCTTGGTTGCGGGAAGTTTTTATCCGGCTCGTGATGTCGATTGTTTCATGTTTTTGATCAAAAAGAATGAAGTCTATTGGCTTGATGTTTTTTCGCAGCGATTGGGTTGCAGCACGAATCCATACGTCACTGCTCAGCTTGTGGGAGTTTCGAAAGACGGCAAGGAATCACCGGAAGCCGTCAAAGAGTTTTACGATTCAAAAGACAACCCAGGCGGGCGTGGATTCAATGTTTCCAATCGCGATATGTCGTGGCGGTTTCAGGCCAAGGCTGAGGGCCACTGTCGCGTGATGCTGCGCGACTTGGTCAACCAGTCCACGGACGATCCATCGAGGGGCTACGTGGTGGCTTTGCGTCGCGAGCGCCCCGGCTTCCGGTTGGTGGTTCACCCGCAAACGGTTGCGGCTGTATGGAAAAAAAACAAGATAATCGAACTAATGGCAACGCACCTTCGCAAAGGGTCGACGCTGCCTGTAGAAATCATCGTCCTGCGCGAGGGTAACTTTACCGGGCCAATCACTATTACCGCTGAAGGTTTGCCGAAAGGGGTTGAGTTGCACCACTGCCGGGTCAAGGCCAACCAAAAAGCCATAACAGCGTTCCTTACAGCATCAGAGCCGGTGGCTTCATTCATCGGGGACGTCCGCTTTGTAGGGAAGGCGATGGTCGGCGACCGGGAAGTGGAACAAGCGGCGTGGTCAACAGCAACAATTCACCGTGTCGGGGATTATGACAAGGAGGCAGTTTTTTCGCGAGTGGCCAAGGAGTGTGCATTGTCCATCAATGCGGAGGATGTAGAGCCGATTCAAGTGACAACCGTGGGCGATGTCCCGTTCACGGGATTCACCAACGGCAAGGTGAAAATCCCGCTCAAAGTTAAGCGTACTGGCGAGTACAATGAGAGCATCAAGTTAAAAGTATTCGGCATCTCCCAACTGGACAAGTTGGGGGAACTGGAGGTGAAAAAGGATCAGGGCGAAGCCACGCTTGAAATTGACTTGGCCAAGTTCAAGGTGCCTGTCGGGCGGTACACGTTTCACCTCGCCTCAACAGTCAAGGGGAAATACCAATACCCTCCACTGAACGGCAAAAAGACCGACAAAAAGAAGGATGTCACTTATCAAATGTTCTCTCCGCCCATCGTGTTGGAGGTGGCAGCCGCGCTTAAACTGCTGGAAAAAGTGAAGTAAAAGGACCGCTAACCGGCTTTCGCTTTGGGGGTGCCTGGTTCATTTAGTTGGCATGGTTTATGCCAAGATGCAGCGTAACTTTTGCTCGTCATTTGAGCCTTGTCAGTGCAGTCTTCAACTCCATGAAGCTAATTCTTGATTCCCACAATGTTGAACTCACCGAGGCAATTAAAGATCATGTGAGCGGCTGTGTTCACAAATTTGAACATATGAACCAAAGGGCATTGGAAGCCCGGGTGAATCTGGAGCGGGATCATGTTGGTCTCCCGGGGAACAAGTACAAATGCACCATGCATCTCTATTTCAAGGGGACGGATATGTTTGCAGAGGATCAAGAAAGTGACCTGTATGCAGCCATTGATTTGGTGACCAAAAAAGTTCAGCAGCAACTGCGGAAACGTCACGGTAAAACAATCACAAGACATCACTCGGGGGCGGCAATAGCCAAGCAGACAAGACAGTTGGCGGATGTATAATTGACATTTGGATCTACAATTCACCACAAGTTGAGGCTCGTTGAATGATTCTTCAGTCACGCGCGATCTGGGCGAGCAAAGGGAATCTCATTGCAGATGGGGCGGTTCGGATTAGGGGCGAGCGGATTGCAGAGGTGGGGGCTCGAGATGACATGGCTCCCGAAGCGGGTGAGACTGTGGTTGATCTTGGGGACTCGATAATCTTCCCGGCATTTGTAAACGCTCACTGCCATCTCGATTATTCTGGGTTGGCCGGCGGGTTGTCTCCCGGCACATCATTTGCCGACTGGCTGGCTCAGATCGTGTCGATCAAGAAGTCGTTAACGCATGATGATCATGAGGTCGCTTGGCTTGCCGGGGCTGATATGTTGATGAGTACGGGTTGCGGGACGGTGGCAAATATCGAATCAGTGCCGGGAATGTATGCGCGCATGGCATCCCAGACCCCCCTTCTAGTTTGCCCGTTTATCGAACTCATAGCTTATCATTCTGAAGATGAAATCGCTGCGATTGACCTGGCCCAGAATGAGTTGATGGCGAATGAGCCACTTGCGTTAAAGGTGGGAGTTTCTCCTCACGCACCGTACACCATGACGCCGGAAGGGTTAAAAGCGCTTGCGATATTTGCGGATGAAAATTTGTTGCCATTGAGCATCCACTTGGCCGAGTCGGATGATGAATGGGATATGTTTGTCGATGGAGCCGGACCACTTTACGACACGATGAGTTCCCTGGGCAGGGTAATGGGTGACTGTGGCAAGGGCACACCTGTGCAGCACTTGGCCAAGGCGGCTGGGTTCTCAAAGAAAACATTGGTTGTTCACGCCAACAGGTTGATCAACGCCGATATCGAAATGCTGCAGAGAGTGGGGGCCGATGTGGTTCATTGCCCTAGAAGTCACGCTTGGTTTGGTCACGCCAATTTCGACTGTGATCGCTTGGCCAAAGCCGGGGTGAATATCTGCATTGGAACAGACAGTTTGGCCAGCACAGGCGGAGAGACGGCGTTGATTGGGCTGAACATGTTCGCTGAAATGCAGGAACTCAGCCGAAACCATCCGGAGTTGCCTTGCGAGGATTTGCTGCAAATGGCAACAGAAAATGGTGCGACGGCGCTGGGTTTGGGGGATGAAATTGGGGTGTTGAAGGAAGGCTTGATTGCGAACATGGCCGTAATTCCTTACAACGACTCAGTGTTAAGTGTGCCAGAGGCGATCGTTCATCATAGGCGTCCTGTAGCAATGTTGATGATTCAGGGTAAGCGCGTTTTTTCAGGTATAGATTCAATTGCGGATTGACTGTGTGTCGAATGTTTAGAAACCTCCTGCGCACTTTGGCGCTTTCTTGAGATGTCAGTTTTAAAAATAAAAGATCCGGAATCTTGCAAATACGACCTAATTTCGTTGGGTGAGATCATGTTGCGACTGGATCCTGGGCATACCCGGGTTCGAACTACACGCAGATTTGATGTGTGGGAAGGTGGAGGGGAATATAATGTAGCGCGAGGGCTGAGACGATGTTTTGGATTGCGAACCGGGATTATTACGGCTTTTGCTGATAACGAAATCGGAAGATTGCTGGAGGATTTTATCCTGCAGGGCGGGGTTGACGTCTCGTTGATCAACTGGATTCCCTATGACGGCATAGGGAAGACCGTCCGAAATGGATTAAACTTTACAGAGCGCGGTTTTGGTATTCGCGGTGCGTTGGGCGTGTCCGATCGCGGCTCAACAGCTGCATCACAAATCAAACCAGCTGATTTTGACTGGGAGGATATTTTTAAAAACCAGGGTGTCCGTTGGTTTCATACAGGCGGCATCTTTGCGGGGCTCTCCGAGTCCACCGCAGAAACGGTAATAACCGCGGTCAAGGCAGCCAGAAAATATGGGACAGTTGTATCATATGACCTTAATTACCGACCCTCACTATGGAAAAGTATCGGCGGGAAGAAGAAAGCACAGGAAGTGAATCGTGAGATTGCAAAATATGTGGATGTGATGATTGGCAATGAAGAGGATTTTACAGCTTGTCTGGGTTTTGAGGTTGAGGGTCTCGATGATAACATCTCGTCAATTGATGTTGAAAAATTCAAGGCAATGATCGGCGCAGTTGTTCTTGAATATCCGGATCTAAGAGTTATTGCAAGCACCCTCCGAACTGTGAGTTCAGCAACTGTTAACGATTGGAGTGCCGTTTGCTGGGCTGCAGGCCGTTTTTTTGAAGGCGTCTATCATCCCCAGTTGGAGATTTTTGACAGAGTCGGTGGTGGGGACAGTTTCGCCTCTGGTTTGATCTATGGTCTTTTAAAAACCGGTGATCCCGCTAAAGCGGTTAATTATGGTGTTGCCCACGGAGCGTTGGCTATGACAACCCCCGGAGACACCTCCATGGCCTCTGTTGCTGAAGTGGAGAAAATTATGGAAGGGGGAGGGGCTAGAGTTGTTCGTTAACTCTTCCTAAAAAAAAATCTTAACGCGCGCCGTTGTACAGTGAATAACTGATTCCCGGAATTATCTGAGCCCGCGAAGACGGGGATGAAATTCTTTGCTGGAGAGTTGATTGTCCGTATTGCCGTCATCGACAAATGTGCCAGTCATTAAACAGTCGGAAAAAACATACTTAAAATTGAGGGATTTTTTTTTGCTCCGCCCTCTAGTTCTGTAGCCGCTCCATACTCCCTTTCCAGATCAACCTGATGGAATCGAGCCGGGATCGCGCTTGACCAAGGCATTGTTCCAATTTCTTTTTCTCTTCTTTCAGCATGAATATTTCTCTCGATCGGACATTGACATTTATTTTTGCCAAGGTTTCGAGACGATTAATTTCTGCGGAAAGTTTTTGGCTCATAGTCGCGACAGTTTGATGTTTTAACTTTGTCACTTGTTCAGATAAAAGTTGATCACCAGCCTCAACCATTGGTGGTATCAGTTTTTTTATTTGCCTAAATTCTTGAATTAGGTGGGCTGGGGCATTTCTCATAGTTTTAGGCAGGGAGATAAATCTCTGGTCCGTATTAAGCTCAGGTTTTCCACGGTGGTTCATTACAATCCGAATGGGGGTGGGAGGCAGAAAGCGGTCTGCGTTCAATTCGGATGGGGCTAAGCATTCTAAGATAAATACGGACTCCATTAGGAGAGCGGGAGTAGAATCGGTATCCCAGTGTACAAAAACAGCAGTTCCATCATTTGATCCCAATAGTTGTTCAACACAAGCCGACATGATGGGATGATCCCAGGAAACGTAGATCATATCGTCTCGGGAAACGGCTCGAGTCCGGTCAAAAGTGAGACTGACCACGCCATCGCGGTTGCCCGGTAAATTAATCGGTAACCGATGGGCGTTAGTAATCCGATAGGTTTGCGGGGCAATGTCATCGATTCCAAGTCCCATAAAGTCAAAAAGGCGGAGAGCGAATTCTTCCAGTTCGATTGATTTCTCACTCTTTTGGATTTGTTGGATCAAGTCACTGGAAACAGCGCTCGAATGAGAGTTGATTTCCAGAAGTTGATCCATGCCTTCCTGAAGTTGGACTTTTAGCTTTTTGCGACTTTCGGCGGTGTCATTAATTAATTTAACTAAGTTTTCTTTTAATCCGGAAAACGACTTGTGTAGACGCCCCTCAAACTCATCCAAGATGGTTTGCCCGCCCAATATACTTTCCTCGAATGCGTTTAGGCCCAAATGGAACCAATTGGCCAAGGTTTCTCTATTGCTTGGCTTTAGGTAGGGGATATGGATTTTTATGTCATTTTTTTGCCCAATACGATCCAAGCGCCCGATTCGTTGTTCAAGCAGTTCTGGGTTCAAATGGAGGTCAAATAAAACCAAGTGCTGGCAGAACTGGAAATTCCTTCCTTCGCTGCCAATTTCTGAGCAAATCAAAACTTTGGCGCCATCTTCTTCTGCAAACCAAGCGGCGTTTCTATCCCGCTGGATCAGGGTTAGCTCTTCATGAAAGATTGCTATTTTCAGGTTAACCTTGCTTCTTACGGCCTCTTCAATAGCGCAAGCTTTTGCCTTGCTCCGGCATATCAGGAGAAACTTGTCGGCAGCGTTTTTACGCAAAAGGGAGACCAGCCACTTAATCCGTTGGTCATCGACAAAGTTGTACCTTGGCTCTTTATCAGTCAGTTCAATGTCGAAATCAAATTCGTCACGGTCGTTTTCGAAGTCTTGGCTTGTGTCATCGAAACCCAGAGGGCTCAGCTTGGCCAAGCGCCTGGGGAAACCACGGATCGTTTTTCGTGTGTTACGAAACAACACCCGGCCTGTGCCGTGCCTGTCAGCGAGGTCTCGAATCAACTCGGCTCTTGTCGGCTCAGTGAGTTTTTTACCCTTGCCCAATTCAGAGTTCACCTTGGCAAGGATAGCATTTGTGGCGGGAAACTGTCCTAGTTCTGATTTCTTTAACTCTTCATTTGCAATGATTTTTTGGCAAAGTTTTGCGACCGGTTCGTAATTCAAAGTTTCCTCCTTGAATATCTCAAAGTCAGAAAATCGATTGGGATCCAATAGGCGTAATCGCGCAAAATGACTCATCAGACCCAACTGCTGGGGGGTTGCAGTCAGCAACAGCAGTGATCCAGCCCGTTGGCCCAGGGCTTCAACAAGTTGGTACTTAGCGCTTGGTTTATCCGGATGCCATTCGAGGTGGTGAGCCTCATCAACAATAAGTAAATCCCAGGGAGCTTGAATCGCCTGTTCTGTTCGCTTGGCCGACTTCGCCAACCAATCGATGCTGGTCAGCACCAATTGGTCGTCTTCGAAAGGATTAAAACCGGTTTGAGAAGCCTCGATCGCTTTGCAGCGTTCCTCATCGAATATACTGAACCAGTGGTTGAAGCGACGGAGCAGTTCAACGAACCATTGATTGACCAGCGAGTCGGGCAAGATAATCAAAATGCGTTTGGCTCGACCGCAAACAAGCATTCTATTCAGAATTAAACAGGCCTCAATGGTCTTGCCCAAGCCGACTTCGTCTGCAAGCAGTACCCGGGGCAGTTGCCGGTTGGACACCTCGTGGGCAACGTACATCTGATGCGGAATTAGGTCGATTTTGCCGCCGAGTAAACCCCGGACAGGGGATTTGCGCCAATGAAAGATCAAGTTCATGGCAGTAAGACGTAAATCGAAGAGCGTACTGTCGCTGGTTTGGCCCCGTAATAATCGCTCCTCTGGGCCACGATCTGACATTCCGGGGTGAAGTTCCTGCTCAAGCAGAACATCGTTCTCCCCGTGATAAGTAAGCAGCCCTCCGGACTCTGAAACACGTTCGATAATTAATTCGGTTTTGTCTTCACTTTGAATAGTACTTCCAGCTTGAAAGCTGACTCGATAGAGAGGCGGTGACTCAAGTGAGTAACGTCGAGTTTCGTCGCAAGCCGGGAAGAAAATATCGACTGATTGTTCTTCAGTTGAATCAACGATCCCCAGGCCAAGTTCGGGTTCCGAACTGCTGGCCCAGCGTTGGCCAGCAACAAAAGTATTTGATGAGATATCTTGGTTCACTTTTTCGGCTAATACGCCGAGCGAACCGTAATGGATAGTGCCCTTTCGAAAAAGAAAATCTTAATAAATACAATCCAAGGAGATTTTTTTCTTGCAGTTACACACTACGACAACTTGCGTTATTTATAACCGTCCCGGACGATTTCAATATTGGCTTAGTGTGCTGTATCAGATGGGTTCTTATTGGGATCGTCTAGGTTATCCGCTTGGGAAGGTATTTATATGTTTTCCAAAGACTCAGTTTTAGTTGCTGCCGGTGTTGGAAGTTTAATGGCTTCCTTGTTTTTGAATTCAGTTATCTCAAAAAAAAGCCAGAACTGTCTTGTGATCTCAATTGCTGTTGCATTGGTGTGTGTTCCTCGTGTTCTCAGTATCATCTCCGGGTTTAACATTGCTGAGATCAACGGTGGTCTAGGGTGCGGAATTCGGGCGTTGCTGGAAGTGTTGCTGCAACTCGAGCGTGAGGCTGGCCTGGAGGACTAATAACCGGCCGGCACGCCAGCCAGTTCAGGGCCCGGTGCCAGGTGGCTTCATTTCCGTGGTGATCATTCTTCGCACTTCTGCCATCGGGAGCCCTTTTGTCGAGGCGATACCGGCCGCGACCCCGGCCAGGTAGGCCGTGGAAAAAGAAGTGCCCGTGCCATAAAAAGTCTGGTTATTAAACACGGTCACTCCGGCGCCGGGCGCTGCAGCTTCGACGAAGTTTCCGGAGTTGGCGTAATTGGCAACACTGCGCCCGCTCCGGTTTAGTGCCGTCACGCCGATGACTTCCGACTGGGCCGCGGGATAAACAGGCAGGCCGGTCGGTTCGTTTCCGGCTGCGGCGAGAAATAAAACCCCGCTGTTCGCGCCGGATTGAATGACGGCTCGCATCAGGTCGTTTTGCTCGTCTGAACCAAGGCTGAGGCTGATGATGTCGGCGCCGGCTTCGATCGCCGCCTGAACGCCTAGAGCCACTTCAAAGGTTGAGGTGCTTTCAGATTGGCCGTAAACATCGATTGGCAAGATTTTCACCGAGGTTTCCTGCTCGCCATCAAGGGAGGCGGATAGGCCTCGTAGGATCGTCTCTGCCATCGATGTCCCGTGGTTGACTTGATCCGAACTGTCCGCAGGGGCGCCAGCCATGGGGATTTCTTGCAATAAAAAATCGCTGACCTGTGACCCTTCTCGCTGGACGCTCGAGTCAACGAGGCCGATCACGATTCCATCCTCGTCCGCGGACGAGGGGCGTAGATTCAGCGTTGGTGCCGCAAGCTCGACCGGCGTGAGAGTGTCGGGGCGGGTGATGCTGTAATTGCTGTCGACGGAGGCTACGCCCTCATTTTTTTCGAGCAGCGCCTCGGCTTTTCCGGCTTGTTGTTCGTTTTCAAAACGAAGCCTATAAACGTCTAGTCCGTCGATTTTGCCGACAATCTTCGCGCCGAGTTCGGCGGCGAGAGCCTCGATGTCGATTCCCGAGCCCGGTTCGAGCGTGACGACGAGTTCGTTGGGGATTTTGCCTGGCTTAATCCTGACTTTTTTGCGTATGGCCAAGCGCTTGGTTGGGACGATTCGAACGACCGCTTTTTCGGATGAAGTTTTGTAAACAAGCAGCCTGGACGAGGCTTTGGGGGATGGGATGATTGCGAAATTGACATCGCTCAGCAGGCGGCGAAGTGCTTTTGAGTGAGTCAGGTTTTTGAACCGTGTTGTGACCTGAAGCCTTAAATCCGGTTCAACAAAAATCTGCCAGCGACCCTGTTCGCTGAGTGACTGCAGCACTTTTTCGAGTGAGCATTTCTCAAGCTGAGCCGATGCCGTCCCGTCCGCCTCCCATTTCAGCCCAATGCCTGGTCGATCCGCCTGCGGCTCATCCGCAGCGGTTCCAACCACGGCAACGAGTAAAGCCATGCTTAGAGAGGCAAATTTCATCCGGCAAGGAAACTACGAAAAACCCAGGCATCACACAATGTTTTGCTTTTTGGCATTGGCCGTGACTGACACATTAGCTTGGCGGTTAGAAATTGATCTTTTGGCAACGTTGTTCGAAATAAAAGATCATTTGAAGTGAGAAATAGTTGATGAGATCACCGGCCAGGGGGCGGATATTTTCTCGAACGAAGTTATTCTAGCCGAATTGCTGGTTAGTTAAAAAATGTTCGCCAGGTCAGACGGGTCCGAATCACGCCAGAAGATTATCGATCTGCCGATGCCGCATTTTCGGGATGAGAACAAATGCATCGATCTTCACCTGAACGCTTTTTCACAGAATGCACTGGCTCACGATCTTGAAATCTGCTACCCCCCCGCCGAGCGCCTGATGAAAGACTTCGAGTGCCACATGTAACATTAGGGTTACTGTCCGGCCAACGTGACCTTGGCTAAGTACATGAGGGGATTACTGCGGAACAAGGTTCCGGCCTGAACCCCGCCCAAGCACATCACGGCTTCGGGATTTGGTTCAGTGTGTAATGAAATGTGTCGTGCCAGAGGTCTTTTCCGGCTTCGCTTATCACGTCAAAACACCTTACCTGTGTGACGTGTCCCTCCTTCCATTCACTCAGTGAGAGGCGCAACTCGAGTCGGTTAGCCGACAGCGTTGCATCGGTCACCTCGATCGGTGTCTGGCTGCCCTTCTCCCCGGCGTGGTTGAATCGGGGTGAGCCGTAATCGGAGTGGTACGTGTAACGAAACTGCGATATGTCGAAGTTGTCAGGGTCTGCGGCGCTTGGATTGGCAGGCTCAGTGAACGTCAGCAGAAACCCATCCAGCCTGGCCTCGACCTTCCGGATGGAGAACGGGTTGCTGCCGGTAAAGGTTACGCGTTCAAGTGACGCCGGATCGGGAGCGATACTTGTCCAGGTGCGCTGCAAGCCGCCTACGTAAAGGTTGCCGTCGGGGCCGAAACTCAGCCTGTTCACCCCGGATCGAAAGCCGGTGATGAATGAGAACACGGCGCCCTGATATTCGCCGTTTACTTTCTCTAGAAACACGCGGGTGACGAGTGCATTCTGAAAATCGCCGACGAGCAACTGACCCTTGAAGGGGCCAAATCTGTTATCTCGAATTTCGGCCATACCGGAGATCGAGCGGGCGAGCGAGTAGGGGAACCAAATCGCCGGCGGGGTGAAGGTGCCGCGTCCCTCGTAAAGTTTTTTTGAGTCGGGAGTGGAGGAGGGGCGGCCAAAGTATTTACCAGGGCGTAGGTGGTTGAGTTCGCACACCGCCGTCCAGTGGCCTTGGTTGTCTGTCACAAAAATATCCCGTTCAGGGCCGAATACCCCAATGCCGTTCGGTTCGCGAAAGCCGGAGGCGACGCCATCCATGGTTCCGTTGCTGCCTCTCCGGATTGCCCAGCCCATGAATTTCATGTCCCAACGGCCACTGTGTCCGGCGTTGGCGAGGACGAACTGCCCGTCACGATCCAGGACTGGCCCGTAAGAGAAGGCGTTGTAATGCCCGGAGTAACCCCAGTCCGCACTGACACGCGTGAACTTTGTCCTATTGGTTTTTTCATCGAATGCAATCTCGGTGAGTTCTGGCTTTTGCGAGACGTAAAGCCTGCCATCCCGCACAAGCAGGCCCATCGGTTCGTTCAACCCCTTAGCCAAGCGGTTGAGCGTGACAGGCCCGGCATCGTCGAGCAGGCCGTCGAGCAGATACACCTCGCCGGGCCAGGTGCAAACGGCAAGTCGCCCGTCCCCGAGCCAGTCCATTCCTGTGATCAACAAATCCAGGTCGGGGGGTAGGGGTAAATACTCGGTTTTGTAGTAGGCGCTTCTCGGTCCTGCTCCCGGCTTGAACTCTGCTTGGCCCACTTCACCGATTTTGGCCAAGGGGGATGCGGCGTTCTTTGGGAGCACAGCCAAGTGCTCATCGTGATGGGTGGTAATGATGAATGTGGCCTCGCCCTTGTGTGGGGGAACAAGTACCCAATGCTGCTCGGCAACCGTCTCGATTGTCTGCGTGTCGTAAATGGTTTCCGCGCCGGCCTCGGTGATGATCGGTTCGGTATAGCTCAACGGGGTGCTTGTGACTTGAACGGCTAGACCATTGATCCCGTCAACGGTAACAGCGCGTTTTGCTGTGCCGTTCTGGAAACTGTTAGCGAGAAACCAGAGCGGGCTTTTGCATTGGCTGATAGTCAAAGCGCGCTGCAAGCCTCTGGGACTGTTCGATGGGCGGAGTTGCACGGCAACGGTTTCGCCGGTCTCCAACTGAAACGTGTAACGGAGCGTCACAGATTTTCCATCGGTGGTCGTGCCGGTAAATTTTCCTTTTGGTTGATCGCCTTCGAGGGAGAACTTGGCTCCGGGTGACCTCGTTCGCCACGGGAGTGTTGGCGGGTTTCCCCACAGGAATTGGCCGTTGGGTTGGGCGATGAATGGGCGCTTTGCGTTGACGTATTGCGGGCCGTACAGGTCAAGTTTGCCACGCCATACGCTGTGCTCCCTGAGGTTCTCGGTGTCGAAGGCAAACTGAATATTGCCCAGCGGGATGACAATGCTTCGCGTGGCCTTGGGCATTGGAGCATAACGGAAAAGCTGCCCGAGCGGGTCGTGAGCCGGCCTGACCGTCTCTGCTTGGCTAGGCACAGCAAGGGGCAGGGCGCATGCGATTGCGATT
>Ga0115000_10000863_pt1 | contig 27738 bp, 21 predicted proteins | sample ArcticOcean_MG_C_6_FD_89690 | JGI IMG/M metagenome (GOLD analysis project Ga0115000, IMG submission 89690) | Marine microbial communities from western Arctic Ocean - ArcticOcean_MG_CB8_128 | ecosystem: Environmental > Aquatic > Marine > Oceanic | place: Arctic Ocean: Canada Basin | collected... | reverse complement strand
TCACAATCTTATCAGCCATTTTGTGATTCCTTTTGGTTAGCAACTCATCTTTAAAACCTTGAGCCTCTTCAGAAAAGCTTTGGTTAGTAAGCTTTTTTAAAGTTGCCAGGTCTTGATTTAGATAAGCATTTACAAGGGTATCAAATTGTAAACGGTGAGTTTCAAAATTCGTTAACAAATCTACCAGTTCGTCTTTCTGCTCGGCAATTGTTAATTTTTTTATTACTTCTAATTGTTCCTCTATAGTTTCAAGCCCCCCTACTTTTACTCCATTTTTTTTCGCTTCTAGTTGAAATAAGACATCCATTGCATTAGTAGTATCGGAAGGAATTAAAGCCTGAGCAAACATTGAAAGAACACCAATTGGTTTTAACATTTCAACCACAGAGCTGAACTCTCCGAGTAACTCTTTTGATCTATCTTGGAACAATTGATACTCTTCTACGCTTAGTACTGTCGACACCTTTTCGCTATCATGCTTAGCCAAGAAAAACAAGCTTTGAGACGCAAAAGCGATTGGGTCATACTCCAATTCAAAGTAGGCCATGTCCACCACCTTTAACAACCCCGAGACAGTATCTACTGCTGAAAAAGCCTTTTTTAAGGGTAAATGAATTGTTCCCACAACAAATGAAGTGTCGTTGCTACCTTCCTTGTACATTTTCCATACAAGGGAATTGCGCTGCGAATGACTTTCTGTATAATCTAGAGGATTTACATGAATTGCACTATTAATTGAATCGTTATGAATGACTTGAGAACGACCTGAAAATCCAAAACACAAAAACAATATTACTAGTGCGTTTATTTTCATATGGATTTTTTTAATGTAACTCTTCTGACTAGAATAGAAAGTAAAAAGCAAATCGCGAAAAATGAACTAATTCGGCCAATGAAATCACCGTGTTTACTGTAAAACGTAACATAATTATTCAATTTTAAATCTTGTTTAATACAGCCGTCAACACGGTAAGCCGTTTTTTGAGTATCATTACCAAATATATCAAAGAACCCTGAAAACCCAGTATTTCCGCTTCTCGCTAGTGGTTTTCTAGTTTCAATTACTCTTAACCTTGCATATTCATAATGCTGCCTATGGCCTTCAGTATCATGCCACCAGTCATCATTAGTTATTACGAATTGAATTTGAGCTCCATTATTTACAAACTCAGCCATGTGTTCACCATAAATAGATTCGTAACAAATTCCAGCGCTCGCTTTAATACCTTTAGTTGAAACAAATGGTATTTGATCATCTTGTCCAAAGTAATGTCCAAATCCAACTCCTCCTAACAGCAGTTCTAAAGGTTTAATTAACCACGGGAATGGAACTTGTTCTGCTCCTGGAACAAATTTACTTTTGTGGTAAAACCCTACTGTGTCTTTACTCATCATCAGTGCAGCATTGTACGGCTCGTAGTAACCAGACCTACTGGAATAACCAGCATAATCTCTCGGATTATCTTGATCCTCACAAAACTCATAGGTATCAATACCAGCAACTAAGGTTAAGTTGGGATATTTCAACAAAAATCTTTGAAGCTCAAAATACACGAAAGATTTATTAAACTTTTCCTCTTGGATTTTTCCTGTTATTGCAGTCTCTGGCCAAACTAAAAAAGCTGTCTGTTGTGTAATTTGCTGCGTCGATGAATTAATCATTCTAGAAACCTGCTCCTTTCGAGGAATATATTCTTCTCCCCAACTAGACTTTTGAGTATAAGTATTAAAATTAGGCTGTAGCACAACCACTTCTACTGTTTGTACATGTATATCTTCAGCATCATTACCATACTTCAACTTAACTACTTGAGAAACAAGCATTGGAAAAGTGATCAACAATAGTAACTTCCCCCATCTTACTTTACTAAAATCTTGACTTGTGACCATGTTAAAGATCATTACATTGATCAAGATAATCCACAGAGAACCTCCCCCGGCTCCTGTATATTCATACCATTGAATTAATTCTGGGAATTTAGCCATTCCATTACCTAACGAGATCCAAGGCCACGACAAGGACCAATTATGGTGCAAATATTCAAATGCCAGCCAACAACTGACAAAAGTTAAAACTCCTAACTTTCCAATTTTAGCTTTATGACCCCATCGGTATACTAAGAATGGCAGATACATCAACAATGAATTTCCAATCACAGCCATTAGCATTCCTGCCCACGTCGCATTTTTTATCCACCAAGTGGTCGCAACATTCCATAATAACAAACCAAGAAATAAAATCAGGAAGTATTTTGGACCTTTGAAACCTCTATCATTCATTAGTTTTGCAGACAATAGAAATGCAGCCATCCCTAAAAACAACAAAGGGAATAAATAACTTGAAGGCCATCCTGCCCACAATAAAATTGCTCCTGACAAAGAAAGCAAAGAAGGGTTTTTAAGTATTTTATTCATTGGAAAAGCAAGTTAAAACATATTTAGTAAATCAATGCCGCTAACATCAGTGTTTGGGTATAATTTTCGTATTTTTCCATTCAATCAATTTCAATTCATGAAATTAAAAAAGGTTTTCTTATTTCTTACAGTTATCATAATAATGCTTTGCATGTTCAATTGCAGTAGTATATTGTATGGTCTCAAGCAAGGTGCTGGCCAGCTTAAAATAGTTAGGGAAGCTAAACAATTAGACCACTTTTTAGCTTTAGAAGAATACCCTGATTCTTTGAAACGAAAACTGAGGTTGGTAAAAGAAATTAAACAGTACTGTAAGGACAGCCTAGGTTTATCTTCTGGTGATAATTACGCCAAAATGTTTGATCAAAAAGGAAATCCAGGAATGTATGTGGTGACAGCATCGCAGGAATACGAGTTAAAAAGTTACCAGTGGAGCTTCCCATTTTTAGGAAAATTTAGCTACAAAGGATACTTTGATTTAGAAAAGGCAAAAAGTGAACGAGCAAAATTAAAAGGAGAGGGATATGACACAGATTTAGCTGAAGTAAATGCGTGGAGTACTCTTGGTTGGTTTGAAGACCCTGTAATGTCCTCCATGCTTAGGCTTTCTGACGGAAAACTTGCAAGAGTTCTTATTCATGAAATAACGCATTACAATGTATTCATAAAGAACGACATTCAATACAATGAAAACTTAGCCTCTTTCATAGGAGATAAAGGAGCGAAAAAATTCCTGACGGACAAATATGGAAAGGATTCTGAGCAACTAAAAAACTTCGAAATGTTCTTGCACGACATTGAGCTGTTCACTTCCTACATGATGGAAAAATCGATTGAACTATCAAAGTATTATAGTGAAATGGATACATCAGCATCGAACGCAGAAGCATTGAAAAAGGAAAAAATTAAAACGTTAATTCTAGGTTTACAGGAACAAGATTTTAAAAGTACCAGGCTTGTAAAAAGATTAATTGCTGATGTCAGTTCAATTAACAACACTTTTTTTACGGACTTTTTAATGTATCGAAAAGAAAACGCTGAGATGGAGAAAGAATTTTCAGAGGGGTTCAAGGGAAACATTGAACTCTTCATCATTGAACAGAAACGAAAATACGGAAAAGACTAATGGAGTTAGATTTTAAAGCATTGAAACGATTAGGATTCAGACCTAAACAAAAAAATAAAAACGAAATGGAAGTTCATGTTGAAGTGCACAAGCGCGAATACATTTCCATTAGCATCTTGAACAATAATAATTCATGGTCATTTTCGGGATTAGAAGTTGAAGGTCAAAGAGCAGATAAAATTAGGAAGGAAGAATTTGTCACGTTTGGTATGGAAGAAATTATTGATTTTTTAAATAAGTATTAATGAATATCCATACATTTTTACTTGACCAAACTAACACTGTTTCGGCTGGAGAAGAAGTAATTACAACTGTATGCATAACACTTGCAATGATTGCTGCTCTAACAATATTTAGAGGACTAGTTCTAACTATTTTTAACTTCGACACTAGCGCAGCAATTGGTTCCAAACTCTTTAATCACGTGGAACTAAGAAAGGTAAAGCTTAGTAGCGATCGTATTAATATATTAAATAAGCATTTCCCATATTATCAAAAGCTGCCCGCCAAATCAAAGCGTATTTTTGAAAGTAGGGTAAAACGATTTTGTGATCTAAAATCATTTGAACCAAAAGGAAATTTATTGATTTCTGATGAAATGAGAATTTTCATTAGCGCCTCTGCTATTCAATTAACGTTTGGACTGCGAGATTATAGATTTATGCACTTTGATAACATCGAAATTTACCCTGAGAAATTTTATTCAAAGCGAGGTCGGGCTTATCATTTGGGAGAAACAGATGCCAGAAATAGAACACTTCGATTTTCTTGGGCTGATTTTGTAAAAGGTTATGCTATTGACGATGACAACAGAAACCTGGGACTGCATGAGTTTTCTCATGCTCTTTTTTTAAATTACCTGTCTGGAAAAAAAGACGATGTTCACTTTGAAGAATATTATGAAGTATGGAAGTCTGAAGGTTCAAGACAATTTTTTAAGCTAAAAAAGGAACGAAGCAGTTATTTGAGAGATTATGCTACCACGAACCTCATGGAATTCTTTGCAGTATGTGTTGAATGCTTTTTTGAAACACCCGATCAACTACATGGTTTTCATCCAAAAATTTACAATTCAATTAAAAAATTATTGTGCCAGGACCCTAAAGTGCTTCATAAAGAAGTAAGTCATTAGGTGCTTTAGTATTGTCTTGAGGTACTTTAGATCAATCCAGTAAACTCTTTAAAACTTATAGCTGACACCTCCTAGTACATTAATTCCGTAGCTAGGGTATTGATTCCACATTTGATGATTGGTAGATAAAATATTGTTTACGCTTACAAACGCTCCTAACTTATCATTGTATTTGTAATCGAGGTTGAAATTAAAATCAACTATGCCTTTCAATTTTATAGGTGCTGCATCCAGGGCAGTTAGAGCATTATCTTTTGCTAATTGTTCCCCGTAATAAAATACATCCAAGCCCAAATAAAATTTATCTTGCACATTATATTTTGCAAAAGCCTGCGCTACAATTTCTGGCAAATGATACGCTACTTTAGTTGTCATTTTATAGTTGTTGTACTCTGCTAAAACCCCTGTCTTTATCTTTTTATTTTCAAAAAGAACTTCTACAAAACCTTGAGTGTGTTTCACATCATCAGTTATGATGGTAAACTTTCTGTTTGCGCCAGAAGTGAATTCATTGACAAACAACACCATTCCCTCTACATTTTTGTAGTGCCCCCCTACATTGAAAGTAGTTTTTGAAGTGAACGCTCCTTTCAACCCTCCAACTACATCAATGTTGGTGTAAGTATTGCTATGAGGAATATTTGCACCAACGAATGGATTGCTTTCCATGTAAGTTAAGTAATGATTTCTTTCATATTTCCTGTCATATCCGGCGTAGGCTATAATGATATCTTTAGCAATAGCATACTCGACATTCACTGTTGGAAGCAAAGTCAAGAACCTACTATTATTAGTCAGGAAATATGCAGGTAAGCCAAGAGTTACACTTATGCTTTTCTTCTTTAATTTATAAGTAGGTCTTACAGAAAATAAAGTACTGTTTAAACTGACTGATGAATCTTGACTAATAAGATGTCCAGCAGAAACTTCAACGTTCCAAAAACCTGAGACATCAGTGAAGTCAATTGAGTCCATTACACCACCACTAGGTATGTAATAACCATTTACTTCCCCCTTTAGTTCAACTAGATGCTCTTGCACTTGATATTTTGAAAACAGCTGCTGATAGTTTAATCCTGTAGTATATTGATACTTTGTTTTCTTGCTTTTATTACTTTTCAAGGCTACCTCTCCTTTTAACACAGAATAAAACTGTTGATCGTTGGCTGGGTCAAAAGAGAATACAGACGGGTCGTAACCATAGTACCGAAACGTATTATAATCATAGTCAAGATTTCCTGATAACGTTGTTTTCTTATTGATCTTTTTGCCATACAATTCAATATTATTCTCAGTGAATCGCGTATCTCCTTTTCCTTTGACATCTAGATCAGAAGAATAGTGATTCATGATTACCCCAGCATTATATTTCTTATCTCTTATGGTACTGTAGTTAAAATCAAAAAAAGGAGGTGTTTTAAAATCGTTTAAACCCAATTTAATTTGCCCTTTATGAATTTTACTCAACGGTTGTATGATCAGTAATTTCGGAGGCTTAATTGTTTCCAATTTAAACTTGGCGTTCAGTTTCTTATCAATTGAACTATAATCTAAACGAACCTTCACATTTACAGTGTCAGTAAAATTTGGTTCATCAGCAATTTTAACAGGCTTTTCGATAGTGACCTTTCCCCCACCTTTAACAATAATTTCTAATCCGTTCTTTTCGTCAGGAACTACCTGTGCGTATGCGCCCGAGCCAAGTACAAAAAGGAAAATAAGTAGGTAGTTATATAATTTCATGTGCAATGTTTTTATTCCGCAGGGACACCTTCAACAGGAGCTACTATTTTAGGTTTATCTTGATTTGTAGAGTCTGATGGAGTTGCAGTTTCAAGTGGTTCAGGTAGTAAGTTCGGCTCCCCACTTTTACTTGAATCAATTTTAATTACTTCTTCAGCGGCTTCTTGCTCGTCGCTTGTTTCGTACTGTACTTTGTTCTCTTCTGTGCGTTCACCAACCGTAATTTCTTCCTCTTGCATTTCAAGAGTAACAGATTCTGCTTTTTCAAGTTCCTCAATTAACTCAAGTTTTAAAATCGCTTCATTCTTTAGGTCCTCTCCTTGGTAATTCTCTACAATAGTTTTAAGAATGTATTTCGCTTGAAAGTAATCTCCAACTTTTACAAAATTGTCACTCATTAATATAAATCCTTTCGTTATCCACATTTTCTGAGCTGGATACTTTTTTGCTATGTTGTAAATCACTTCAATAGATTCATCATAGTGCTCTTTGATGTAATGAATGTATGCTATGTAATATTTAGCTTCAGCGCCCATTGCTCCATGATTAAGAACCACCGTTTTTTCAAAAGACTGCATCGCTAAATCATGCTGATAGCTATCAAATAAACTTTTTGCTTTCATCAACACTGCTTCATTCCTGACTAAGTTGGATACTTTCTCATCAGAATGAACCAAGTCCGCATATTTAATACAGTTTTCGTGTTGTTGTAACTCTCTGTATGAACGCATCAATCCAATTCTGGACTCTAAAACATAGGTGGCATAATTGCTTTTTTCCTCTAAGTACAAGTAGCTACTAATTGCTTTTGGGTATTGCTTGTTTTGAAAGTGAATTTTCGCAGAATAATAAGCCGATCGCTCAGTAAACTCACCTGCTGGCAAAGCCAATACTTTTTCATAGTAAGACAATGCTTCGTCCATCTTTTCAAGAGACAAGTAACATTCTGCTAAAAAGTAATTGGCCGTTGTTATGAATAACGCCTTAGGAAAAGTATTCAAATAGCTTTTTAAACTTCTAATTGCTATAGGGTAATCCTCATCTAAATAAAACTTCTTGGCTGCGTTAAAGACACTAGTGTCCTTTGAAGAATCTGTCATGTCAGGCAAACCAACGTTATCCCTAAAATCTATGTGTCTTTGGAAGTTTCCTACTTCAAACTCACAAATCAATTTGTGTCCTCTTATAGCTTCAAAAGCATATTCACTACGTGGACTTAACGCTACTGCATCTTCATAATACGCTAATGCTTTTTCAAAATCTTTCTTTTTGGAATAAGTTGAAGCTAGTCCATTGTACGACCTTTGAACCAATTCTAAATCTCCCTGATGTTGCTCTACTACAACAGAAAAGTACTTTATCGCTAAATCATAATTTTTCAAACTTACGAGATAAGTTTCTCCTAAGTAAAAATGTGCTTCGTCAATGTATTTAGAATCAGGATAATTAGTAATTAAAGCCTCTAAAGATTTTGCTTGCTCTTCATAGTTATTAAGCAGCATATAAGCTTGTGCTTGCTGAAAATAACAGTAATCAACAAAAGCTACGTTCATTTTGATTGCGGCGTTGTAATACTTTAGCGAAAGTATTAAGTCGTCTTTCCCTTTTATAACAAGGTAGCTATCCCCTGTTCTGATATTTGCATCATTTACTTTCCTAGATTTTTCATTGGGATGCTTCCTTAGGTACTTTCTGAAAGAAGTAATTGCCGGACCATAGTCATTTAAACCAAGATGACAGTATGCAATCTGGTAATCAACTTCCTTGTATTCCTTTATCAATATGGCACCTGCCCCTAGCTTGAATGCATTATAACCTTCCAATGCCCTTTTCATGTTACCCACTCTGTAATATGCTTCACCTCTCCAGTAATTTGCCAAAGAAGATATCTGATTATCTATTGGGTATTCTAAAGACTTATTAAAGTAGTAAATAGCCCCTTTGTAATTCTTACTATCCTTGTTTGCAAACCCAACCTTCTGGTTGTTAAACAGCTCAATACCAAGGTAATAAGCTATCTTTTGATAAGCATGTTGAATATCAAGATCTTTTTTTGTGATCTTATCCAAGGCTACTATTGCACGTTGATAATTTTTAGTATTTAAATACACATTCAACAGGTACTTTCGAGCCTCTTCAACCTTAGACGAATTGGGAAACTGATCAATGTATTTTTCTAAAGCGATAATAGATTCATGGTAAGGATCAATGTCCAATTCAAACGATAATTTAGCGTAGTTAAACAAGGCGTTTTCTTTGACGTCCATGTCATAAGAAGCTTTTGAAGCAAATCTATATGCATTTCTTGCGGAAGGTTTATTATCATCTTTCAAATAAATATCACCTAGATAAAACAACGATAGCTGCCCTATTTCTGAATCAATATCGGATGTTTTCTGAAAATATGGTGTCGCTTTTTCATATTCTCCCAGTTTGTAATAACTATATGCCAATTGATAATTTGAAGTAGAGTCCGCATAAAACCCCTCATCCATGAAAATTTCTAAATACTTCACAGACTTTTTATAATTACCGTTTCTGTAATACCCCTCAGCAATAATCCTAGCTATTCCTGGCGCCCTTTTTGGTATTGCGTTCTCCAACAACCCAGGACCATATTCAATAATCTTATCATATTTATCTTGGATGTAGAAAATTTGGATAATATAATAAGGAACAACTGCTCCAAAGTTGTCATCCTCCTTCAATGAGTTAAAGCCTTTTAAGGCTGTTTCATTAAAATTGAATTTGTAAGCCAAAAAGGAATAGTAGAACACTGCTGGACTTTTGTAAATCGACTCTGTTTGCTTAGCCTCATTAAAATACCTTTGCGCTTTAGTAAACTCTTTGACCTTGTATAATGCATAAGCATATTTAAAATTGAATTCAGGAACATCTACTTCCCCAAGCTCATTAGCATCTACTTTATCTAACCATTTAATCACATGCCTCCAATCACTATTTCTGTAGTAAAACTTCCCTAGCTGAAACCCAGCAAGTCTAATTTTAGGACTCTGGGGATGGTGTTCAATGAATTTAATAAACAATTCTTCTGCATCATTGTTGAATAACTCTAAGGCACATAAGGCATGATAATATTCAGAACTTCTTTTCAGTTCACTGTTAGCATCTGAAGACCCAGTATAAACTTCTTTGAATTTTTTTTGTGCAATGGAATACTTTTTCGCGTCGAAAGATTTTAACGCATCTTTGTAAACAGCCTCTTTTTGAGTGTAGTTAATAGTTTTCTGTGCTGAAGCACCTGAAAAAGCTGTTAAAAGTAAAAAGCAAAGAAATAAATTAATTCCTGAGAAATTGATTTTAAGCATCGTGTAAAATTTAGCTGCTTAAAATTAACTAAAGAACCTACCTTAATATTTTACAATTGGCTTATTTTATTAACTCGTCGGTGTTGACGAAAGTGTAAAAACTCAAAACCCTTTGATCTATCCTTACAAACATTGTCAAAAATGAGTAATTCCGCAAATATTAAGTAAGTACTATGTAAACCAAAATAAGCTTAGTTAATTTCGTAATAGAAGTATGTCAATACAACTGTTACTAATCCCTCGACAATCATGCCCAAGAACAATTTACTTTGATATGATTTTGCATCAGCTTGCTTCCCTTCAGATTTTAATTTTGCAATAACCAGGAGATGTCTCTTTAGTAGAAAAGGTGTAATTAAAGGGTTCAGTAATTTCGTATTGGAACAGCTGTGATCTGGATGTTGTAAATGAAATTCCTCCCGAAGTCTAATTAATTCAAAACCACCTAACTTTCTAGCATCAAACTCAGTCCGCAACACATCAAGCAGCTCTCCATTTATCTGATTTAAGTGAATTAATTGATAAACTTGGAAATCATCAAGAAGTTTTATCTTTTCTTTATCCATATAGAAACAAGCTACTATTAAAGTTCGCTAAGGTACTTCTCGACATTTTCAAACACTCGGTTCTCAATGTTACTCGTATCGCCTTTGACGAATTTTTCACCAACAATAATTTGAAAAAGCTCAATATAGCGCTCACTAATCTCCGAAATAAAGGAGTCAGACATGAAAGGAACATCTTGGCCTTCTTTCCCTTGAAAACCGTTCTCAATCAGCCATTTTCTTACAAACTCTTTGGACAACTGCCTTTGTTCCTCTCCTTTATTCAATCTGTCTTCGTAGCCTTCTTTATAAAAATATCTAGAAGAATCTGGCGTGTGAATTTCATCAATCAGAATTATTTTCCCTTCACTATCTTTTCCAAATTCGTATTTGGTATCTACTAAAATCAACCCCATTTCAGCCGCCATCTCCGTTCCTCTTTGAAACAAAGCTCTTGTATAATTCTCTAATTGAATATAATCAGCTTCCGAAACAATTCCTTCACTGAGTATATCCTCACGCGAAATATCTTCGTCATGACCAACATCTGCTTTTGTTGTCGGTGTAATAATTGGTTCAGTGAACTTTTCATTTTCCTTAAGACCTTCTGGCAACGCCACCCCGCACAAAGTCCTGAGACCAGAAGCATAGGTTCTTGCAGCGTGCCCCGTCATGTATCCTCTAATTACCATTTCAACTTTAAATGGCACTGCTTTTTTTCCAACCGAAACTATCGGGTCAGGAGTATTTTGTAACCAATTTGGAATTATGTCACTTGTAGCATTTAAAAAATGTTGAGCAATTTGATTTAGCACTTGTCCTTTGAATGGAATACCTTTTGGCAACACGACATCAAAGGCAGACAAACGATCACTAACAATCATAACAAGTAAATCATCTCCAACACTGTAGACATCTCTTACCTTTCCTACGTAATGATTAGTTTGATTGGTGAAATTGTATTTATTTTCAATGAGAGCTTCCATGTCGTAATTTTTACCAAAAATACAAAAGGAAGATGGAAAAAAATGTAGCTATGCTAACTTATTTCACCTGGTATGAAAAACTATATTGAGAAGGTGGTAAACAGACCCCAGACACTGAATTACAACTCATAAATTCATACGAACCGCTCAGGACTTGACCAGCTTTTAGCGCTGTATTCGAAAATTTAAACACATAGGTAACTTGTCCTTTTAAATAGTAAATGTTCATTTCGAACAAATCGTCGAACTTTTTATTGACGTTAGGTTTTACAACTCCATCAATTGACCAAGGTGAATTTTCATCCAGAGATAAGGAGAACGGAATCGGACCATCTTGTCCACCAATTGAGTCATAAACTATCCAGGACGAATCAATTTTTAAAGTAATGGACAGCTCCACACCAAGACTATCTTGAGAAAAAGCTTCAGAATTCTTTACTACATCATCATATTGAGCGAAAGAACATGTTGCAATAATAACCAGTACCGATGCAATAAAAATTTTTTTCATGTGTAAGACTTTACAATTACTGTACCTCTTCTACTGTTCTATTCTTAAATTCAGCAATTCCTTTTTCAAGAAACACCTTATACTCCTCTACTTTTTTAATGTAATTCACACTCTTAGTCAACTCTTTTTCTTCGTGGTCAAGTAGCACATACAATGGCTGAGATATTTGATTGAATCGCGTTATTTCAAAATCTGTCCATTTTTCACCATAAGTGTCTATTTTAGACCCACCGTTAGCAGAAACATACTGTTCTGACTCAGGTAATACCTCCTTTGAATCAACATATAAACTCACCAATATAAACTCGTTTCTGATAAGCATATCGATTTTTGGATCTGACCAAATAACCTGCTCAACAACCCTGCAATTGGGGCATGAATAACCTGTAAAGTCTAACAATACAGGTTTACCTTGTTCCTTGGCAACTTTTAATCCCTCTTCATAATCATGATAGCAAGTCAGACCATTGGGACATATCTGCTCTCTAACTCCTTTCACATCAACCGCCACCTGACCTCCCATTACCCAGCCTTCATTATAATTCGGAGGAGGCAACACACCACTTAATAGTTTCAACGGTGCTCCAAACATTCCAGGTATCATGTATACAATCACTCCAATAAAGAACATTGCAAACAAAGATCTAGGAACAGACAAGAAAGGAATATCACTATCATGAGAAAACTTTATTTTACCTAATAAATAGAGTACCATAACTACAGCAATTGCGATCCAAAGCGCAATAAACACTTCTCTTGTTAAAAAATGAGTTTGGTAAACGAGATCGGCATTTGACAAGAACTTAAGAGCTAATGCAAGCTCAAGTAAACCCAATACAACTTTAACTGAATTTAGCCACCCCCCCGACTTTGGCAATTTATTCAGCAAATCAGGGAACACTGCAAACAACGTAAAGGGAAACGCTAGTCCTAATCCAAATCCTAACATACCCATAAATGGACCAATAACATCTCCATTAATAGACGCTTGAATTAATAAGGTTGACACAATAGGACCTGTGCAAGAAAATGAAACTAGCGCTAAAGCAAAAGCCATAAAAAAGATCCCTATCCATCCTCCTTTATCTGCCTTAGCATCGATCTTATTCACAAATGCACTCGGAATAGTTATTTCAAAAGCACCCATAAAACTTACTGCAAAAAACACTAGTAATATGAAGAATGCAGCATTAAATATACCACTACTTGCCATCTGATATAGTGCCGGACCACCAAATATTAGTGTAACCCCCAATCCTAAGCTCACATATATAACGACAATTGATACCCCGTAAATAACAGCCTTCTTTACACCCCCTCCTTTACTTCCAGATTGTTTAGTAAAAAAAGTGACCGTCATCGGAATCATCGGAAAAACACAAGGTGTCAACAAAGCTAATAATCCCGCTCCCAGACCAGCCCAAAAAACCCAGAGCAATCCACTTGATGATGTTTCTGTCTCTGGAATAGAAATGTGTAAGCTTGTCGTTTTAGGAGGAGTGCACACCCCATCATCTTGACAAGCCATTGATTCAATATTAACTACGACTGCAGTTTCACTGCCTGAATTATTGGCGATTTCTTGTGTAAAGACCACCGTACCTTTATGATACGACAAATCCATTTCAAAAACATCATCGTATTTAGTGTGCGGCTTAGGCTCTGTTAATTCACCTATTATTTCGATAGATACATTAGGCTGTATAGTCACCGTTGTAGGTACTCCCACATCCTCTACGGTTTCTGTTGGATAAATATGCCAACCGCTATCAACTTCGCAAACAAATTCTAAAGTTATTGACTGGTCGTTTTGGACAACATTATGTGACCAATTATATGGTAAATCCTGAGCATTTAAGCCAGCTGAAAAAGCTATCAGGAGAGAAAATAAAAGATTTTTAATCATAACTCTAAAGCTAGATATTACTCTCTAAAGAGTTTTATAATTTTTCTTAAAAGATAATATCCACTAAAAGAATCCAATCTTATAAATAGCTTTATTCGGAATCAAAACACCTCCTTTCAAGGTTACATTCCTTTCGGTAGCAGCCCAAACAGTAGCTTCAACTATGTACTGACTACCTCCCGCATCAGAGAAATAAATTTTAATATTTGATTTGCTTTGAGCTCCTAGTGCTTGAGCTCGTTGAAGGTCAATTTTTCGTTTCCCTAGATCAGTTTTCTCAATCAATACATCCTGATCGCTAAAACTTAATGTAGAGACGTTTTCCTTATCAAATTTTACTGGTTTATTTGCTTTAGTTGCAGTTGCTGTCATGTTATGTAGTTTTGCTTTGTATAGTAGTCTACGGCGAAAACTCCGTAAACGTTGTGCTTTTTAGTGTTTATTTTATTACTTGTTTCACTTTTCCAACCAACTCATCCGCTCGTTGAGTTCCAATTCGATACTTTAACCCCTCTTTATCAATTAGTTCCACGGCGTAAGTCCCAGAGGTGAAAAATTTAATTTTTCCTTTCAAATGCAAGTTGTAAACCGCTCTGTTTAACATAAATTTTGAATATTTCACTTTTTCACAACTTACAATGTTCTTCAGGTCAATCTTCACTACTCTAGTTGTCCAAAAACCACTGAGCAGCATAAATTCATCCTTAATTTCTGTTTTAATATGAAGTACAAAAAACAGCATCAAAGAAATAACAAGTACGGAAATTCCAAGAATTAAGAACAGCTCAAAGCTATCATCTGCAACACTACTAGCATCTGCTAAAAAGTATGATAAAAGACAGCCGGCAGCAATTATGACCCTAACCAATAAATTAAATTGATTATATCCTAAGTACTGTTTCTCTTCGTATTGCTTTTCCATCAGTCTTTATTTTCAACTTTCACCTCTATTAATTCATTGGTTTTATCGGTAATTCTGTATCTATTATCCAGCCTGTTTCCAATAATCCAAATTATGCTTTTTTCATCACATAACAACCATATCCTTTCCTTATCTGTCACAGAAAGTTTGCAGTCTATGAAATAGTCACTCAATTTCTTTTTATTGGACATTCCTAGTGGGATAAAAGAATCCCCTTGCTTCCATCTTCGAAGGTACATATCACCGTTAATCTTGCTCTTATCAATCCATGCAATATTCCTAGAATTGGGAATGCTAAGAGATATCTTGTAATTCAACTCTGTCACGCTCAAATCAATTGGTAACTCACTCGATCCTATCTTAAAAGTCTTATCATTTGGAAGATCTTGAACACCTGTAAGGATCCATTGCCTCCGGTTATATATCAACCTATTATTATTTGCTAAAAGTACCGACCCACTCTGCCTTGAATCTTTATCTATAAACAAGTCTTGAACATCTGCGTACGAAAACCCCTTTTCATACAAGTAATAAGTCAAGAAGGATTGTTCATCAGATATAATAATTTCTTCAAGAATAAAAAGCACTTCAATCTGAGACTCCATCTTCGTTTTCCAAATCAAATAACTTTTTTTCCAAAAACTTTGTACTTGCTGTAGGTTATTAATAGTGCGATTAAAAGTATCATTAAACGAGGGGTTTGATTCTTTAAATTGCGGCACCATCTGACGTCTTATTTTGTTCCTCAAATAGGCATCTGAATCATTACTACTATCGTCCCTGAAATCAATGCTGTTTTTCTCAGCATAGGCCGTAATTTCTTTTCTACTCACCTGGAGCATCGGACGAACTATACTAGCTCTTGTCCTTGGGATTCCCGTCAGCCCTTTCAGTCCGGTCCCTCTTGTCAAATTAATTAAAAAAGTTTCAATTTGATCATCCAAATGATGCGCCGTCAACACTTTAATAAAATTGTTCTTCAAACGGATATCCTCAAACCAATCGTACCTTATAATTCTGGCTGTCAATTGAATACTTTCACTCATATCAATAGAAGATTTACGTGTATCAAAATTCTTGACATAGCACTCTACCTGCTTTTCTTGGCAAAACTTTTTAACGAAATCTGTTTCGGCATCCGATTCATCTCCTCGTAATTTAAAATTACAATGAGCAGCTGCAACTTGATAACCTAACGCTAATAAAACATCTAAAAGAACCATTGAATCTCGCCCCCCACTCAACCCCAAAAGCAACTTGTCTTTTTTAGAAAAAAGATTGTTCTGTTTTATGTATTTATCAACTTTATCCAACATCAATTATCTACTTGGGAATTCAATTAAACCGAAAGCACGAAGTTAATACGTATTAGATTAATTCTCCTTCCAGACTTACTAATATTTTACTCCCAGTTTAATGTATTGGCAGCTGAAAATAGGACTTGTCAAAATTCACCTGGAGCTAGTTAAATATGTACATAGTTTTATTATTTTCGCAACAGACTATAACACAGTTCCACTTAATGAATCAAAAACTTCTTGCTGGTAAATACTTAGTCGCTGATTACCTCAGTAGTGTATTTGCGTGGTTTTTATTTTTCTTATCAAGGAAGGTCTTCATTGAAAAACAAAATGGATTTGAGCTCAGTCAATTAAAATCTGATGAGCAGTTTTGGTATGGAATCCTAATTATTCCTATGTTTTGGGTATTCTGCTACACACTTGTAGGGTTTTATCACAAAGTATATCACAAATCTCGACTTACAGAGTTTATCAGTACATTTTACGTTTGCCTTGTTGGCTCCTTGTTAATATTTTTCACCTTGCTACTTGACGATAATTTAAATCAAGATTACCGAGCATTTTATAAATCACTGATAATACTAATGAGTATTCAGTTTGTATTAAATTACATTCCTAAGTTTTTCATCACTAGCTCTGTTACCCACAAAATTCACAATAAAAAAATTGGATTTAACGCTCTCATCGTTGGACAAGGCGAAAAGGCTCTAAATCTTTACAATGAACTTGAAAAATCAAATCGTTCTGCTGGATACTTTTTTAAAGGATATTTAAGCGTGAATAATTCGATGGATAAAATCCTTTCCAACAGCCCCTTAAAAAGACTTGGAGACATTACTGAAGTTGTTAAAATTATTGAAAAATATAAAATAACTGAAATTGTAATTGCGACGGACAAAAGAGAATTAAAATCAATTAACACACTCATCAGTGACTTGCAGGCCTGTGATGTAGGAATAAAATTAATTCCTGATATGCACAACATATTAACTGGTCAAGTAAAAATGAACTCTATAATGCATGCAGCGTTGATAGAAATTGATTTTGACAGCATTCCTTATTGGCAAAAATTTAGCAAAAGAGGATTTGATATTATTGTCTCTACTTTTTGCTTATTACTGCTTGCTCCCCTATATCTTGTGCTGACCATTCTTGTAAAGAACAGCTCTACGGGTCCAGTATTTTTCAGACAAGAACGAATCGGAAAAAAAGGCAAACCTTTCTTTATAATTAAATTCAGATCAATGTATACCGATGCAGAGTCCGCTGGCCCTCAATTATCAAAGGACAACGACAACAGAATAACTCCATTAGGCAGGGTGTTACGAAAAACAAGAATGGATGAGATCCCACAATTTTACAATGTACTTAAAGGTGAGATGTCAATAGTGGGTCCTCGACCAGAAAGGATGTACTTCATTAATTTGATAAGCAAAAAGGCACCTCAGTATAAATTTTTATATAAAATTAAGCCAGGAATTACTTCCTGGGGACAAGTCAAGTACGGATATGCTGAAAATGTTGACGAAATGATTGAAAGGTTAAAATACGATTTAATCTATTTAGAAAACAGGTCATTTCTAGTTGACATAAAAATATTAATATACACTGCCCTTGTAATTTTTCAAGGTAAAGGGAAATAGCTTAATTTTAACTTATGCTAAAAATTGCCATTCAAGGAATTGAAACTTCATTTCATGATGTCGCCGCCAAAAAACACTTTGGAAATGACATTAAACTTGATGAATGCATGAGTTTCACAGACTTATGTGAATCATTGGAGAACGATCGATGCGACTACGCTGTAATGGCTATAGAAAACTCCATTGCGGGTTCGTTACTGCAAAACTATGGTTTACTTCAAGAATATAACTTCAAAATCATTGGTGAAGTTTATTTAAGAATTGAAATGGCCATGATGGCTTTACCAGGACAACAAATTTCTGATATCAAGACCGTACAGTCACATCCCATAGCAATTCGTCAGTGCAGCAAGTACTTGAACGCTTTAAAAAACACTACCCTTTTAGAAAAAGAAGATACAGCTGCTTGTGCTCAAGAAATATCCAAAAAGAAACTTATAGGGTATGCTGCTGTAGCTAATATAGCTGCTGCAGAAAAGTTCGGATTAAAAGTTTTGGCAAGCAACATTGAAACTAACAAGAATAATTTTACTCGCTTTGTTGTTCTTGGAAAAGCTGCTGCACAAAGCAGTGCAAACAAGAAGGCTTCATTAATGTTTAGCTTAGATCATGAGCAAGGTAGTTTGGCAGGTGTTCTAAATTTATTTGTTGAGCACCAAATAAACTTAACCAAAATTCAAAGTGTTCCAATTGTTGGATCACCCTACAAATACAATTTCCATGTAGATGTTGAGTGGACGGACTACAACTCTTTTCAACTAGCAAAAAAGAACATAGTTTCCATCACTGAAAACTTCTTAGTGCTTGGAGAGTACACCCACGGAGATTTTGACTCAATTAAAAACGAGTAAACGTCTCATCTTTTTATCTTAAAATAATTTTGAGACACTATATACCTTCTGCATATCTTTTGTAGTTTTGCTCCATGAAATATAATGAGGATGTCTTTAAGAAAATCGTTGCCCATTCTAAGGAATATGGTTTCGTATTTCAATCAAGTGAAATATATGACGGTTTAGCAGCTGTTTACGATTATGGTCAAAATGGAGTTGAATTAAAAAACAACATAAGAGAATACTGGCGTAAATCGATGGTACAGATGCATGAAAATATTGTTGGGTTAGATTCCTCAATATTTATGCATCCAACCACTTGGAAAGCATCTGGTCACGTTGACGCGTTCAACGACCCATTAATTGATAACAAAGACTCTAAAAAAAGGTATCGTGCTGATGTTCTGGTTGAAGACTTCATCGCGAATAAACTTGAAGCTAAAATCAACAAAGAGGTTGCAAAAGCTGCAAAAAGATTCGGTGACTCTTTCAATAAAGATGAATTTATGGCAACAAACCAACGCGTGTTGGATTATAGTCAAAAGATAATTGACGTTGAAACGAGAATGAAAAATGCCTTAGAAAACGAAGATTGGGTTGGATTTAAAGAATTAATAGAAGATTTAGAGATTCCATGCCCTTTAACTGGTTCTAAAAACTGGACAGATGTTCGTCAATTTAACTTGATGTTCTCTACAGAAATTGGATCCCTTTCTGATGGCTCAACAAAAATATATTTACGTCCTGAAACAGCTCAAGGAATTTTTGTAAACTTTCTAAATGTTCAAAAAACTGGACGAATGAAAATTCCATTTGGAATTGCTCAAACAGGTAAAGCCTTTAGAAATGAGATAGTTGCTCGTCAGTTCATTTTTAGAATGAGAGAATTTGAACAAATGGAAATGCAATTTTTTGTTGCTCCGGGTGACGAAATGAAATGGTACGAGTACTGGAAAGAAACAAGGATGAAATGGCATAAAGCGCTAGGATTCGGAGACGATTCTTACAGATTCCATGACCACTTAAAACTTGCACACTATGCTAATGCAGCTTGTGACATTGAATTTGACTTCCCTTTCGGATTCAAAGAACTAGAAGGAATTCATTCCAGAACTGATTTTGATTTAAAAAGTCATCAAGAGCACTCAAAAAAGAAACTTCAATATTTTGATTCAGTAAGAAATGAAAATTATGTTCCTTACGTAGTTGAAACTTCTGTTGGTTTGGATAGAATGTTTTTGTCAGTGCTATCAAAATCATACCAAGAGGAAGATTTAGGAGAAGGCAAATCAAGAACCGTTTTAAAACTTCCTGCATTTTTAGCTCCTTATAAAATAGCGATATTACCGTTGACAAAGAAAGATGGTCTTCCAAACAAAGCAAAAGAAATCATGAAACAATTGAGTTTCGATTTCTCCTGCTATTACGAAGAAAAAGATGCTATTGGAAAAAGGTATAGAAGACAAGACGCAATCGGAACTCCTTATTGTTTGACTGTTGACAACCAAACAATTGAAGATAACACTGTTACCTTGAGGGACAGGGACACAATGGAACAGGAAAGGGTTTCTATTGATATGCTCGAAAAAATCTTAAGTGAAAAAGTTGACGTGAAAGAAGTCTTAAGGAATTTGATTTAAGTTGATCTTTTAGCTTTGAACTAAAGTAATCTACTTGACAAAAGTGGGACAGTTATTGATTGATGTTATTTATACCCGGTAAAAACATTAATTTTACTGCACTAAATTTTGCACCATGAAAAAAAGTATCGCTTTAGCTTTTACCTTATTTGTGTCATTGACCCTTTTTTCGAACAATAATGATTCACCTGTAGAAGCTAAATCTGAAACTGAAATCGACAGTTTAATTGATAATAGTCAGTATGCCTCTGCATGGATTAAAATTTGCGACACCCATCAGGACTCTTCTGCATCAACAATCATCAAAAAATCTGAGTTCTGTCTGAAGTATTTTTCACACACTTCTTTTCATTTAAAATTTTATTTTATTGATCTTCTCTCTGGAGAAACTTTATTACAAATTAGGCAAGGTGAAGTATCCACAAGCGAAGTATTTGCGGATTTCAATCCTGAAGAAAATCTACTTAACACAATTGGAAAAGATCAAGACAACCCTTACCTGCACTATTCCTTAGGTAAGTACTACTACGACGTGTTTTTAAGCTATCATAATAGCTGGAGAAAAAGCTCTAAAGAAACAATGGCTTTATATTATTACCATTTTATGGAGGCACACAAACAAAAAATCAAAACCGCCTTGAGTTGCTACGCTATCAGTTACTTTTATCAAAGCCGTCGAACCAATGTCAAAGCTGAAAGTTTTTTACTTGAAGCTTTACAAATTAATCCAAAGTATGCGGCGGCACATTACAACTTAGCTTATTCGTACAGTGTTCAAGACAGCACCGATCTCGCCCTGTATCACGCCCAACTAGCCTTTGATAACTATGAAATAAAAAGTCTTAAAGCAGACGCAGCATCAATGTGCGGCATCCTATTTAGCGATCTCAATAAGCATGAGGATGCAATTAATTGGCTGCTGATATCTGACGCAATGAATCCAGGAACTGTCATTGTCTATGAAACGCTGTTAATAAGTTATTTGGCTCTAAAGAAAAAAGGTGAGGCATTGCTAATAACAAAAAACCTCTATGCTTATGATTGGAGAACGGGACGGATTTTTAACGGGATTTTAGACGCGTATACGAACGAAAAACAAACCGACGACCTCCAGCTATTTTTAACGAATGAAATCACCTCAGGAACTGCTGATAAAGAATACCAAGGCTTCACTTACATGCACTTAACCCAAATGCACATCAATCTACTCGAAAATGGAAAAGCGAAAACAAACTTGGATAAAGCCAAATCCTGCTTTGATATTTGTTATGATAAGGATCACGCCATTTACCGGGTCCTTGAAAAATTAGACTGGACAATTAAACAGCCTTAGTGAATTGATTTTTCAAACTTTACTGTCACCTTTTTTCCAAAAGGATTGATATCAAACAACATATAGTTGCCGTCAATTGTATGTGATATATTTTCTTTACCCTGAAAAATAGATTTGACTGTTCTGCCTTTTAGATTAATTTTTATAGTCAATTTTTCATCAAACTTATTTTTATCCAAAGTACAAGTTAAACTAAACACAACTTTCAATTCTTTTTGACTGTGTATTTTTAGCAGCGTGGAGGACTTTTCCTTGTGGTATTGAATTGCATCTTCAAAAGTAGTTAACCATACCTCGTCCTTGTGCGACAGCAGAGTATCGCACACATCATTTAGGAACTTGTCGGGCATAGCATCCCACCCTTTAGGAATAGAATCATTGTACACGGAATGAATCATAAATGTCAGTAATCCTCCTCCTTCCTTTGCAAAGTCAATCCACTTCCCCATTTTGTTTCTACTCAATACGCGCCAAACACGAACTGTTTTAATTCTGTAATAGTCATCTGGAGAAATCACGAAATCATACTTAATATCTCCTTCACTTGCGGAGGAAACACCTCGTGCACCAATATGATTCTTCTTGACATAATTAATAATTTCAGGGTTTTTAGTGCCCATAGGGTATGCAAACGTTAGAGATTTTGCACCTGGTATATGTGAGCGAATAAATTCACGAGTAGTAAATATTTCCCTTGCAGCTTCTTTGAATTTTATTGACGTTAAATCTGGATGACTAATGGTATGATTAGCTATTTCAAGACCGTTCTCTTGTGCAAACTTCAAAATACTATCACCTGCGGCTTTTTGCTTCACGTTATTTAACGTAATGAAAAAGGTTGCTGGAATTGACTTATCAACCAGCATTGGGACAACAAGTTTTTCATGACAATCTAGCCAATCGTCAAATGTTAGCACAACAGCAGCTTTTTTATCGCTCTTCCAATTACAAATACTGACGTCTTGACCAATGGAATTGAACGAAAAGAACAAGGAAATAACAAAAATCAAAATTCTCATTTGAATAATTTACTTCAAAAGTAAAGATAATCTAAGCATGATATCAAGACATTCTTTAAATTAGTGTTGATCTAAAACCAATTATACATGTTTGATTTAAGTGAAGAGCAAATAATGATTAAGCAAACTGCAAGGGAGTTCGCTAAAACAGTATTACATCCTGGCATTATTGAAAGAGATGAAAATCAAAGTTTCCCTGCTGAACAAATAAAAAAAATGGGCCAGTTAGGCTTTATGGGGATGATGGTTGACCCTGAATACGGAGGTTCGGGACTAGACAGTATTTCGTACGTTCTTGCTATGGAAGAAATAGCTAAAGTTGATGCTTCCGCAGCAGTAATCATGAGTGTAAACAACTCACTGGTGTGCTGGGGTATTCAAGAATACGGAACTGAAGAACAAAAGAAAAAATACTTAACACCACTTGCGAAGGGTGAAATTCATGGAGCGTTTTGTCTTTCCGAGCCAGAGGCTGGTTCGGACGCTACTTCTCAAAAGACTACTGCTATTAAAAATGGCGACCAATATGTAATAAACGGCACTAAAAACTGGATTACTAGCGGAAATACAGCATCAATTTACATCGTCTTTGCTCAAAGTGATGTAAGTAAGAAACACCGTGGGATCAATACATTTATTGTTGAAAAAGATTCCGTGGGTATAACTGTCGGTCCTAAAGAAAACAAAATGGGCATCAGGTCTTCAGACACTCATTCGGTAATGTTTAACGAAGTTATAGTTCAAGCTAAAAATAGAATTGGAGATGAAGGTTTTGGATTTTCCTTTGCCATGAAGTGCCTGAGCGGAGGTCGATTAGGAATTGCTTCCCAAGCATTAGGAATTGCAGCTGGGGCCTTTGAATTATCTGTTAAATACGCCAACGAGAGAAAGTCGTTTGGCAAAGAAATAATTAAGCATCAAGTAATCGCTTTCAAATTGGCTGATATGAAAACGAATATTGAAGCAGCTAGACTCCTTTGTTTAAAAGCTGCGTGGTTAAAGGATAAACAGCAAGATTACACTACTGCTAGTGCGGAGGCAAAACTTTTTTCATCGCAAACAGCAATGGATGTTACAACCGAAGCTGTACAAATACATGGCGGATACGGTTTCGTGAAAGAATATCACGTAGAAAGAATGATGAGGGATGCAAAAATCACTCAGATCTACGAAGGAACTTCAGAAATTCAAAAGATTGTTATAAGCCGAGGATTAATAGAGTAACCTTACAACAATAGAAATAATAGTGAAGTCAACATCCCTTTTTTACAACAACACCAGGCACATATACGAACCTTTACTTTTTCTTTTTTTCAATAAAGGAAGAAAAATGGTTGCTAGAAAAACGAACGACAAGGTTAATAGCAAGGGTGACAGCGTATTAGAGATTGGCTGTAATCAAGGTCAAATTCTGCATCTTCTTCGGTCCGACATCAACTATACTGGAATTGATGTAGCAGAGAAATGCATCACGAAAGCTTTGAAAAAACATCAAGATCGTCCATCTGCTAACTTTTCAGTCATCAATGGAGAAAACAGTCAGTTCCAAAATAATTCATTTGACAGCATAATACTAGCTCATGTTCTGTCGGTTACTCCAAACCCTAATGCTCTGCTTCAGGAATCCTACAGAATACTTAAGCCAGGAGGTACAGTTTACATAGTGAACCATTTTTCAGACAGTCACTTTTTTAAAACGCTAAACTCATTCTGCAAGAAACTCTCCCTAGGTGTCGACTTATATTTTCCTTTTAATGTCGTCATTCAATCGAAAGGATTTAATATTGTAAAGCAGAAAAAAATCAATTTCTTTTGGACGTACGTGGAATTAAAAAAAACATAGTTTTCGGCTTACTTCTTGTCGCAGTGCCGATGTTAGCTTGCTGTGCAATATATTTGATCTTTAGAAGTCCTGATACGGTAATCTATCAACTCTATAAACACTTACTTGGCGCTGAGTATTTAAACAACACCAGGACCGCCTTTCACAACTCTTCATTAATCATCCCTTCCTGGTTTAAATACAACTTACCTGGTGGACTTTGGGTTTTTGCTTACGCTAATCTTTGTTTCTTGTTTCTGAATACCGGGACAAAAAATTACTACAAAAAAATCCTATTGCTCTTATTTACAATTGTTACTTCTTTGGAAATCCTTCAATTATTAAACATCACCGATGGAAGGTTTGACGTATTTGACATCACATTTTATGCTTTCGGAGCATTGGCCTCTTTTATAATTTGCAGCGTCAAACATAACGGGTTACAAAGACGTCGAATATTGATAAATGACGGTCGTAAGTTATATACTCTCAGTTTTACGATTTCTGTATTCTGTGCCAGTATATACTTAGCAGATATTTTAATTTCTAATTAGATCAATTTTAACTCGGATTAGAAAAACTTGAGAATGGAACTAGTTGGTTAAAGCAATGGCGCTGCGAACTGATATTTTTTTACCATTATTGAAGGCTACTATAAAAGCATCTGAAATTCCTAAGCTGACGATTTGAGTCCTTAATTCATCAGCATCAGATTTAGTTGTAAAACTTCCCGCTGTATACAATAACAAACCTGAGGCTGTTGCAGTATATTCTATTCCGAAAGAACTGAGCTGACTTAAAGTAGCATTATTTGCAATGTCAATTTGCTTTCTGAAAGCAGCAATTTGAACTTTAAAAATTACTCCAGTTGAACTAACTTCATTTTGATTGTTATTTGAAGTGGAATTAGCAGACTCCATAGAATTTGAATTTGCCCCACTAGATGAAGAACTAGTGGCCTCATTCACTTTAATTCTTTGACCGTTTTTGTAGGTCACTACGTATGCGTCAGTTACCCCTTTAGCTCTCACCTCATCCCTGCGCTCGTTTGCCTCATTAATATCTCTGTATACTCCTGTTGAATACCTAATATACCCATTGCTTGTATTGAAGGTTTGTAGTGGCGTTATGTTAAATAACTGCGTATTTGTTCTTGTTGAACTGTAAACTCCTATTTGCACTGTGTAATAAACACCATTCACATCATTTATGTTTCTAGCGGATGCTGCAGTTCCACTTTCTCTACGTGGTCTATTACGAATACCAGAAAATTTATCAATTGGATTAGCCCTTCCTCCTCCTGTACTTTTAGCTTCCGCTTCAGTAATCCCTAGTTTTTTCAATGCCTTAACTTCCTTTTCTTCATTGACAGCATAACTTTCTTGTTCATCAGCTGTAGCATTGTTCCTTTTGTCATCCGCCCCTTCCATGTTAATTCTTCGCCCATCAAAAAACGCAACAACAAAAGCATCTGAATAACCTAAATTTCTTATTCGACCTTTAGCCATATCAGCAGCATGGAAACTTTTGAAAAGCCCAGCTGTGTACCTGGTAATTCCAGCGGAAGTTTTCTCCCCACTCAACGGTGTTATTCCATTAAACATCGCTGGATTTATTTTTTGTCTAAAGGCTCCTACTTGAACTTTATAAACAAGACCTGAAGGCAAAGAGATATCAACAGGAATAACTGTACGAGAATTATACCTTGAAGTAGTTATTACTTTGAATCCATCTTTCTCTGCCATTGTGCTTGGAGAATAGGTCCCCTTTGTATCATCATGATCATAAGATGGATAAGAAATTTCTCCTCCGTTGAGTACAAGGGCTCGATCTTTTTCATTTTCAGAAAGCGCTGCTAAAATCAATTCAGCCTCCTTCCTTTTGGATTTTGCTTCAGTTAAGTTATTAGCTGAATAGTACTCCTCTTTTTTATATGCAACCTCTCTTTCTTCAGCTTGCTCTCTGAAAGAATTCGCTTCTTCAATTTTTTTGTTTTTCTCAACACCATTTGGCAAACCTTCCGCTTCACTCAAAGCATTCTCTGACTTGACCTTATTTGTTTGGCCTAAAAACTTTAATTCTTCTATTTTAGTTTTCCTTTGCTCTTCTTGAGCTTCAATATGTTGAGCTTCAGTAATTAGCTTTTCATAAGCCAAATAATATTCCGACTTTGAAACTTCTGACAGGTTATCACCCCCGCTGGAATTACTATTTGTATTGTCGTTTGTGTTGTCGTTTGATTGATAAGTATCAGTGTCTATTTTTTGTACATTACCATCAACTGAAATTGCTGTGTTACCAACAGTAGTAGAAGCTACCAATTCATCCTCTCCTTCAATTTCGGCTGTCTCACCTACAGAAATTAACGATGGATCAACCTCGAACGAATTATCAGCGAACAATTCGTTTTCAGGTTTTCTAGCACTGTCCTTATATTTCTTTAAGGCTTCTTTTTGCTTCAGCCTAGCATAAGCTGCAATCTCTCTTGCTTCATTGGTTTTATTAATTTTCACCAACGGGTCTGCTTCGGAGTTCGCTTCCGACAATTTTGTTTGAGCCTGAACGTATAATCTAGTGGATTTCTCTTCTAACCTAAACCCTTCAGCCGCAAGAGAGTTCTTATTCATTGACTTTTTAGCTTCTTCTATTAAGACAGCGCTTTCTTCGTATGCCGTAAAATCTTCTTGAGCCTCGTAGTTGAAATCGGTCAATTTTTGCTCGTCACGAGCTAATTCATATAAATTAGCTTCTTCGAATAATTTTTGTTGCTCATATGGGTCAGAAGTCTGAAGAGCTTTGTTCATTAGTGACTCTGCTTTACTCTTGTACTCCAGTCTTTTTCTAATTTCCTTTGCTTCTGCAGCTGCCGCTAGTTGATCTGAATCACCTACGCTTTGATCGTTAGTATCATTATTTTCTTCAATCCGGGAAGAATCGTCAGGTTCTTCAGTAGACGGATCATTGGAAGCGTAAGCAGAAGAACCTGTTGATGAGTCAGTTGAACTATCAGTATTATCAGTACCAGAATTATCTGATGTGTCATTTGTGTTATCAGCAACATCGCCTATGCCATCTAATACTTCGCTTCCGCTATTCCCACCACCACTTTCAATCTCATCACTAACTTCTGCGCTATTCGCTGTAGTAGCTGTATTACCAGCCTCATTAATTTCTTCATCAGAAATACTATTTGAATCTTCATCAGTATCGTTAGCATCTTCTGCATTATTTGCTGTAGTAATTGTATTACCAGCCTCATTAATTCCTTCATCAGAAATACTATTTGAATCTTCATCAGCATCGTTAGTATCTTCTGCATTATTTGCTGTAGTAATTGTATTACCAGCCTCATTAATTCCTTCATCAGAAATACTATTTGAATCTCGATCAGCATCGTTAGTATCTTCTGCATTATTTGCTGTAGTAGTTGTAGTACCAGCCTCATTAATTTCTTCATCAGAAATACTATTTGAATCTTCTGATTGGCCTTGATCACTATCGACAACTTTTATAGAAGCGGTATTGATTTCAT
>Ga0115000_10000861_pt1 | contig 27755 bp, 29 predicted proteins | sample ArcticOcean_MG_C_6_FD_89690 | JGI IMG/M metagenome (GOLD analysis project Ga0115000, IMG submission 89690) | Marine microbial communities from western Arctic Ocean - ArcticOcean_MG_CB8_128 | ecosystem: Environmental > Aquatic > Marine > Oceanic | place: Arctic Ocean: Canada Basin | collected... | reverse complement strand
GGCTAAAAAGATGATGAATAAGTGATAACGATGTCTTACTCAACCCGATTCAATAGACTTCCTCTGTTAGTTAAGTTAGGAATTGCTCTGGGTGTCACTGTGGCTGTCGGCAAAGTCTGGGAAAAAGTCTAATTAGACATCAATTAACTATAAATAGGTAGTCAACCAATACTCCTCATGGGAGTTTTAACTTTTGATTGGGATGATGTTTCCATATCTAATTCTAAAGTTCAGCAGGCTCTGTGCCAATTGACCGAACATTTTGGACAAGAGCGAATATGGTATAGGGTCTCTTCAAGTGGTCAAGGACTTCATGTCTTGCTGGGAGAATTGGATGAATCTTTCAGCCTTCTTCCGATACCTATTGACGACACTGAATCATTTCGTTGGAGATCTTATTTTTATGATTATGGATTAGAATGTGGGGGTAGGCTTAGAGCAGACAATGAACGTTATGCTCATGGATTTCCAGTTGGTCGTTTATTTAGTCACAAAGATAATTCCGAGGCAGGTCCTTGGACTGTTTATAAGGAGTTTTCTCAATGAATGAAATTGAGTCCAGAGCATTATACCATTTATTTCAGTATCAATTAGATTCGGGATATCTTTATTTTGTGAACGGTGAACCTGTGACCGACCCCCGGCAACTAATTGAAGCAATTGAGTCAAATCGGATTATTGTTTCTGTTAATCCCCATAAATCTTAATAAGATATATATAGGTAGTCCACTAACACAGCATTATGACAGAGACAAGGTATTGGCAAAGAGTCGGATTTAGAGTTTCACTCGAACAAGCCGAAGAAATAATTGAAAAGATGGGCGAGGGTGTCAGTGGTAAAATCATGGATGAAGATACTGAAGAATATGCCAATGTAGCATCAGTTGATATTCATAGTGCTCACCAAGAAGTAACCACATTATTTGATAATTCGGATACTACTGAAACAGTAGATGAAGATAATTCTAAGATTTTGGCATTGATGGATTTTGAAAGAGGTCGCAAACAATTTATTCTCGATTGTAAAGCAAGTGGCATGGAACTTCCCGATGCTAAGTTAGCATATGAGGCTGCCAAAGCCACCATGGTTCGTGAGTCACTGGGATTGCCAGAAATCGTTGAAATCAATGAAGAGGAGTGACTACCTCCATGCCCAAGGATGAAAAGGGGTATGATTTTTCTTTAGACCCAGAAGAAGAGATGAGAAAAAGAGCGAGAGCGAAAGATACTCGTCCACTTCCACTCACGGAATCCTTAGTTTTTGACATTGTAGATTATTTATTAGGTAATGAAGGTTACGGATATTCTACAGAAATATCCGAAAAAATGGTTCAATTAAAGCCTCGTCGCTATACTTCACGAGAAGTTATTGGAGTTCTTCGCAATAGACCTATGTTTAAACACGCACAATCGAAAGATCGTAGAGGTGGTATTCGTTGGCGATTAGATTTATTAGCATTAGTGAAATACTTAGAAGTTAAGTCATTTGTTAATCGTGCTACCGAGCGTGGTATTTTTGAAAGGCTTAGAGAATTGAAATGGAGGCAGATTTTAATGACGATTGCATCTTTAGAAAAGTTAATGGATGAGATGGGAATAAACTCCGAACCGGAACTTGAAACCCTTGATTCTTGTTATGAATCTTTGGCCACAGTATGGTCTTAATGGGATACACCTATTCGGATTATATTACGGATAAAGTCCCAAATAGTCCGAAAGTTATAAGTAGTTGAACCGGCACATTATTACTATGCCCTATTTTATCCGCCGATATGAAAAAGGGGTAAAAAACTCTGGTTGTAAAGACATCATAGTTTCAGAAACAAATATTCCAATTGAAACATTTATTAATTTGGCTCATGCTACAGGTCCGGGAAAATATATTTTAGGACAGCGGGGTAAGGGAATACGTGGTTTCAACAAAATTACTGATTGTCAAGTAGAATTAGAAGAAGACGTCACGATTGATAATACTTATGGTTCTCTTGAAATGGATAGTTTCGCAGCAGAAGATTCAATTTCTGTTAAACGTAATTTGCGTCTAAGTGATATGTCAGATCGAGAAATTAGCGATTTGATGCACACTATGGAAACTTCAGATATTAAATCTGATGATGAGTTTACTAAGTTCCGAAAGGATTTGTCGGCATTAAATCGTGAACTTCGTAGCCGTATGACCACCAGTAATCACAATGTTGTTAAGACAGAACATAATGCAGAAAATGCATTTACTGGGCCATCTGTGAAAGATATGCCTGTTGCTTCCGCAATGTTTGGTGTGTCACCATGGACCACAGGTGCCATTGGAGTAGTTATTGGTGGATTAGCAGGTGCTATTGGAACTTCTATGTATTATAAAGGCAAGATTGATAATCTTGGTTCTGAAATTGATAATATCGGAGTAAAATTGGCTGAGGCAGAAATTGCTATTAATCGGGCCGAAGAACATCGAAAGAAAGATACTGCAGTTAAGGCAGCAGAAACCGAGTTTGATCGCCATAAGTTCTTTGATGCAGAATTACTTAGAAATTACCAAACCCGTAATACCCCACAATATTGAGGTTTTAATTTGGATGAAAAGTTAGATTTAAAAAGTTTGCACACTATGTTGCAGAGTTACCGTCGTTTATTAGAAAAAGAACGTCAACATAATTTATTAGTTCAATTTGATACATTTATGGAACAAATAGGTGTTTCTAATGAATCTGATAGTGAAGAATATTTTGAAGATTTTATGTCTATGTTAACTGTTTTAGAAGATAAGGATTTACTTGCTAAAGATAAGATGAAGCAAGCAGTCGAATCTGATTTTTTCCACCAGATTATGTCAGTTAAAACCAGTTTCAGGGAACGAGAAATGCGTAAGTTAACTCATCAACTTTGTGATTTTATTGATAAGTCTGCTGCTAATGCTGTTGATGATGATTCCTTTTTACAATCATTATTGGCTAACTCATTACGCCAAGCAGCAAATGCAATTGAATCTACAATTCGTGAAGAGCGTTCCGAAGGCCAAACTATGAATGAAGTTTGGGTAGATGCTCTCAAAGTGGGACTCTCCTTTATGAAGTAGATACCACAAGATATATATACGAGAAACAACGATGGGATATTATGCCAGAAGAGAATCCCTTCGATCACTTGATTCAGAGAGATGAATTGGAAGAAGTAGAGCGTTTATTGTCAAAAGAACGAAGTGCCCCACAGGTGAGTAATAAAAAGAAGGAAAAGCAAAAGTCTTTAATGGAATTATTAGTTGGTAGCAACAATCAAGGTGATTTAGCACGTAAGTTTAATGTAGATCCTGATATGTCAGATAAAGTTTTAGTTCCAGTTCTCAATTTCTTAGATAAGTATGGTGTTGGAGACAGCATTTCTGGAAATCCTGCAGCACAAACCGCAGGTAGCCTTATTGAGTTTCTTACTGATGTCACACCAGTAGTAAAAAATGCCATGGAATATTTTGCAGGCAAGCAAAAACAATTATCTGATGAAGACCGTGATTTCCTTAATCAAATTAAAGAGGCACAGACTACTGGAGACATGGGATTATTCATTGGTGAAACTTTAGAACCTGTTGTAGAAGAAGAGGCAGTCCAAAGAACAATTAAAAAACCAAAGACAATTAATGAAGGGATTCCATTAGATCGGGATATTTTATCAGATGGTGTTGATTGGAATGAAGCCATGGGAATCGCCCCATCACCTCAAGAAGAATATAGTGCTGAAGTCCATAATTCATTTATGACATTAGGTATTGAAAAATTGGCTGCCGAATCTGGGATGTCTATGGAACAGATTAGAGGTAGTGATAGGCAACTAAAGACCAACAATTTCGGTTCTACTTCAACATCCATTGATTATACTAAAGAAGGATTCTCTTTAGATTTAGGATTGGAAAAAATCAATGAAGCCATGAAAATGGAGAAACAAAGGATTGCACACAGTAGTAAAGTAACCTTCAAGAATGCTGACAAAATGCCAGTTCCTGAAAATCTTGGTGGTGACAGCAATCCAATGAGTGGCAGCACACGTATGATACCATCCTTTTCTGGTTTCCTCGAACCTATTGATTTGACACTTATAGAAGATATTCCAGAAGAAGTTGTAGAATCTCCTTGGCAAGAAGATGATTTCCACCCAAGTGATTTTGATGAGTCTATTTCATACCCAACAGAGGAAGAAATGGCAGTTGAACCAAAGGCCAAAAAATCAAAACCAAAGAAGAAAACTACCAAAACCACTAAAATCATTGATGAAGGAGTCGTGGAAAATGATGGTGGAGAAGACTGAAATTATAAATCCAGTTTGGGCAAGGTTTTGCACAGTTCAAATTGATGATTGGTTAGATTGGATAACATCCATACATGTTAATTCTTATTTAGAAATGGCAGAAAGATTTATTGCATTAAATCCATTCTATGTTCCCGACAGTAATAAAGACCGCACACCTCTATTTGATCAGTTAATGGTAAACGAAGCATTTTTATCTTCTTTGTCAGATACAGGATTATCTGTTTGGGCCAATTCTAATTTTAGGGATTTTTTAGTTGCACTCAGACCATATGGTCGGGTTGACAAGCAAATGCAATATCTTATTGATTTCTTTGACACACACATTAGTTGGTTTTCTCGAGTTTATCAATTTGTCAGGGCATCTGCCATCATGTCATTGCGAGAAGATGGTCGTAAGATTTGACACAATCCAAAACTATAAGTAGTTGGGGAATGTATCTTTATGTATGCCTACTCTCACTGAGCAGCAATGTGACGATATCATCAGGTATCTTCAAACTGAGGCTTTTAAGGACAATGTTTTGAGTGGTGTCTTTATCGACGACATGGTAGATTTACTTAATGATAATGGATGGGCTATCCCTCAAGCGAGTGGTCGTGGAAAGAATCTGTTAGGGACTTCTGGAAATACTCAAAGATATGCATCACTAAAATCAGATAAAGTTACTTTGGCACAAGCAGATGCTGATTCAGTAGCACTGGGTTTTAATAATTTAATAGAACGTGATGATTACACTCGTAATATCAGAGTTAAAGGAAAGGCTACCACAGGAACCCAAAAGACTACTAAGACTACTCCTGCAGGAGTTACTCCACCATGTAGAAACCTATCTGCTACTTTCTTCGATCATAATGGCATGATGGCTACAAATATTATTTCTATTGCGAACACAGGTTCGCCAGATGCTGGTTGGATTGTATCTGCGAAAAAAGTAGCCAAGGGAATTAATTATACTACTGAGTTTCCAATCAGTGTCGGTGCTTCATATATTACAGGGGACAGAGGAATAAATCAATCATTAACAGGACTTTCAGGTTCAGCACCCGCAAATGTCCAACCCCCGGTTGCAGTTGCACCAGCAGTAGTAGCAGCAGCAGTAGCAGTAGTAGAAGAAGAAGAAGAACCAGAAGAAGTAGTCCCAGAACAAGTCGCTCCCAACCTCTCAGCAATCCCATTTACTGAAACATTAAAGCCCAAACAAATTAAAGGTTATGATGCTGCAAAAAACGAGAAGCGTCGCCTTTCTATTAGTGCCTACGAAGAACGTGACAAAACCAAAAGTGGTTCATACCCATATCCATTAAAAACACAACCAATTTATTTTGTTTTGACTCCCTCAGTTGATGATTCCCAACTTCAGATTCCTAAATCATTTATAGATCCTGACAGTTCTTTTGAAGACGGATTTGTAGATGGTCCCGCATTCAACACCCCTCAAGGTGTTTTGATTGCACAAGAAGGCAAAAAAGTTCATTTTACTACATTAGTTAATGGTATACTTAATTCAGATGGTATAGACTTGACTAATGCCATCGCTTCATTTACACTTAAGTGGTCACAACCCGGAAGTTCACAAAAGATAGAATTATTTGAGGCCAAGGATAAATCCGGTGATGTTATATTTAAAGTAATCGACGGTGAAATTACACAAATACAGTCCAGTTTTACTCAAATGAGCGGCGACCCTGCAGATTTATTAGTTCCAACTCCAAACATAAAAATTATTGGGACTGTTCTGCAACTTATTATTGGTGCCCAAGGTGGAGCAAACCTAAGTTTGCCTGAAACTTTACAGGCAAGTGCAATAACATTAGGTTACCCAGATCCATCATATAATGAGGGACTATTACAAATAGTGGAAGATGAGTTAATAACCAACTCTGCAAAAATATTATTTTATTCTACTCAAACACAACCTGTTGCCACAGTTGATGTTTACGAGCAAATTATGGTTGATCTTGATGGTTCAGAATTGCCTGCTGATACAGTATTGGCACGAATTATTGGAAAAGTAGAAGATGTAGTAGATAATGCTACCACATATATCAAAGTATTTTTAGACTTTGGTTACACAGGTGCAAAAACCACAGATTTATTTTCAGGAGTATTGCCAGATGATGAAGAAACCCGTTTGTGTGCACTTATATTTATGGGCGACAATTTTGATTTAGATATTGATGGTGTTAATTCGGAGTTAGGATTATTAGACAACATTGATAAGATGGCTGCTTTAAAATCACTTTTAACCAGCACACCTGTTCCCGCAATAGATAGTGATGGAAATAATTTAGGTTTTTCTACTGTTAGTGATGCTACCCTAACTTTTGAGAACAATGGATTAACTAAAGTCATACAAATCCCTGATTTGAATGGTGAATTAATCGGAATAGATAGAAATGGAGATACAGTTAAAGGAAAAGTTGACTCTATTCAGGTTCATAAAGGTAATTCTGCTGCAGCATATGAAACTCAAAAGCAGATTCGTAGGAGTAATAGATTGTCACCAATTTACAATTTAAAAAATCCATCTGCTACGGATCAGAATGCAACAGCATCAGTAGCATTCCGTATCGGTCGCAAGTATTATGTTATTGGTCGACGTCAAGGACAAGCAGTCCTTATTGAGATAGATTTAAATTACCAAACGGGGGCTTAATAATGACAGATGAATATTTTAACGCTGATGATGAAGAATTGCCTGAAGCATTAGGTGATGATGAAATGGATGAACTTATGGATGAATTGGACATAGAAACAATTGAAGACCTTCCAAATGAAGAACAGATAGAAGACCTCATGGACTTTGATGGGACCGTTGACAATGTTAGTGAGGAAGATGATGAAACACCAGCAATTCCAGAGATTCCTGATGCCAAACAACCAATCAGTAATGTAAATGTAGATGAGTCAGAAGTTCAAAACATTATACATGCATTAAATGAAGGATATTTCTCCGAAAAATTAGATGATGATGAATTGTCTCCATTGATAGGACTTGTGATGACAACTACTGAAGCCAATAAAGAAGAACAGACAAAAAAACTATCAAAATTATCGCCAATTTACACCCCAGAAATTGATAATCAGCCACTATCATCAAAACAATTATTATTAGAAAACTTGGAAACTGTTATTGGAGATAAAGCAACTAAGTTAATTTCTAAGATTGCTAACTCCCATTCAGGTAGTATTGCCAATGTTGCCAAGATTATACCCCTTGCAGATATCGCCCGTATTGACATTCTTGATAACAAGGACGGAAGACCTCGGTTCATCCAACTTATTGATATCAATGGTGTAGATGTAAGTTCAATGTTAAAATTACCCCTCAATGAAGATGGTGAAATTGAAGTGCAACAATTATTGGACAATTCTGTTTTTACTAATTTAGAGCATGATACTGGTAATGGATACAAAGCAGATGGTATGGGTGCTGCTTTACAGGGTGCCCTAACTGAGTTTGAGACCCTGATAAATGAAAAAGGAAATCGCCAAAAGCGCATAGATTTACTGAAGTGGATGCGAACACTTATATTTAAATTAAATGATGTATTCGGTTTCGACAATTACCAACAACTTGAAGCATTGATTGCAGCATGGTTGATGAAGAACTCCACCTGTAGGTTGTCTGGTATCCCCGGCACAGGAAAAACTACAGTAATTAATTGTGCAGCCACACTACTTGGCAACTCATACGGATTCCACACAGGTAAAACATATGTAGCAGGAACACAATACTTGGATGATTTTAATAATGCACCTACTTCTAATTTCTATGGAACTAACCAGTCCAGTGATAACATCTACAAACCTGTCGAGTTCGATAAAGGTATGTATTACGATATTAAATATAATCAAAAGGTATATGAAGGAATTGCATCGGATTGGAACGTTTGGCGTTTCGAGGATTGGTCACAACCAGAATTAGATGATAATAATAATTATAATTACACAAAGTCTAAGAGAAGTGGTGCATATCAATATAACTTTAAGTTCCTTCGCAACCAAGAACCAGAAGTAAAAAATATACACGGATCTGTTTTATTTCCATCAATAGATTCAAAGAAGGTAATTACTGTTGATACCTATCGTGAGTTGTTCGTTAATTGTTGGTCAGTTTTAGTTCCAAAGGATTTTAATTTAAATATATATAATGAAGATACAACTAATAAAGTTGATCCATTCAAAGACAATCCACATTGGAATCCAAATGGTCCAGATAATGGCAAAGCATACAAAGAATGTGAAAAGGTCACTTTTATCAAACCAATTCAAATTATTGATAGAAATGGTGAGTTTGTTGCTTTTGAGCAAGGAGATAAGCCAAAATATGGTCCATATGAGATGGGACTACGTAATTCACAACACGATTCCCAATTTTATGGACAAATGTTAAAAAGTATCCCATTAAGTGCTCGTAAACAACTTATATTAACTACACAAAGTAGTGGTATTTATACAGATGCTGGACGTAATGAAGGTTACTGGTTCAGGGAAATGCTTTGCCATTTCCTTCGTGATAAACGTGCAAGCCCAGAATCAAAAAATGGAATTGATGAAATTGGTTCAGAGATGCTACAAGAAATTGGTGTTGCTAAGATTGACTACGATAAGCGACCTGATGAAGTTTTGTATGGTTTAGAAATACAGAGTGTTACTGAAACTAATCCCGTAACAGGTGCAGAAACCAATACTTTCGTATTCGAGCCAGAGCCTAAACCTATTGTTACCCAATCAATTAAGTTCTTTAATGAAGCAAATAGGTCCCAATCTGGAGTAGAAGATGCTATTCTTGGATTACTTGCTGAAAGAGAAGTAGAATATCGAGGAAAGGTTTTCAAATCCCCACCATTCGTTGCATGGATGGATACCAACCCACACCAAAAAGGAAACGATCTTGCTTTTACTGACCGTATTGATATGGAATTATTGTTCCGTTCTGTTGGACTTGGTGGTCGTTATGACCAACTAATGGGTGAATATGGCGGTGCAGGTGCTGGCGAACCACAACTTAGAATTGTTCAAGATATGACTCAGACAAATAGTGGTTTTACACCTATGCGTATGAATAACTTAATGAAGGTTTGGGGCACAGTTTCCAAACTTGGATTCACCCCTCCGGGTGCTTCATACAATGGATTAAGAGATATTAGTATGTTGTCTATGTTGTTTTCTCAGCGATTCGCTAAGAGGCCGACCTCAATAGAGGGTGGTGGCCAAACTATTGATTATTCATTCAATGAAGGTCTTGGAAATATCCACGAATCACCACTTCTTGATTATTCAATTACCACCAATACAGAATCTTCCGGTGAAGTAACCACCACACCACTAATTAGTGAAGCAGATCTGGATGCGGGTTCGTTACTATCTTTCGGAGATTTCTCAAGTTCTGACTCTACTAACGCACACGTTCCATCATCAATTACTCGTGTTCTCGGTTTCCGTTTCACTAAATCTATTGTGAAGTTGAGCCAAGCACTATCTTTCCTCCGTGGAAAGGAATATGTTGGTAGAAAAGAAATCCTTGATGCTGTCCCATATACACTCGCCCACCGTTTAGGTCGTGCTAAGTCAGGTGCACTTGATTTGGCAGGGAACAATAAAGGTATAGATGGTTCTCAAATTAAATATGTTAATGAACAAGAGTTTATCCGTGAAATATTGGTTCGAGGATATATCGAAAATAAGGTTACGACTGGTGTTGGTGAACAGGGGCAGAATATTCTCGATAATTGGGATTTGTTTTATCAAAGATGCCGAGATGTTCTCTCATCAGTTCCATCAGTTTGGCAGTATGAGGCCGATGTAATGTTACCATTACATCAAGCAATCCGTGAAGGAGATGCAGCATCTATGACTTCTGTAACACCAGTTCACTGGCATATTGCTACAATGGTTGTTGAAGAAGAGCGTATGGCTTCTAACAAATCAAACTCTACTACCAAACCAAACAGAAGTTATGATGTTGAAAATGCTGGAGCAGATGGGAAACCAAAGAACTTAGGTGATTATTCATCAATGTATTCCTACTTCCAAAACATGATTTTGGATCCTACTGGTGGTGGAGGAGAACCAATTCTCTTTGATTTCTATCGTGTTCGTGGGATTATTGCCCGTAATCAAAACTTATTTTCTCACGACCGTGCTCGACTATTATCTATGTTAGACTCAGAAATACGTTCAATTGCAGGAAGTTCAGTTTTGAACTCACCACAGAATCCAATAGATGCTTTAGGGACTGGATCTATTCAACCATTCCCAATGGGAGTCACAAAAAGACCAGTAGGAACAATACCCTCTGGCACAGTGATAGGCACCCAAAACGATTTCTATGGGGATTCAGATGGAGGGCCTGCAGATAAACCAGCAAGAATGGGTTGGAGAACTTATTACGATAGTATGGGTCCATATGGTATTCTTATCCAACGTGGCCAAACCAGTGGTTTAAATGCTATGGATTTGGGAGCGTCAGGAGGTATTGCTACCCCCATGGGACTTACTGCAGATGGAAACGCCACAGCAATAAATAATGCTGACCAAGGTTTGAGGTCTATTGGTCGTTATATGACCCAACAATCAGGCAATAAGTCACTTAATTCAGCCCGTTCAGATATATTAACAGTATTAAATAATTTCTATACTACTTTTGAACAGTATGTTACTGAAGGACACATCTTTACTAACTTTGGTGATGCTGCAAATATGACGATGGTTAAAATTGGTTTTGAAGAATGGTGCAACGATGCTATTACTGCACTTAAGAAAAATGTAGATGATCCAAATAATGCACCTGATGACGATGTTATTGGTTGTTTTGTTCTAAAACACGCACCAACTACTGTCCCACAAGCAACTAATCGTGGAATGCATGGTGACGACACCCTTCGTCTTTGGGTAAGGCTCCAAAGAGCGGGACTGTTGGCAGAGGCACAACCATCAGAAAACGACAGTGAATATGTTACTATGGTATTTACTGCAGGTATTACTTCTGCTTTAGGAACAACTCAAAAAGAGAATACAGGAGAGTTGGCACAAGGAACACAAATATACATACTGCCAGCAGATTTTAAAGACCAATACCACACTACTTCATTTGCTATTGAAGGCACATGGGGTGCAGCCGGAAATGATTGGATGAAACAAGTGACTGCTAAATTACCAACCAAGCAGAGAATTGATACTAACTCTTGTTTAATAGACACTGGAAATATGTCATTACAAGATAGGAACTTCTTCAATGCACGGTTTAAAGATTGTATACAATGATAAACTTTATATAGTTATAGCAACCCATTAAGGTTATGGCAGATAGTGCAGTTACTCAAGCAAACTCAGAGTTTGCAGATGCTTGGGCTTTTCTCAAGTCAGCAACTGGTATGCCAACATCAGTTAAATGTTATTTAGGTGATTCTTATAAGGGTGCAAAAACAGATTCCAAAAATGTAGAGTTTAGTAGTAGTTTCATGCAAAAGTGTATTCCAGATAATTTTCATGGATATCCTCTTGGACACATTGCCCGCATTTCCGGAACTACCTTTGTTATTGGCCATGAACTGGGACACCTGACTACACACCCCGGCAGAGGATGTGACTGGATGGAAGAGATTAAAAGTTATCCTTGTGCTCCAAGTCAAAAAGGTGATTGGAGTAATGTTCTTTCTGATATTGTAGTTAATTTTAATGTTACAAGATGTTCTAATTGGAAGCAAGTTCCAGATAAAAAGTTAGAAGCCCTTTATAGAACTGCCATGGGCGAGGGTCGTATGTGGGAATTGTTGACTCGACAATGTGGAATCGGTGATAATGCCGGTGCTCATTTAACTAAACATAATGATTTAAGAGCCCGTGCACAAGTAGTAGATAATCGATGGGCACCGCCCGGCGGATCTCCGGGTGAGTTAGAGGGTCTTGACCCAACAACAGGAAAACCAACATATAATACACCTTTGTATCAAACTGTTCAAGGACATGGTTTAGGCACACAGTATTATCCACCAATTGGTTTTTGTTTGGGCTTAAACTTAGATCCAAACAAATGGGCTAAAGTAAAACTTATTAAAAATATTACTGCATATCAATGTAGTCTAACAAATGAAATATATTGTTGGCCTGCCAGCACTTCATCACCATGGGGTGGAACTGGGACTCGTTTAGGTAGCCTTAGTTCTGGAAACTACATAGTTGAAGAAGTTGTTCACTACGGTGGCTCCACCAATACCACAGAACCACATGCCCCACGTTATTATAAAATTAAGGGTAATTATTATCCAGTTCAATACTTTGGCAGCCAGTGTCCAGATTGTGATTTGATGATAACTAATCAGTTTGTAGGTGCATACATACCTTCCGATTATCCTGCAGGACATCCGGGAAGAGACCATAATTTTATGTATCGTATACTTCTAACTCAAGAGTTTGCTGCCAATGCTGCAACAAAAGGATATGGGTCAATAAATGGAGTAGAGGCTGCACATAGATGGATTAAGGATATTTCATATCCAAATCATGTAGCATACAAGGAGGTGAGATAATGGCAACTTATGACGACCACCCTTTTTATTCTGACGAAGGCCAGAGCATAATGCAAAAAATATTTGGTGGCATTTATAGAATTGATGAGAATGATGCTACACAGATTGCTACTGGTGATGGGGCAGAAATGAAAAAAATGGTTAATCATTATATGTCCAATAAGGTTGGAATAGTTTTCAATATTAGAAAGTTTCTTTCAAGTTATACTCCAGTAAACCCAGATAATTCTTACGATTCTGGTATTTATATTTGTGATCCCGGTATGGGGGGTTGCGGCAGACGTGATTTTATTTATAATTGGGAGTTTGTAGATTTTGGTGTCTATGGCAATATGAAGACATGGAAAGGCAATGTAGAGTTTGTGAAAAACCAAATGAGTGGTCAGAGTGGATTTTTGGTTATGACTCGTGCTCGCTGTAATCCATTCGTTGTTTGTCTTGACTGTGGTGAACAGTGGGCAACTAAACAATCAAGTGCATCAGTTTGTATTTACTGCAGTAAGAATAATGTTAAGATGGGTGGATGTGGAAAAGAAGTATATGCCAAACACTTTGTTAAAGAGGCCAGCATTTCTAATTTACAAGCAGAGAATCAAGACATGATAGAAGATCCTAAGAAAGTAGCAGTTATTCAATCCAAAGGAAAATCGACTGTAATAAATGGTGGAAAACCTTTTGCTTATAGGTTGGTCTATGATGGACCTGCATACGATAAACAAATTAATTCTTTTTCTGATGCGTGTCTTTATTTCCCATCATTAGAAGTTGGCTATGAGGTTGGAAAGTTTAAACGACCATATGGTTTTGAGTGTGATACTTGTGGTCATGAGCGTTTCTTCCCACCACCTACTCGACAAAGACCATTTGGTAGGAGTATGAGTTCAGATGATATTGATACGAATTGGACCGATAACTCAAATAGGCCCCAAACAGGTGGTATTTACCAAAAAATAGGTAAAAATGGAAATGGTTGCACTGAATGTAGTGGAAACTACTTACCAATGATGGGTTGGGTAGTAGGAAAACCAAAGTGTTTGGGTCCAACTAATGAATATACAGCAGATTATCTTTTAAATGGTAATATATTTCAACAACAAATCCATAGAGCAACAAATGCCCTACCAAGCAAATATCCAATAAGTGCTATGCGACATGGTTTTACTATGGATCCAAAAATTATTTGCACAGCACATAAAGGTAGGAGAGGCTTGGCAGATTGCCCACCGCTTTGGTCCAATGATTATTTAAGTGAGTGTTTAATTTGTGGATTCTCTCGGACTCAAAATTGGATTGGAAACCAGTGTCAAGGCACCCCCCAGAATAATTATACTTGTAGCAACACAGGAGATAAATGGAATATTATGCCCCCGGGAAGAAAATTAGATGAGTGTCCTGAATGCACAACACCCATAGCAACTAATTATGAAACATTTTTGGGTATTGGTGGAAGACCATTCCTATTCCCCCGTAAGAAATTAGTTATATCACCTAAACGAGACAGTGGGTTTTTAGATCCTCGTGCTGCAAATCCAAATGGAACTCCTCGTGACGTTACTGGAACACCTATCAGGGGTAAACCAGTTTGGCAAATATTTTTGGATTCGGCCAGTGGCGACGACTATAGATTCGGATTAGAATTAGCGGGGATACATACATCATCCATGATCCCAACGAACTTGTCTCAGATTAGGACAGAATCTCCGGGCGGTGGCTCAGGTCTTGGAGAGGTATGCAAATACGATCCAGTTATGATGCCAAATGGTTCTACAACATCTGGTGGGGGTATACCAACAGCACCAGAAAAAGAAGGTTGTTGCACTTTACCTAATGGAACTGGTATGATGACTACTGAAAATGTTTGTATTGCCCTGAATGGAATATATGCAGGTGATGATGTAACCTGTGCTGCTGCTAAATTGGCAAACCCCACAGGAACTGGCGCATGTGCTGGAGTTACATTTAGTGGATTGACATTTATGATTGCTGAAGGACGTGCACAACACGCATACAAGGATAGTAGAAATAGATGGGTTGATGATTCAGTCCCTTGTCAGAGTTATCGTGACCCAGCCAATCCAGACACCCCACTTACTGCACCAATTACATATGCTCGATTTATGTCTGGACCTAATTATGACCCAAGAGTAATCGCAGGAACTATGGCACAATCCCGTAAGTATGAATGGTGTGATAACAACACACACCTTATTTGTGATCCATTCCATACAGGGAGTTTAGCAAGTATTACCACAGGTGCTGGAGGAGATATTGGAATTGCTTTGCATGACATTACACAAGTAGGGTCTTTTGATGACCCATCTCAAGGAAGAGTAGTTATGATTAAATGTAAAACCTGTGAACAGATTTATAAAAGGGGCCTTGCTTTAGCCACCAAAAATCCAACTAAGAGAGGGACACCTTATCCATCATCTGATTGGACACTAATTGATGGCGGAAAAGATTTACAAGATGCATTTGAAAACAAAATATATTTCCCCGGCATGGGAGTATTGATGTTCCGTTCAGGCAAAGGAATGATTAGAGTTACTGGTTGGAAAGATCGCAATACACCAGAAGTTATTTGTAGAAAACCTCGTCAATATTCTGCTGCTGCATTCTTTGCAGAATTAAAAACCGAACAGGAATCCCAAGCACCTGCCTTTTCAATCCTTCCCGGTTATTGGAACTGGATGCATACATCACTTGTTGTTACTAACCCAAATACTGGTAAACAGGAGTTGGCAGATGGCAGTAAAAAGGCAAATGCAGCAAAGGGGAATGTGATTGTATTATGAGCAAATTAGATGTTGATAAAATGAAAGACCCTTTTGTTTGGTTAAAACCTGTCGGTGATTGTGATGCCGAGGAAAAACCATTCGGTTTTACTAATCCACTTCGGGCATGTTATGAAGAGATTGCACCACCATTAGTAGAAAAACCCAAAGCCCCTCGGACACCATTAGCCCCAATTAGGACAACTACTTGGGATCCGGGTCAAGGAATGAAAGGGGCCAGATACCCAACATTTGTTCCATTACCATTACCCGGAACTACTCCAGTCACTTCAGCCACAGCCAGAGTCCCAAGAGGTGAAAGTGGAAAGAATACTATGGTTAACTTAATAGTAGATGTATCTGGTTCTATGGGTGCAACCGCAGCATCATGGAGGGGGTATAGTTTTGCCCGCTGGGAAGTCGCTCGCATATGTGCAGCAATAATGTTAAAACAATGTCAAATTGGTGATGATGCATTTGCCATATACGAGTTTGAAAGTCATCCACATGTTTTGTGGAAAGGCCCATCATATGCACACTCCGATGCTATTGACTATATACAAGTTATGATTATGGTGGCACTGGTGCAACACAAGGAAGGAGTTTCGGCTACCTACCATTTTACCCAAGAGGTGGAACAAACGTTGCCTCTGGATTACGGGAATGTATTAAGGGGATGTTGGGGCAAGGAATCGATAAAGCCGTAACTATTGTTATTTCAGATATAGTCGATTCTTCTGGTGACTTTTTCTTTAATCAGGCTATGGCATCTTCTATGATTGATGGAAAATCTTGCGATGAAGTTCTTCGTTCATTTGGACCAACTTTCTATATTTCTATTGGAGATATGGGTAGTAAAACTATGGGCGATGCAGGAATGAAAGCATTTAGTGAGCAACTCAATAATTTCTACGGGAAAAAAATAAATCCTGCTCCCGGACTTTTTGAAGGAATTGATTCCAGTAGTAATGCTTCTACCGTCAGCCTTGGTGGTGGATTGGCAAAGATGGCAACAATGACAAAATAGATTTATTTTACCATTAACTACATATAGTTGTGCGGAGAAGTAATTAGCATGGGTAAGCCTATCGACAAACTCGAAGACCCTCCAGATAGGGTTCTTCTTGGCAAAGATATTCATTTCTCTGCATATGGAGATGACTCATTAATATCCCAAGTTTTATTTATTACTGGAAAGCGAGGTTCTGGAAAGTCTTGGACAGCAGCAGTTCTGATGGAAGAGTTCGCTCGCCTTGGACTCCAATTTGTTTGTTTTGATGCTTTAGATGCACACGGTCATTTGGCAGAAGATATGGAGGGAGTAGTCCCACTTAAACCAACAGTAGGGCAAACTATCAACATGACAGAATTAGTAGAAACTCTTAAGACAACATCCAATTCAGTTATTATTAAGTTAGCAGGATTGCCATTAAAGAAACAACAAGATTTAATTGCTGACTATTGTGAAGCACTTTTGGAAGCAGCACTTGGAAAAGGTATTCAAACAATCATAGAAGAATGTCAAGACTTTATTCCCCAGATGGGCAGACCAAGTTCAGCAGATCCGATTATTCGTCTTTGTAAACTTGGAAGAGCACTCGGTTATGGAGTTACTCTGATTTCCCAGCGTCCCGCAGGTGTAGGCAAAGAAGCCTTATCTCAAGCCTCTATCTACCTTGTCCACAACGTTATCAATGCAAGAGATTTGAAAGCATTAGATGATCAGTTGTCATTTGGAACAGACAAAAAAACTATTAAGCGTATGCTGGATGGTATAGCGAAGGCCCGTAAGGGTGAAGTCATTGCATATGCACCTGAGTTCTATCGTGACCGAGGATATGTTGTCGTTGGTAAAATCCGTGCAGACCGTAAGACTGAACACAAGGGTCACAACGTAAACATTCAAGATGCTCGCAGGGACTTCCAAGATGTCAATACTGTTGCATCAACTAAAGACTTAGAATCATTAGATGTAGAAGTAGATGTTAATCCAAATCATAAGAGAGGTATGTCCGCAGAAGCATCATGGAGAACCCCTCCCCCTACAACCCCCTCCCTGAAAGGTAATAATTCCGAGCAATTATTAAACGACATGAGTTGGGATTCTGAACCAGATGATTCCCCACAAGTAGAATATGATGTTTCAGTTGAACCACCAGAACCAGAAAAAGAAAGTAGTTTTGTAGTAACAGGTATTGTAGTCGGCGGATTAGTAGTAGCCGGAACATTAAGTTATGTAGTATACCGTGGATTATCTTCTTAGAGAAAAGCATAAGTAGGTAATAGCCTTTAGTTTTACTGGTGGAAACTTTGAAGTCAGGTGATATAATTTGTCTCTTGAGAGATGTTCAAGGAAAAGGAATTATGCCACACCATTTTAAAGATATGACAAATGGTCAATTTACAACCCACTATGGAATTAATAAAGAGGATTGGTTTGAACAACAACATATTCCAGCCAATGTTTTCATTAGAACTACCACCAAAAAAGATGGAAGAACTCGTTCTTTGATTGCGCCACATCGGGGACGTAATTCCCAACTTGCTGTTTTTGATGATGAGATTTTTGCAACAGGTAGTTATGAGTTTACAGCCATGCCCGAAAGATGGTGTCCAATTTATGAGTCATCCACTAATATTCCAGAAGGTGGTGGTGAACTTAAACCAGTCAGACATAATGATTGTTATTCTGCATGGTCACCAAAATTAAATAAATATATGATGATACCAACACGATGGGATAAAAATCTGATGTATTGTAGACCATATGGTGAGTTCTCATATGATGATTTTGAAATGGAGTTGTTGCCAGCAGCCCCCGGAGTGAATGGAGTTAATTTTAAAGTTAATGGGGGCGGAGGAAAAAGCGGTAGGCCAAAACTTGGTGCAGGCATTAGACTTTCCAACCCAACTAAGAAACCTGATTTTCCTGATTGTCACGATAATAGATACCTTAAATATAATAATGCTGAATCACGGTTTCCACACCCATCAGAAGTTGATGAATGGTATGTTCCATGGGGTGAGTTCAAACCCAAGTTTAGATACAATGACGATGCAGTTCCCAAAGGTTCTTTAACCATTAATTTCCCAATAACTGGCATAGGTAAGATTATTAAAGGAATTATTAAACCACCCCGAGGACGAGTTAACAAACCCCGGCAACCTTCAACAGACTCACCCTATGAAGACATGCACAAGCAAGTGGTGCCAGATCCCAATTCTCCTTGGGCAAACTACAATCCAAAATCTAATTATAATCCATTTACCAAATAGCCTTAGTATGCTAAAGTATAAATAGTTGTCGGCCCAATTATTCTACATGCATCCTTTCAATGAGCCAATGATGATTGACCCTAACACAGTAGTAAATCACTACTCATGGGAACGTAACTCTGATGCAGTCCGTGCATTTATGAATACCAATCAAGATATCATGACAGATCCATTGAGTCAAATGGTTAGTCCACAAGATGCTACTGCAGAATCTAAAGTAGTCGACATGAAACCAGAGACCACTACTCCAGAAGGGGCAGATATGGGACAAACCGGAGACCAAGGTGGAGACGCCGATGGACAAAACTTTGGACAAGACCAAGGAACTCAAGACACAATGGCTGCAGAAGGAACATCAGGACTTTCTTTAATGAATATGGCTGGTTTAGGAGTTATATTCGTAGGTTCTTACCTTGCTGTTACTTCAGTTATGGGTAACATGAAGCGCAATACCATCGCATAAGTATAAATAGTTGAAACAAGGAGATATTAATATGGCACGAACTATCGGCAATACTGTCCTACCCGACATCCCTTACAGTCCTAATTTACCTACATTTCCACAAGTTAGTTTAGTTAATGATACATTACCTGCACGAAATGCAATGGGTCAAGGATTATCTAATGCGAGCCCAAGACCATCAGCACCTATGATTAATATGCCTGCTTTTGTCGTTCCACCTACTACTGCTATGGACATGTCTGCTATGATTGGTGGTGGAGGATACGGTCAAGGTATTGTTCCAAATATGCCACGCCCAGCCCCAGCAATCTCATCTATGCCTAAGTTAGACCTAAGTGGTCTTGCATCGCAACGAGAATCTGATTTTGATTTATCTTCATATGGTATTATGGGACAAAGATTAACTCCAGAAGGGCAATATAGTCGTCCAACACATACTATGGAGATTTACGGAGACCAAAACTTTGGTCCAGATGTTTCTCACATGAATCGTATGAAGGCTGAGGAGTTTTTGCCAAAGGTTAACGCTCACCAACCACAAGAAACATTCGGTGCTTCACCAGCATTTGAAGTTGATAGAACAGCAATCCGCCCAACTAACCCACGTTCAATGTTCTTCGGAGCACCTAAATTGAATATACCTGCTTCAACAACTCGTATGCCAATTCGTGAAAGGCCAATTATTCCTGCTTCCACACAACCAATGCACAACCACAGTGCAATATTCCGCAGTATCGCTCCACCAAAGAAGATCCGTATGGAGGCAAAGCATATTGCCCCACCAGTGCGTAATTCTGACTTAGGTGGCTTCAGTGCTGAAAACTCTAACGGGTTTGGAACTGGAATTGGTCGGGCATTTGGTGCAAACGCTGCATTACACAGTCCATTCTAATAAACATAAGTATAAATAGTTAAACTAAGGATATGATATTATGATGCAAGCAATTACAAACGTATTAAGCAACCCAATGGTAGTCGGAACAACTTTGGTCTTAATTGGCCTACATCAATTTACTGGTCGACTTGGGTTTTTGAATACGGATTTTGCAACCCTCCCAATCTTAGGATGGAAAGTTAGTGCATACAAGGTTCTCGGAACTGTCGCTGTCGGCGCAGGTCTAATTATGGTTATGAACAAGAGAGATTCAATTAGTCCTGACGAGTTTGTCGGAATGATGGCTGATACTATTGAAGGTGCAAAAGCACATGGTCATCTTTAATACCCTTTCAAACCAAAGTATAAATAGTAGCACAGATAACTTCTGACTATGGTGTTAACCAAGACAGAAGCAGAAGCAAGACGTGTTTGTTCACAAGGCGTATCTGCATATATTTCTAACCGTCATAAAGGTCATATTCAAAAATCTATTGCTTATGGAGTCATAGGTGGTATTGTTCCAACAAGTATTCTTTTTATTAGTTCTAACTTTGTTTCTTTTAATCGTTGGTATTCACTACTTCCACTTGGAATTGGTTTAGTAAGTGGTTGGGGTTACGGTGTTTATTCCACTGATGTTAATGATGTTGAATATGCAGAGGATTTTGAAACTGTTTGCGCTCAATTTGAAAAAGAGGATGAAGAGTCTGAAGAATCTGAATCTGATGGATCTGTCGTAGGTGAGGAACAATGAGCCTAATCCGTAATTCATTACTTGTTGCATTGGGAACAACTGTTGCAGGAATTGGACTCATGGAGTTATTTTCTTCAAAGCCTTTCAAGACACCAAAACCTTCATGGTATTATCGAGCAACTTTGCTTACAGGGCTTGCAGGTGGAATGGGTTACGCTTTAGTAAACAATCGATACACTCCCGATGCCCTTGAATTAACAGGTGATGAACAATGAATAGAATAGGATACACTACAACTATTATGGGTATTGGCGCAATCTCCAGTTTAGTTGGTGGTAGCACTATTGGTCAATTAACAACCAGAACTCTGGCATTTGGAGCAATTAGTTATTTTATTTTATGGCCAGTGTTTCTCCAATAGTTACATAAGTATAAATAGTAGAAGATAACAATATCTATTACACCAAGGTGAAATATAATGACCGATAAAAGTTCACAAAATCTAAGCGGAGCAAAGAAATCAACATCTAAGGCAGGTATGCTTACTGTTGTTCAACGATATGTATCTAAATATGGTATCCGTGAAGGTGTCAAGAGATACAAGCAAGACGGATGGAAGCAAAAGAAGGCTTCCAAGAAAGTTCGTATGCAAGTTTCAAACACTAAGTCCGGTCCTCGTAGAATCTCAGAAGGAACTGTCGGTATCGGCAAGGCTAAGAAATCTGGTGGTCGATCACAACTTTACAAAGATGGTGACCGTGTAGGTGCATGGACTCCATCAGGCGGACAAACTGCTTCTAACGCAAACCGTGGACAATCATGGTTTACTGACCGTGGATATGGTGTTCCAAGCAAGCCAGTCCCAGACACTCCACTTGCTCGCAAACTCGGAATTGCTGGTGCAATGAATCTTAAGGTTACTGGACAAACATACGTCAAGAGCCAAGATTGGGAATATCAACCGGGCCACGAGCAATGAGGGGGCCAATAAATTGGCTACCAAAGGACAACCATTGTCTAAAGATGATAAAATCTTTGGAACTGTTATGGTATTAGGTCTTGGTTTAGTTGGTTTAGTTGGTGTTTTACACATTGCTAAGAAAATGGGTATGGTAGATAACAAATCTGCAGAGATTGACGGAGTTAATTTCGCCCCATTACCTTTTGCTGATATGGCAATGACTAATGCTATGATGCGACCAGATACTAATGTAGTATTGAATCAACTTTATGGCGGAGTTCCAAACCCAAGCGCATCAGGATTAATTGATTATATTACTGGCACACCTACTTACTTACGGGAGGCTAATTGATGTCCGACTGTAATTGTTGTAAAGATTGTGGTGATACACAAGAAGAGCCCGGACTTTGGAGTTCTTTATTAGGTTTCCTCGGCCTACAAAAAACTGAAGCCCCTGTTGAAGAATCCGGTGCTGAAAACACTGCCCAAACCATTAGTGATTTGGCAGGTTGGTTTAATTATCCACAACGAGAACAATTTTTATTTAATTCTGAAATAAATGAATCTATGGCTGGTCGATCTAATAATGTTGGACATCTTAATCCAGTTGAAGTTCAAGGTTCAGAAGATATTATGGGTGCTGAAGAAGTTATTTGGCCTCAATTTACTCAGAACATTAGTGGGCAAGGTCGAACATTCGCTAATACGATTCATCCGGGCATGGTTATTCCAAACCCAGACAACTATCCAACACCAGAGGCTAATAACCCATGGGCACCATTTGTTAATATTCAAACCTATGGAGACATAAAGGATATTCCTACACAACCATACCCGTCTGCTATGCAGTGGGCAACAAATCCTAAGAATTATAAAGAGTATCCGTCAACTGATTGGTATACTCCTTAAACCAAAGTATAAATAGTTGCACAGGTAACTTATTATTATGCCTACTAACATGGTTGATGGTTACGTCCGTCGTGACGATAACGTAGGTTCACAGGAAAGTCGTGAACAAGGGTTAGTTCTTCCAGATGGTGTCTATATGCCATCAGCGGCTTTTCGTAATAAAGTTCCACAAACTCAATATACTATGGCTGAGTTAGGTGTTGATTTGGCTGCATCACCATATGCACCAGAAATGCATCCAGTTCCTGAAACTTCTTATGACGAGGTATTGGTTAGACCTGTAGAAGTGGATTGGAGTGCAGAAACTGAAGAATCAGGAAGTTCCCCAGTAGATATGCTTAACAATGCTGTTAAAGATTATTGGGGTCTCATCGTATTCGGTGGATTAGTTTTGACTGCTGGTATATTTATTGGCAGGCGAGTTCTATGAAGTGGAATCTCGGAGATAAAATTACTTCAATTGCTATTGAAGAACATGGTGCTATTGGCACTATTGTAGACATTGATTTTGATCGAGTTCGAGTTAAGTGGGATAAAGGACAATCTTATGAGCGAAATGAAGATTTAATTTTAATTCGTCGTTTTGATGATGTTAATGATTATTTGAGACTTAGTGAACCACCAATTATACATAAAGAAGATATTCATAAATCATATGAACCATATTTGGACTTTTATGCTGAAGGGAATATTCCCTTTGCTACTCGTAATGGACCAGATTTATCTGGGCTCATAGATAATTCACCACAAAGACAAATTAGTAATCCAGTTATTTTGAATGCTTATTATCAAGCAAGAGAGGAACGACAAGCACGAGATATAAATATTGCTTTACTAAAAAAGTCAGTTACCCCCCATAATAAATATACAATACCAATGGGTGAAATTAATATCGCTAATCAATTCAATCACAGAAAAATTGGTAACTATGAACAATCAAGGAACTGGGAACCCGGTGACTTAGTAGCAGTATCACGCCCCGGCAAAAACGCAGGACATTTATCCACTGCACATATTTATCGTGTTCGTCCCACAACTGCTGAAATCATTTGGGTTGAACCAGTCACAGGATCCGAAATTACTACTCATGAGTCAATCAATGAACTTATATTTATTCGTCATGACTATGCTTGGCGCAAAGAAAGAGAGGATCGTGGTGAAAGATTAGAAGCAGAAGAGTTTAATGCTGGTTGGAGTTCTCTGGATAATAAAGGCATGGGCTATGATACTATGGATTATGGTTATCCAACCCGACTAATTCCTGATGAGATAGACTATGAATTATTTTTTACCAGAAATCTAACTCGAGATTATTTAGGTAATCAATCTAAGAAACATTCTGTTGGTGACAATCAATTAGAAGATTATAAGTTAATGGAATTACAATATGGTGGGGTAACTCGTGGATTCCAACCATTTAATGGATTTGAGCGTTTTGCTGATTACTTGTGGAGGTGATTTTTATTATTATCAATTGGTCTTCTGTAGATTTAGAAAGGGTGTTTGCAGGATTGACACGTTCACAAAAAGTTACTGGTAATAAACGTTATTATGAATATCGTCGTAACTTATTACCATATATGATATGGATACAAGATAATCTTGATTATGATGCATTAAAGGAATTAACTTCCGATTACTCTAAATATATTAAGGAGGTAAAATTAGGAACTGATTTTGTCCAGAGCAATGAAAAATTAATTAAACCTCCAAAAAAATGGTGGAAAGAATTAACTGCTGCTAAAGGTAAACGAGGTTTTATGCAATTAATTGATCAAATACCTAAAAAAGATAACAGTATGGGAAATCAACGCATATTTGATAAGTTTATTAATGAACCAGAGATAGATTTTTTAGTTTTTATGTGGGATGAACTCGGACCACTTAATCTTTTAAATTGGGTTAAACATAATATACCAAGTTGGGGTTATTTTGCACATCGTCGGAACATAACTAATATGTGGCCATCCACTCGTATAAGGTCTACTAATTATCCTACGCCTCCTTGGACAACCCGAATTAAAATTGCTGCTTTACAGAATCCTTATGCAATGCAGAAAAAGAAAGACAAATTAGTAGAGAAGTTTATTGAAGGATATAGTTTGCATGATTGGATTGCAGATGGAGCACCATCACACAGTTCATCGAAAAGTAGTTATGATGATTTTATAATGTATAGGAGGGCCAGATTACCAACATATCCAGAAGTTCTTGGTTTTTGGACACAGTTTTTCTCTGAATATTATCAAGGTGTTGAAGATAGGAATAAATATTATGAAAAATGGTCTACTATCATGAATGCATATAATAGTTTTAATCCAGAAGTAAGCAAATATTTAGAAAATGGTTTGGTAGATATAGATAAAGCATTCCAAATTATTGATTCTGTTAGGATGACACAACCAGAAGTATCAAGGCTGGGATCTGGGGATTTAAACCGTCGCAAAAGTGTATTACCAAAAGAGTATGATTTCCATAAGTTCATCAAATTAACTAAAGAATTAGGATTTAACCCCGAATTACCAACATTAGCAATTGAACTTTGTTCAAAGTGTGATGGAGCAGGTGGATATGATAGCGATGCTAAAATTAGAGTTTGTTCTACTTGTAAGGGCTTGGGTGTAGACATTGCTGGCAGAGGCTCACGAGGAATAACTAAATTATATTATCCTTCGGCTGAAGTTTCATCACATAATAAAATAGTAGATATGAGACGTAGTGTTGGTAGTTTACTCCGTAGTAATGACAATCAACATTCAAGAAACTTGAATTATTTACAACAACAAATTGAAGAGGCATTGGAACTTTTGGAGTCACTCACACCAAACTATAAATAGTCGGGAGGATGAATTGATACCATGCGATTAGGTCCATTAGGTTATTTCTTTGCCGGAGTTGCATCCATTGTTGGAATTGGATATGCTTTGCGCTCAACCAGTTTGGGAACTGTATTTAATGCTGCAGGATATACTGCTGCTGATTATGAAGAAATGCAAATAGAACGTAGTGGCCAAACTCTGGACACTATTCCAGTTGGTTTAACTGAAGCATTCATGGGTTACCAATTCCTTGACTTAGAACACACTACTATGGTTGCTAATGATGCACCATGGGGTCCGGGAGTTATAGACGCTCAAGTTATTTACAACAATCCTTATGATATTGGATACAGTGATGAAGATTTAGTTGCACAAGCAGCAGAAGAGTCCTATCTAATGAATGATATTAACCGTAGAACCCACCCTATGCAAGAATATGTTCCTAAAGAGTTGGCTTCTGAAATGCCCGGACATCGTTCTTTTGGTTCAGAGGCACCCGGCCAAGCACCATATAGAACTTCTACTGGTCAAACACCTTCTAACATTAAATTAGTGCATCCAACAGTCCCTATTTCACAAACCCCGGGCGTTGGAGTATATAATAATTCTCCTCGTGCTTTGGGAGTTCCAAAGCCACCACCAGAAGCATTTGTAGATATGCCATATATGGTTTCTTTAGTGGATGCACCATTTATTGTTAGTGATACGCCAAAGCAAGGTGCAAATCGCTTTGGAAGCCTTTCAAGAGAATCCGGTGAAGAAAATTATAATGGGCGTATGGGCAAACTATCATTAGATCCTGCAGTCAATTCTTCTTATGTTGGTCCAGATGGAACTACTAAATCACTGGAAGAATGGAGTCGCAGTCACACTATATTGCGTCACAGCGATACCATGGTTCAAGCCATTCCATCGAGTGGCGGGTTCGAACTTCAATTAAGGAGAGTTTAGGTAAACTATAAATAGTTAAGAAGGAGAGTATTAGTTATGGCAGAATCCCGAGAACGTGTTTATATCCTATCCCAAGATTATTGGGGATTTGATCCTTCATCAAAAAATGATACTTTAAACTTCTATGATAATGTATGGACTCTAAAGAAGAATCAATATGATGGTTTGTCTGATGAGGTCCGTAATCAACTTTATCGTTGTGCTCTATTTTACCATAAGTCTCGTGTAGACAATCACGGTTATACCCCCCTTGCTATTAGAGATGAGGGAACAACTGTAAAAGTTCGTGGACCAAACCGTCAAGGATTGGTTGAAATGAGAACATATATTAGTGGTGGCCAAAGTCCACCCTATGTTGTAACAGACGGAACTGATACTATTACTATGAGGGCTGCTGACCCAGCGGCTTCAGATATGACACAGTTAGAAACCGTTGGAGGCAATACAACCCCCGGCACATTCACTATTAAGCAATTTATCTATGAGGAAAAAGATATTTTGGATACTATTAACAAATTGGAATCTGAAATTGGTGATGTAATTAATCTAAAGGCAGCAGAGTTTGTTAGCCCTACTGATGTATTACCAGTTCCATCAGCATATGAAGAGTCAAGACCAATGGCAGAAAACCCACAATCACAAGGATTTTCAGCAGAACCGGAAATGACACCAGCGTCTGTTGCACTAATGGTTTCAGACCCATATTCAGTAAACCCACCAGCAGCATTGTATAGTGATGTTGATGTTCAATATGATCCAAGTGGTGTAGAAGGTGGATATACTCCACAAGATACATTTATCGCTGCCGAGGGAGATAGAGGAGCAAAAGAACAAAAAACTCATAAGATGGGACCTAAGTCAGCAACACTTAGTCATCGTCTAAGTGCTAAAGCACGTATGAAGGCTCGCAATTCTGCCCGTGCTTCAAAGCAATACAATAACTATGGTGCAGAAGAAGCAGTTCCACTTAATCAAGAAGTTCCAATGGGTGATGAAATGCGTCAAGTTATGACTACTCAAGCCTTTGGACAAGCAGGTGGCGATTACGACCACATGATTCATTACTCCTCAGAAACCCCGGGATCTGATGACAACTTTGTTATGATGCCTGATGCTGGAGTAGATATACTTGCACCAGCAAATGCTTACGGAACAAACTCCGCTATTGTTAGTGGACAAGGAGTTCCACAATGGTATGGT
>Ga0115000_10000859_pt1 | contig 27791 bp, 27 predicted proteins | sample ArcticOcean_MG_C_6_FD_89690 | JGI IMG/M metagenome (GOLD analysis project Ga0115000, IMG submission 89690) | Marine microbial communities from western Arctic Ocean - ArcticOcean_MG_CB8_128 | ecosystem: Environmental > Aquatic > Marine > Oceanic | place: Arctic Ocean: Canada Basin | collected... | reverse complement strand
CGCCGCAAACAACGGCGACTCGGACGGCTCACCCCGATCGAATATGAAACAATCAACCAAACAGCCGCTCAAGCAGCCTGACATTTTCTAAACCCGAACATCAACCAAAGTCTGGGCAGACCCCAGCGTGTGTCGCACGAAAGTGGCACGAAAGTGGAACAATGACAGTATGAAGAAACTCGCTGTCGTTGTTGTGGTCGCCTTTTTTGCCGTCGCCTGCGGAGGTGATTCTGGCGGCGACGCCCGAGTCGACGAGGTCGCAGCGTTTCTCGAAGAGGAAAGCGCCGTCGACGACGTCCAGTTGACCGATAGTCAGAACCGTTGCATAGCAGAAGCTCTCGTTGCCGGCCTCGACGACGACCTGCTCGACGAGGTTCTCGCCGGCGACCCTGACGACGGCCCGCCAGAAGGCACAGAGCTCGTCTTGTTCGAGTCACTCTTTGACTGTGTCGACATGAATCAGTTGATGGTCGATTCGATGGTCGCCGATGGCGCAACTCAGGAAGAGGCCGAATGTTTCGCCGGCGCGCTCGACGCGGAAACCCTGGAGACGATGATGACCGCAGAGTTGACGGGTGCGGATCCATCCCCAGAGGAAGGGGAAGCGCTGATGGCCGTCATCTTTGAGGTCATGTTGACCTGCGGGGGCTTCGACGAGTAGCGCGTTCTCGCTAAAACGGGCGAGCGCTTCGGTCTGCATCGCGGCATAGCCATAGGGGTACCCCGGCTCGGGAAAGGCCACGTGCTGCTTCTCGTTGGGCGCGAGCGCAAAGAACTCGGCGGTCATCCACCAGGCGTTGTTGGCGATGGGCGACCGAATCAATGAGAGCGGGATGCGGAAGAAGCCGTTGGTCTCGCAGGCCCGGCCCATCGTCTCGATTTGCTGTTCGAGCGGCGATTCGAGATCAACGATATCGAGCTGCATTGTCAGTCTCCGAACGGGACATCGTAGGTGCTGGCGCAGTCGGCGAAGACAGGATCGAGCCACTCGTGGACGCTACGCATCGAGCACACCGTCGATGAAGAAGGCGTGAGCCGGCATCTTGAGCACCACCGGCAATCAGCTTGTCTGCGGGGGCGCTCATTAACGGGAACGTAGTGCTCCCTGCGGTCGCGGCGCCGCTCTACGCGAGTTTCTCCAGCCGGACTTCGACACCGTGCTCTCGCCCGGCGTCAGACATCGCGTCGCGTACCGATGTGTCGAGGTCCCACACCCATACTTCGATCTCATCGAGCCATTCGTCGAAACCCAATGCCTCGTTCACTCGTTTCCGGATGAACCGAGCCGCGTCGAGTGTCTCGACATCGAGATCGAGAACCCGTTCACTCTCGATCACGGTGGAGGCTGCAACCTCGGGAGCGAGAGCCAATGCCTGTGCGATCGCGATATCGGTGAGCGCCTCAAGGTCACGTCCACCGGAGGTTTCTGCCGCCTTTTTCGCCCGTCGCCGGATCTTCTTCCGCTCCGATTTCGTTGGGCCGCTCACGTCATTCACGAGCGCACGCTACCGGCATCCCGTCGAGGCTCACGGAGCGGTCGAAATCCATCCGGCGAGAGCGGTCTACGCTTCACACATGATGTCCGTCCGTAATCGAACCCGTCGCATCGTGGGTGGTGTGGTTCAGCGGGCGGCGCAGTTGATCCAAGACTTCGGGGCAATTCACCCGGGGTCGGCCGGGAGCGAGGGTTTTGGCCATCTCGGCGAAGGCTGCGTGATCTCGTTTCCTCGCTCGTCGTTGTTTGGCCAAGCCGGCATCCATATTGGCGCGGGCACGCTGATCGCGCCCTACGCGAGCCTGAGCGCCGGATACCCGTTCGACGACGTCCAGAACCCGCGCCTGGTGATCGGCGAGCGCTGCGTGATTGGATACCGGAGCGGGATTACCGCCCACGAGTCGATCGTGATCGGCGACGACGTCTACTTTGGTCAAGACGTCTTCATCACCGACTCAAACCACGGGACCGATGACCTCGATAAGCCGATCGGCCACCAGTTCGGCCCCTGTTTGCCGGTGCGAATCGGCGACGGCTCATGGCTCGGTCACGGGTGTGTTGTTCTTCCCGGTGTCACGATCGGCCGCAACGCGGTCGTTGCGGCCGGTGCTGTGGTGCGCGAAGACGTGCCGGACCATTGCGTTGCCGCAGGCGTGCCGGCCCGCATCGTGAAGCGCCTCCACGGCGACGACTAACAAGCGGCCACAACCGACTCGCTTTAGACGATCGGGTTCTTGTACGTATCGAGGTACGTGATCTCAGAGACAGGGGGTCGCTCAGCCGCCTTGAAGTTAGTGCCCTTCGTGTAGGCCACCGGCAAGAGGCCCGCTTGGGTCATGTGATCAGGGATGCCGAGCAGCGCCGCGGCTTCTTGTTCGAGCCCAAGGTGCAAAGTCGTCAGACACGAGCCGAGCCCGCGGCTGCGGAGTGCAAGCTGGAAGCTCCAGACGGCCGGGAGGATGGAGCCCATGAGGCCCACCGCCGCGCCGGTGATGCTGCCACCGCTACGAGCATCTTCGGCTGCCTGATCGAGCCGCCCGATGATGAGCGGGATCACGAACACGGGCACGTGTTCGAGGTTGGCGGCCAGATAGCTCGCTGAGTTAAGGACCCGGCCAATCTGGGTGTCGGTCGGTGTGTCGCCCGCGGCGGCCGCGGCGAGATAGTCGCCGCCGGCGCAACGGTAGATCTCGGCCAGCGCGAGACGCTTCTCGGCGTCGCGGATGACCATCCAGCGCCAGCCTTGCTGGTTGGATCCCGTCGGGGCTTGCACCGCCAGCTGCAAGCACTCGAGCAGCACATCGTCGGTCACTTCGCGATCGAGGTCGAGACGCTTTCGCACCGACCGAGTAGTCGAGAGCAGTGCGTCAGTTTGTGTGAGATCGAATTCCATCCCCCACTTTGGCACGCTCGGTGGAGCAATCCTCTGGTGAAGGGTCTCACCCTCGCCACTTCGAAGATCTTTTCGCGCTGCGTATGCTCAGCACCCACCCCAAGGAGAACCGCCATGGCTCAGAAGTTTCGATTCGGCGTCCAGATGACCAACGCAACTCCAGGAATGACCTGGGGTGAAACCGCCCGCCGGATCGAGGGGCTCGGCTTCTCCGCTCTCGTGATGCCGGACCACTTCGAGGATCAGCTCGCCGTTGCCCCCGCTCTCGCCGCCGCGGCCGAGGCCACCAGCACCCTTCGCCTAGGCGCACTCGTATTCGGCAACGACTATCGCCATCCCGTCATCTTGGCGAAGGACATGGCCACTCTCGACGTCTTGTCCAACGGCCGTATGGAGTTCGGCATTGGCGCCGGCTGGATGAAGACCGACTACGACGCCGCGGGCATCGATTACGAGCGCCCCGGGCTGCGCATCGAACGCATGCTCGAGTCGATCGAGATCATCCAAGGGCTCTTTGGTCCAGACCCCGTCACGTTCTCGGGCGACCACTACTCGATCACCAACATGAACGGCATGCCGAAGCCGGTCCAGTCCGCTCCCCCGCTCCTGATCGGCGGCGGCGGAAAGCGCATGCTGACAATTGCGGCGCAGCGCGCCGACATCGTGGGCGTCACCGCCAACTTGAAGGCGGGCGAGGTTGGAGCCGATGCCATCGCCGATATCACTCCCGCCCGGTTCGACGAGAAGTTGGAGTGGGTGCGAGCGGCGGCCGGCGATCGCATGGCGGACATCGAACTCAGCCCACTCGTGATGTCGACTCAGGTGGTCGATGACCGTGAGGCTGCCGTCGAAGGAACCGCCGCCATGTTCGGCTTCTCGGTCGAAGACGCCTCAGCCACACCCATTTTGCTCATCGGTAGCCCCGACGAGATCGCCGAACAGCTCGAAGAACGACGTGAGCGCTGGGGCTTCAGCTACATCGTCGTGCAGGGCCTCGATACCGCGATAGCCCTCGAACCCGTTGTTGCGAAGCTGACCGGCAACTAGCTCAGAGGACCAGAGGCCCCTGCCGTCGGCAGAGTCTGCAATCTTCAGACCCGCGTTACTGATGCCGAAGCACCCGGTCGAGTTCCATCTCGAAGTCGAGCGGAGGGGGGTTGCCGCCGTCGACTCGAAGCCCAACAAATGAGCTGGGAGCGGGCGAGGGTGGCACATAGTCGTCGCACACCGGGAACGGTCGCCCGTAACCAACAGTCAGGAACGCACCATCGGGAGAGATCGCGCTCGGAATCGCTCCATCCAAGAAGGCTGTCGCCAGCTCTTCGCCGTTGGCCGCCAGAGAAAGATCAAACCCGCCACCGGCGGCCGGAATTGCACTGACCGACACCGCCTGGCAGCCCGGCGGCACTCGGGCTGAGATGCGATGTTCGACGCCACTCGTGGTGAGTATCCACGTGAGCTCACCGTTGCGGAGAAACCACGCCCACCCGGCGATCCAGTCGCCCTGCTCAGCGAGCACGCCGGACGCATCCGCGGCGATCGGCGCATCGAACCAGGCGACCATCCGGAACCCGCCAAAAATGATCGGCGCGTGGGCTTCGTGCAGCTTGTCGCCGGGACGAAGCTCGTGGGTGGCCCGAAAGTTCAACCAAGGAAGGCTGATCTGCATCGAGCGCTGAACCCGACCGTCGTCGAGCGGCAGTACCTGGTTTTGTTCGGCGGCGATGTCCCACTTCCCGAAGAGTTCCGCCAACTTCTCGGGATGTGACTCGGCCAGGTCGACACTCTCGGAGAAGTCTGTGGCCGTCTGGAAGAGTTGCCATTCATCGGCGGAGAAATTGTTGCTGCCGACAATCGCGTCGCGCTCCGCCGCCGTTAGCTGGTTGACGTGGTTGGTGACGGCCTTCCAACCGTCGGCGTAGATCGCTCGGCTACCCCAACACTCGTAGTACTGCTCGGTGCGGGTGTCTGGGGCCGCGGCATCCTCAAGGACCGGTCGCATCGTCGTTCCGTCGAACGACATCTGCGAGACCCCGCCGAGCTCTTCCGGGGAGTCGATACCGAGCAGGTCGAGCAGGGTCGGCAGCACGTCGATCGCGTGGGCGTACTGATCACGAATTGTGCCCGCCCCGTCGAGACCGCCGGGCCACGACACGATGAACGGGTCGCGGACCCCACCTTCGAAGGTGTAGCGCTTCCACCGGCGAAAGGGGGTGTTGCCGGCCAGCGCCCAACCCCAGGGGTAGTGCCCGCTCGACTTGAAGCCGCCGAGGTCGTCGTAGTGGGCGAGCTCAGCCACAAGGTCGTCGGGTTCGTCGGAGATGTAGTGACGGAGCTGATTCCACGATCCATTCGGGCCGCCCTCGGCGGAAGCACCGTTGTCGGAGACCGCCACAACAATCGTGTTGTCGGCCTGGCCGAGCCGCTCGATCTCGTCGAGCACCCGACCGATGTGATGATCGGCGTGAGCCAGAAACCCGGCGTACACCTCCATCATCCGGGCATAGAGGCGCCGGCGATCGGGATCGATGTCGTACCACGCTTCAACCCATTCGGGCCGGGCCGACAGTTCCGAATCGGCGGGCACAACACCGAGCGCCTTCTGGCGGGCAAACGTCTCTTCGCGCATCACGTCCCAGCCGGAATCGAAGCGGCCCGCAAACGGTTCGAACCACTCCGGCGCAACCTGATGCGGCGCATGGGGCGCGCCGGTGGCGTACCAAAGCAGGAAGGGCCGATCGGGATTGTGAATATGCAACGAACGCAGCTGGGTGATGGCCTCGTCGGCCAGATCAGCATCAAGGTGGTAACCCTCTTCAGGTGTGGCCGGAGGCTCCACGTGTTGCTGATCACGAATGAGGTTAGGCGTCCACTGATTCGTCTCGCCGTTCAGGAAGCCGTAGTAACGCTCGAACCCCACGCCAGTGGGCCACATGTGAAACGGCCCGCTCGCTCGCTGGTCCCGAGGCGCAAGATGCCACTTGCCAATCGCTGTGGTCGAGTAACCCTGATCGAGCAGGATCTGCGCCAGCGTGCCGGCCGACGACGGAAACTCGCCCGTGTAGCCGGGATAGTTGATGGGAAGGTCGGGCACGCTGGCGCAGATCCTGCTCGATGGTGATTTCGGCCGGTCAGCAGGCAGGCCCGAGTGGGTGAACACACCGCAGTCGTGTGGAAGTTCGTAAACCGCAGCCCGCGCTCAGCCAGCCGGTCGAGGTTTGGTGTGTCGAGGCTGCTGCCATAACAACCGAGCTGAGCGAAGCCCAGATCGTCGAGCACGATCACGACGACGTTTGGCTTTCCCGCTGGATACGGCGTCGGCGCTCGGGGCGCCGTGCTCTCGGTGAGCGACAACACAATCGATGACTCAGTCATGGCCGCGATCCTCCCGCGAGCCGACCGAAAGCGCACATCCCCATTGCGGCATCGCCGCCGTGAGATGGCAAGCTCCTTGCAACTGATCGGCGAAGCCGACCGACTCGCGAGGGAAATCGATGAAGCTCTGCACCGCAATCATGTTCGACGGCGACGCCGAACGGCTCGCCCGTCACGTCGTCAACCTCGAGGCGGCTGGCGTCGACATGGTTCTGATTCCCGAGATCTACGGCTTCGACCAGGTCTCCGTGCTCGGCTACATCGCGGCGAAGACCACCACGATCGAACTGATGACCGGCATCGTCAACGTCTACTCCCGCTCCCCTGCGCTCATCGCTCAGAGCGCGGCCACGATCGACGCTCTGTCCGGTGGTCGTTTCACGCTCGGTATCGGCACCTCCGGCGCCCAGGTGGTCGAGGGCTGGCACGGTGTGCCGTTCAAGCGCCCGCTCGGTCGCACGCGCGACACCGTCGACATCTGCCGCAAGGTCTGGAGCGGCGGCAAGGTCACCCACGACGGCAAGGCGGTCTCCTTGCCCCTGCCGGCCGACGAAGGCACCGGCCTCGGCAAGCCGCTCAAGTTCATGAACCGGATCGACAACAAGGACATCCCGATCGTGATCGCCTCGATCGGTCCGTCCAATGTGCAGATGACCGCCGAGATCGCCGACGGCTGGCAGCCGATTCACTTCGTGCCCGACCGGTTCGACCGTGTCTGGGGCGAAGCGCTCGAGGCTGGAAAGGCCCTCCGTAGCCCCGACCTCGGACCCATGAGTATCTTCGGCGACGCCAATCTTGCCATCGGTGAAGGCGAAGATCTTGCCGCTTCGCGCGAGATGGCCCGTGGCCATGTGGGCTTCTACGTGGGCGGCATGGGCGCCAAGACGAAAAACTATTACAACGACCTGTTCAAGCGTTATGGCTGGGAAGAAGAGGCCGAGAAGATTCAGGATCTGTTCCTGGGCGGCCAACGAGCCGAGGCCATAGCCGCCGTGCCCGACGAATATGTCGACAGCGCCAACCTCATCGGTACCGAGTCCCACATCAAGGAACGCCTGGCCGTCTACAAGAACGTCGGCGTCACCCACCTCACCGTGGCGGCAACCGGCTCCAACGCGATGGACGACCTCTCCGCCGTGAAGGCCTGGATCGAGTAGCGGGAACCCGCGGTGACGAACCCGTCGTTTCGGGCTGCTCTGCAACAGCGACTCGCAATCGAGTTGGGCGATGGCCCGATTGCCCGCGAGATCGCATCCAGAGTTGACGATGACTCCATTGAGCGTCTCGCGACTCTGTTGGCGGACGGTGACCCCTCCACATCCCCACTGCTGTCGTATCAACCGTACCGAATCGCCGGCGACGAAGTCGACTCGCTCTGGATCTTGGCCTTCGGGTATCGGCTCGCCGATCCCTCAACCGAAGCCGAACTCGCGGGCACGATCCCCCCGATGAGCGCGCTCATCCCTGGCCCGATCAATGAAGCGCTCGCTCATGAGGCTGCCGATTTTGTGGCCCGTCGACCGGTGCCGATCGTGGCCCAGTGGGAAGCAGCGCGAGTGCTGGCCGACCTTGGCGTCGCCAACGTGATCTCGGTCGAGCCCGACATCGATGACGCCGGAACCATCACCTACCTGAGCACGGCCGGTGTTGTTTCGAAGGGCCTAACCCTGGCCGCTGCTGCGGGCGTGGCGGTCGGACGGGCCGGGTTACTCGCCCATGCGGATCACGGCGTTCGCGGTCTGAGCACGGCCGCTGCGGCCGGCCTTGATGCCGCTGTTCCGGAAGGTGTCACGCTGCCTGTCATGTACGACGCGAAGTCCGGCCAGCCCTGGACCCGCAGCCGGGTGAGCTACCTCTCGGCCGACCTGCTGGCCCGGAGCTACTCCGTCTGACGTCAGTTAGGCGTCGGGGTCGTCGGCAGCCAAGCGTTCAAAATAGCGACGCAGCGTCGTCGTGCCCAACGGCGGACCAACACCATCAACCTCACCTGCGGTCACGATGAACGCGGCCAGGTCGCCAAACTGCTTCGACAACAGCCGGATACCTCGGGCCATCGTGCTCGCGGCCCGCAACGGGATCGAGTGAATCTTCGGTTTCTTGCCGACGACGTCGAATGCCATAGCCGCAGCTTCGCGCTGCGTCATCACCTCGGGACCACCTGCCTCGACCTCGATCTCATCGCCCTCGGTGACATCAACACAGATGTTCGCGAGGTCACGACCATGAATCGGACTCATCTTGTTCTCGCCGCTACCCACGAGGAACGAGCGACCCTTCTGGGCCATCGTCAACAGCACGCCCATGTCGGAGAAGTAGCCGCACGGCCGCACGATCCGATGATCGAGCGGACTTATCTCGAACTCACCCACCACTTTCTCGTGAGCTCGGGTGATCGCGAGATCGGCGAGCGCAACCGTATCGGCGCCCTGCATCGACACGTAGACGAACTGGCGGACATCGCTGGCTTCTGCCATCTCGATCAACGTGTGGTTACACCCATAGTCGACTTGCTCGAACGTGAGTCCGTCGCGTTGCCGGGAGATCCCGACACACGAGAACACGATGTCGATGTTATCCATCAGCCCGTTGAGGGTCTCTGGCTCGGTGAGCTCACCAACAAATACGGCGTCGCAGTTGTCGGGCCCAATCCCCGGAGCGGTGTAGGGACCACGTTCGCGCAGCCGAGCCTCATCACGGGTGAGAGCCCGCACCCAGTAGCCGCGCTGTTTAAAGGCTTCGACGGCGAACTTCCCGACATAACCGGTGGCCCCGGCGATCAACACTCGCGGCTTGGGCTCGCTCATCGTTTCCCCTCAGCGGGCCGAAACGACGCCGCAAGAGCAACCTAGCGGGACCGCGACACTGGGCCCGTCCCGGCGATTGGACAATGGAATCGGTCCCGGCTGTGCTGACAACATGCATGATCTGGTGATTCGCGGTGGCACATTGATCGATGGAACTGGGAGTCCGGCCCGAGCGGCCGACGTCGCGATCAACGGTGGCGTAATCACCGCGGTCGGTGACGACATCGGAGCCGGTGCCGAAGAGATCGACGCCACCGGCTCGCTCGTCCTTCCCGGTTGGGTCGATATTCATGCGCACTACGACGGCCAGGCCACGTGGGATCCCTACCTCACACCGGCCGGCTGGAACGGCGTGACCACCGTTGTCTTTGGCAACTGTGGCGTGGGTTTCGCCCCCGTTCGCCCCGACCAGCACGACTTCCTCATCCAGCTGATGGAGGGGGTTGAAGACATCCCCGGCAGTGCGCTCGCCGAGGGCATCAAATGGAACTGGGAGACGTTCCCCGAGTACCTCGATGCGCTCGACGAACACGAATACGCGATCGACTTCGGCACGCAGGTGCCCCATGGGCCCGTGCGGACCTACGTGATGGGCGATGAGGGCGCCGATCGAACAACCGCCGACGCCGCGGCGATCAGCGAGATGGCGGAGATTGTGCGAGCCGGTCTCGAAGCCGGGGCCCTCGGATTCTCGACGTCTCGGACGATGCTGCACCGAGCCAAAGACGGTCGCCTTGTGCCCGGCACCGAGGCCAGCGAAGACGAGGTGCTGGGCATCGGACGGGTGCTGGCCAACCTCGATCACGGCGTGTTTCAGGTGGCCGGCGACTATGTGCCCGAAAAACAAGAGCTCGCATGGATGAAGCAGCTCGGCCGCGAGACCGGCAAACGGGTGCTCTACAGCATCGCCCAGAGCTCAGGCGACCCTAAGCAGTGGCGGCGAATGCTCCGGGCCGCCGAGGTCGACCAGGCCGAGGGTGGCACGCTCACGCCGCAGATCTCGCCACGTCCCGTTGGAATCCTGATGGGGTTCGAGAGCACGGTCCATCCGTTCTCTATCCATCCAGAGTGGCCGGCGCTCGACGCGCTTTCCGTAGAGGATCGCAAGGCCGCCGTCGCTCGGCCCGAGACTCGGGCCGCTTTCGTTGACAATCCGCCCGACACTTCCCGTTTCTCGGGTGTCATAGGCATGGTGGCCCACGGCTTCACGCAGATGTACCCGCTCGGCGATCCGCCCGAGTACGAGCCTGGCCCCGACCAGAGTGTCGACGCGATCGCCGAACAGTCCGGACGGACGCCGCAGGAAGTCATCTACGACGTCATGGCTGCCGACGATGCGAGCGGGCTGCTGTACCTACCGATGCTCAACTACACCGACGGCAATCTCGACGCAACGGCCGAGCTCATGCGGCATCCCCACAGCATCTATGGGCTGGCCGATGGCGGCGCCCACTGCGGCGTGGTCAGCGATGCGAGCGTCCCCACCTACCTGCTCACCCATTGGGCGCGAGACCGCACCCGCGGTGACCAAATTCCGATCGAAGAACTCGTCCACAACCAAACCCAGCGGACTGCCCAGTGCTACGAGCTCCACGATCGCGGCGTCGTCGCCGTCGGCATGAAGGCCGACGTCAATGTGGTCGACCACGACAACCTGCGCATCCATGCGCCCCGACTCGCCTACGACCTTCCGGCCGGTGGCAAGCGCTACGTCCAAGACATCACCGGTTACCAAGCCACCATCTGCAGCGGCGAAGTGATCTATCGCGACGGTGTACCCACGGGTCGTCTTCCCGGCCGCCTCGTCCGCGGTGCGCAACCAGCGCCCGCCGCTGGCAACCCGACGTGAGCGCCCCTGAAGTCACGCTCACCCAGATCCCGTTGCCCGGCCGGGCCGGCGATCCCGGCTTTCACCTCGCCGCTCACCAGGCGGGCGATGGGCCCGCCGTGGTCTTCTGCCACGGCTTTCCTGACCTCGCTCGCGGGTGGCACCACCAGCTTCCGGCCGTGGCGGGCGCCGGGTTTCGGGTGATCGCGGCCGACGGCCGTGGTTATGGGGGCAGCTCCTGCCCCGAGCCGATCGATGCCTACACAATGACCGAGCTCGCCGGCGACCTCGTCGCCATGCTCGATGCGCTGGAAATCAAGAAGGCAGTATTCGTCGGCCACGACTGGGGCGGCTGGGTTGTGTGGGCAATGGCCATTCTTCATCCCGACCGCGTGGCCGGCGTCGCCGCGGCCTGCACCCCGTACATCCCATTCCCGAGCATTGAGAAACACATCGATCTCGTCGAGGGCGACATCGAACGCCAGTACGTCGCCTGGTTCCAACGGGACCACGAACCCGAGCAACACATGGACCAGCACATCGGCACGATCGTGCGCAACACGATGCGCACCGGCGCACCGCTGGCAGAAGTGGGCGCGGCCGCGTTTGCCGACGGGAAGCTCAACATGAATCCCTTCTGGAATATCGAGAACGCGCCGGTTACCGGCGAGCCGCTCTTCGACGAGGCCGAGACTGAGGAGTACACCGCCCAGTTCGCCAACACAGGCTTCCGGGGCGGCATCAACTGGTATCGCAATATCGACCGCAACATGGCCGATCACCCCACCATCGGCGTCGCCCCGATCGATGTCCCCTGTTTGATGCTCACGGCCGAACTCGATCCGGCGCTGCGGCCTCGATTTGCCGATGGTATGGAAGACCGCTGCAGCAATCTCGAGCTCCACATGATCGAAAACGCGGGGCACTGGGTGCAGCAAGAGCAGGCCGAGGTGTTCAATCAGCACCTCCTTGGTTGGCTGCAACGGCACTTCGCCGAGTAGATCAAGAGCCATGGAATCGGTCAGCAACTTTCGCGAACTCAGCAATCTCCCCGTATCGGGGGGAACGATCGCCCCCGGAGTCCTCTTTCGGTCCGGCCACCTCGCCGACCTTTCCGACGAGGACTCCCAACAGATCACCGAAGCTGGCATCCGCACGTTCGTGGATCTCCGCACGGCGAACGATATTAAGAGCGAGGGCGCTGACCGTGTGCCCAACGGAGTCACCCATCACCATGTGCCGATCTTCGACGACGGGGGTTCCGGCGAACGGCTTCGCGACATGATCATGCGCGGCGACCTCAACGAACTCCGCGAGCAGTTTGGTGATGGGAAAAGCCATCAGCTCGCGCTCGACGGCGCCGCCGGTTTCGCGGAAAATCCGGACCGTATGGCGAGCTTCGCGACGGCGATGGCCATCGTCACGAACCCGGACAATTGGCCGCTCCTCTGGCACTGCTCCGCGGGCAAGGATCGGGCCGGCTGGGTTGGCACATCGGTGCTCCTGGCCGCAGGCGCCACGCCCGATGTGATCGTCGATCACTATCTCGAGAGCAACAAGGCCCGGGGCACCATCAGCCTCTCATGGGAAGGCGAACTGAAGGATTTGATCCACCCATTCCTCGCTGTTCATGAGGACTATGTGCGGGCCCAGCTCGACGTGGTTGAGAACACCTGGGGCGGCGTCGAGGGGCTATACCGAGACGGCTTCGGGTTGAGCGAAGAAGCACTCGACCAGTTCCGTAACGCACTCATCGCCGGGTCGTAGTCTCGACCCATGCCGCTCTCCGACGCCGACGTCGCCCGTTACGCAACTGACGGCGTGCTCGCACCGGCCGGGGCCATCAGCGCCGATGCACTCGGCGACATGCAATCCGAGCTCGATCGATTCCTCGGCGACCTCCGGTGGCCCAACGCCGACTTCGTGCCCAACATCGTCGACCGGGTGCCGGAGTGGCGGCGCTTCGCAACCACGCCCGAGCTCCTCGATCCGGTCCGCGCTCTTATCGGCGAAGACGTGATCCTCTGGGGTTCCGGCCTCTTCTGTAAGAGCGCCGACACCGGCCGCGGCACGCCGTGGCACCAGGACGGTCAGTATTGGCCGATCCGCCCGCTCGCGACGGTCACCGCCTGGATCGCGATCGACCCCGTCGATCAGGGCAACGGCTGCCTGCGAGTGATTCCTGGGTCGCACCAGGAGCGCTCACTCCTCGAGCACGACCAGAACGACAGCCCCGACCTGGTCCTCAATCAGGAACTCTCCCCCGACCTCTGGGAAGGCACGGAGCCGCTCGACATCGTTCTCAACCCGGGCGAGTTCTCGCTGCACGACGTTTACATGGTTCATGGAGCCAACCCGAACACGTCCGGACGCCGTCGCGCCGGGATCGTCTTTCGCTACATGCCGGCCACCTCGCACTACGACCGCGACCTGGCCCGCCAACAAGAAGAAGAGATGGGCCTCAAAAGCATGGTGAATCGCTCGCTCTTCTTGGTGAGCGGCAACAATGTCCATCCCGGCAACGACATCTACCCCGAAGGTGATCCATCGTGAACATGAAGAAGCAGAACCAAATTTCGATCGTGGGGCTGATTGCCACGGTCGTTCTTGGCACCGGAATCGCCCTGGCTGGATCCTCCGGCAGCGTCGAAGCGGGCGGGCCGGCTGTGTTCGCTATCGCGGCAATTCTCGCCTACGCCATCAACTGGATCGTGTTCGTCCCGTCCTACCTGGCGAGGACCGAGGCCTACTTCGACCTCACCGGCTCACTCACCTACATCAGCCTGATCGTCGTCTCTGTTCTCGCTGCCGACGATGTTGATGCTCGAGCGTTGATCGTCGCGGCCGCGGTGATCATCTGGGCGCTGCGCCTCGGCTCTTTCCTCTTCCGGCGCGTGAAACGAGATGGTGGCGACGGCCGTTTCGACTGGATCAAGACCAACTTCCTGCGTTTCTTCATGACCTGGTCGCTTCAAGCGCTGTGGGTTCTCCTCACCCTCGCCGCCGCACTCGCGGTGATCACGGCCGAGGACCGCGAGGATGTCGACGTCTTCATGATCGTCGGCATGGCCGTCTGGCTCCTCGGCTTCGCGATCGAGGTGGTCGCCGACCGCCAGAAGAGCGTGTTCCGCTCCAACCCCGCCAACGAAGGTCGGTTCATCACGAGCGGAATCTGGGCGTGGTCACGGCATCCCAACTACTTCGGCGAGATCACTCTGTGGGTCGGCATCGCCATCACCGCGATCCCGGTCTTGTCCGGCTGGCGCTGGCTCGTGTTGATCTCCCCCGTATTCGTAATCGTGCTTCTCACCCGTATCAGCGGCATCCCGATGCTCGAACGCCGCGGCGAGAAACGTTGGGGCGACGACCCGGAGTTCCGCAGCTACACCGACAACACCTCGGTGCTGATCCCGCGGCCGCCCCGACAGTCGTGAACGGCATTGCGGACCTCGAGATCCTCGACCCGCACGAGATCCAGCGGGCGGTAGAACACTTTTCCAGCGACGGTTTCGTCGTCGTGAGAGATGCACTCGATCCCGAGCAGCTCGAATTTCTCCGCTCCGGTGTGGACGAAGTGGTCGAGTCGATTCTTGCACTCGATCCCGAGCGGGCCGGCAACCGAGGCAACCGGCGCTACTCGTTCGGCGGGTCAAGTATCACAAGAAGCATGCTGCATCGCCCCGAGTGGCAGATGTTGGTCGACCTTCCGACTGTCACTCCGATCGTGACGGCGATCTTCGGCTCCGCCGACTACATGCTCCGCGCCGCAAGCGGCGACTTCTGTCTCCCCGGAGCGAGCGAGTACCAACCACTCCACTCTGACGTAGGCGACTTTCGTACCGCAGAGAAGACGCCATACAGCTCGTTCCACGACCCCCTCGGCGAGATCTCAGTGCGAGACCTCCCGTGTCCGTACCTGTGTGTGAACTTTCTTACCGCAGACGCCACGCCGCTGAACGGGCCGACCCGTCAGATCCCCGGCACGCAACGTTCGCGACAGCCAATCCCAAAGCTCAACGACGAGCCGAAATGGATGCGTAACAGCACCATCTGTCCGGCCCCGGCAGGCGCAATACAGATCCGCGATGTGCGAGGTTGGCACGGCGGCACGCCAAACCTCTCCGACGATGTGCGCGCAATCCCCAATCTTGAGTTCTATGCGCCGTGGTTCCGCGAGCCCACCATGCCCGGAATCTCATGCGCCGATCAGCAGCGTCTGTCCGCTCATGGCCAGCACCTCACCCGGTACACCGTCGCCGATTCCGCCGATGAGCTCGAGACTGGCTACGTGCTCAACCAGCCCCGACAACCGCAACGGTAATCCGGCCGATCGTCTCGAAGGCTTCCTTCACGTGGGACGCGAGCGACCTGTCATCGGGATCGGCCTGCCACTGTCCGAGCGCGGCGTCGAACGTTTGGTAGCCCACCCGGGCAGTGATCTCAGCCTCGAGCTGAGCGACCTCGGGGTGACAGCCGACGATTGCCGCAGTGATGGCATCTGTCAGATCAACATCACCAACTGCGGCGATGCCGATGAGTGCCCGATTCGTGAACATTGCTCGCATCATTGACCGCCGTCGTGGCGTGTCGACAAGAGGGGCAATGTCTTCCGTGAAGGCAACTTCGAGGGCGCGGAAGGGCGGCAGGGTGCCGACGCGGGCACGAACCATTTCCGCCGTCTGCTGATCGAGCTCGGACCATGTGACGATCCGCTCCTTGGTTCCGAAGTGTCTATAGATCGTGGCCGCACCTACACCGGCCTCGGCCGCGATCTCCGCGACGCTCAGGTCGTGGTAGCTCTGCTCTTCAAGGAGTCGGTACAGCGTGTCCTGAATGTGGAGCCGGGCGTTGAGCCGATTGCGCTCGCGCAGCGAAAGCACCGTCGTCGACATCAGCTCGGAACCTCGGTCCACTCACCAGCAATCATGATGCCGACCGGCTCGGTGTCACCCAGTGCGGACGGGTCGATTGAGGCGATGTCGTGGTCGAGCACGATGAGGTCCGCGAACTTCCCAACTTCGATCGAACCGAGCTCGTCCTCGCGTTGGAGTTGCTGGGCTCCATTGATCGTGTAGCCGAGCATGAGCTGTTCGATGCTGAGCGGGACATGCCGGGTGTCGATCACCGGCGCGTTCTCCCCTGCCTGTGGGTCTTGATGCGAGATGCCGATCTGCATGCCGAAGAACGGGCTGATGCGGTCGAACTCTCTCGCGTCTATGACATCGGACGAGTAGGTGACAGTCACGCCGGCTGCCTCCAACACGCTCGCCGGGTGCTTGTTCGCATCCCGCTCATCGCCAATGAAACGGTGCGACGACGATGGCGTCTCGCCGTATTCACCATGCCAATGCGGCGTGTAGTTGGCAATCACATCGAGTTCGGCAAACCGGGCAACGTCATCGGGGTGAATGAGTTCGATGTGCGACAGCGTGACCTGGGTTTGAAGCGGACCACCAACCTCGGCCCGAGCCGCGTCGACCGCGTCGACCGCGTCGACCGCGTCGACCGCGTCGACCGCGTCGACCGCGTCGACCGCGTCGAGCATCGTTCGGACGGCACGGTCTCCCACCGTGTGGACGTGGAGTTGCATCTCTTCGAGCTCCATATCGAGGAGGAGCTGCGTGACTCGCTCCTGGGAAAGGAGCTCCGCGCCGTTCCCGGCGTCGGCGATCTCGTAGGGGTCGAGCACGGAGGCCGTACCGATTTCGAGCACGCCATCGAGATGAACCTTGATGGTGTTGAAGGTGAGGCGATCGCCGCCGTAGTCGCTGCGGAGACGGTTCACCTCGGCAATGGCCTCCTCGGCCTGCTCCGGAACAATGACGTGGTAGCTGCCCTCGTAACGAAGCGGCAGTTCTCCACTCGCCTCCAGCTCCGCGAGATAGGAATAGATCTCGTCGTGAAAGAGCAGGTTTCCGGCATCCATCAGGGTCGTGACGCCGTTCGCCGCCAGTCCATCGACGAACTCCTTCACCAATGCGTTCAACACGATGGCCTCTTCAAGGAAGAGTTCGCCAGCCGTAGGCACGAGCGCGAATTCTCGGATGAAGCCGGTCGGCTCGCCATCGGCGTCGCGTTCAAACTCCGATAGTCCTGGTGAGGGATCGGGCGTATTGGCATCGATGCCGAGAAGGTTGAGGGTGACCGAGTTGACCCATTGGGTGTGACCAGATTCGTCGTAGAGCACGACCGGTCGGTCGGAGACAACCTCATCGAGCCATTCCTTACGGGGCCCTTCCGGACCAAACAATGTGTTGGGCCATGAAGCGCCAGAAAGGATCAGGTCATCCGTATTCGCGGCGAGATCAGCGAGCCAGGCCTGAATGTCTTCAAGGCTGCCGTCGGGGATCTGGTTCGTTTCCTCAGTCCCGAGAATCGCGAATAATCCAGGATGAGTATGGGCATCGATCACACCCGGCATGACAAAGCGTCCGTCGAGGTCGAGCGTTTCCGTATCGTCGCCCACGATCGCTATTGCCTCGGCCGTTACCTGCTCGGCATTGGCCGTAAACACCGTGCCGTTGTGGAGCACAACGTCGGCCGGGTCGACGGGGTCTGCGGGCGGACCCGCAGCACGCGGCGCTTCGGTTGTTATCGAAGTCGGCACCGTCGTTGGGCTACTGGACGGTTCGTCGCTCGACCCGCCCGAGCACGAGGCCGCGAAGACGAACACAGCAAGCAAGACGGCAGTACTTCTCGACACAGTCACTCCGTGATAGCTTCTCTTAAGGTGACAGTATCTATCAATTACGTAAACTGCACAAGCCTTCGCGCCAGGCGGGAGGGCTAGTGGATCAGCTCACGGTCGATCGCGATCTTCAAGACCACTCGCTCTGAGGTGACCGGGTTCGGGTAGTCCTTGCCCATGTACTTCTGGGCCAGCGCGTCGATGTCGGCCCGGGCTGCATCTCCACCCACGGTCTCGACCACGCGCCCGCGCACTTCGACGTACGAGTAGGGGTCCGCGGCGTCCCAGATCGCAACGGAAACACGGGCATCGCGTTCGACGTTGCGGTATTTCGCCCGATGAATTTCGGTGTTGATGAGCACATGCTCCTCATCACAGCCGACCCACATGATCTGGGTTTGCGGGTCTCCATCGGCAAACAAGGTGGTGAGGGCCGCGAAATTTGGGCCCTCGCAGAGAAATCGAGTTCGTTCGTCCATCACCGCAACGTAGTCCTTCTGATTGCCCGATCTGGCTCTCGACACGACCAGCCGCGAGACTGTCAGTCGGAAACGAGGGAGATCTGATGCACGTTCGGAAAGTCGGGACAAATATCGGCGCAAAGATCGAGGGGATCGACTTTGGGGCCGGGCTCGACGATGCAACGATCGAGACCATTGCCGAGGCGCTTTACGCCCACCAGGTGGTGTCGATAGACGCGGCGGACATGGGCCCGGAACAGCACCTCCAACTCGCCAGCCGCTTCGGCGAGTTGGAAGAGAACAAGACCGATCAATTCGGTGACCACCCCACCGTGCCACAGATCACGGTCATCGATTCCGAAGCGGGTCATACCGCCAGCATGTGGCACGCCGACGAAACGTTCCTCGAGAACCCACCGCTGGTGAACCTGCTCCACGGCAAGCAGATCCCGCCCACCGGCGGCGACACTGCGTTTGTCAGCACGGCCCTCTCCTACGAGGGACTGTCAACAAAGTTTCAAGAGTTGATCGACGGGCTCTATGCCGTGCACGACTACGGCAGCCTCTACGAACTCGCCTGGCAGCGCGGCCGAGAAATGGGTCCGCTCGTCGCCGACGCACTCGGTAAAGGACTAATCCACGATCACCCGCTCGTTCGAGAGCACACGGTGACCGGCCGCAAATGGCTCACGGTCAACACCGTCTACACCCGCTTCATTCGCGGCATCGAGCCCCTGGAAGCACAGATGCTGCTCGACATGCTGCTACGTCACATGCAGAAGCCCGAGTTCGCGTTCCGCCACCACTGGAGCGAGGGCGACCTGCTCATCTGGGATCAACAGGCCGTGCAGCACTACGCCGTCAACGATGCGAGCGAACGACGAGTGGTTCACCGCATCGCGGCGCTCGCCACCGCCGAAAACTATGTGGGAGTCGGGCGAGAGTAGCCACCAAGGTGGCCGATGCGTGGCCCTGAGGGGTCGACCACTTCGCCGAGGTTCGGAGACAGGTCGAGTCCGCCGAGCGATCGGTAGACCGCGAAACCAGTTCGCCGTTTGAGAGCCTCGGGCATGGCGGCAACAGTTTCGGGCCGGAGCGACGCCACCATGTTCTCCTGCTGGCGGATCCACGGTCGACACCAGTAGGTCAACACTCCGACACGGCGTCGGTCAGACGCGCTCACGCCCGTTCGGTGCGTCAGTCGCCCATCAAACACCATCGCCGCTCCCGCCGGCGCGGTCGCCGAAACGAACGCTCCTTCGTCGATGGGATCGCCGTTCTCACGGGGGTTGAGGTGACTGCCCGGGATCACCTGAGTCCCGCCGTTGGCCTCGCTGAACTCTGAGATCATCCACATCACGTTGGCGACGAGCGGCTCGTTGACCCGCAGGTCGAGATAACCCTGATCGTTGTGTACGACTCCGGGCTCGCCGCCGTGCGATACGAGCTTGGCCAGCGAACTCGACAGGATCGCGTCGGGACCGACGAGCCAGCCGATGAGGTCCTCAATGATGGGATGCGTGAGGAGGGGCCAGAACTCTTCGCCCTTATCGACGAGATTTCCGACCGTCTGGTTCGGTCCGTCGAGAATCGCCACACCTTTCGCCGCTTCGGCCGCCGCCTGTTCTTCAAGGCGCGCCAGCACGCTGAAGCGCGCAGGCTCGGCGATCGCATTCGCCACGAAGCAGAAGCCGTGCGTCTCGAGATCGGCCCGCTGCCGTTCAAGGCTCTCGGTAGGTGTCGGAAGATCGTTGCCGGTCACTTGGAAGCTCCTAGGCCAACATCGCGGCGCCAATCTTCGAGCTTCACTCGAACCGCCGCCAGTTCGGGCTCGGCCACGTCGCCCACGAGATTATCAAGCTCGAATGGGTCGGCGTCAAGGTCGTGGAGGGCGATCGGTTCGCCGGTGTCGCGACCGGCGACATATTTCCAGCGTCCATCTCGGATCATTGTCCAATCATTCCCGCTCCCCATCTCGGAGAAGATCGGGTGATGGTCACCGTTTTTCCCGCTCGCGAGCATCGGTGCGATCGATTGGCCGGATGCGGTCGGCTCCGCCGGTGCGCCGTACCAGTCGAGGAGCGTCGGAAGGATGTCGACCCCGGCCGAAACCGGTGTGTCGATCGTTGCACCGGTCGGGGCTCCGGGACTGCGCACGATCATCGGAACCCGACTGGATTCCTCCTGCCACAGCCCCTTGTTCATGAAGCCGTGGCTTCCGCCCATCTCCCCGTGATCGCTCGTGAAGATCACCAGCGTGTCATCGAGGTGGCCGAGGCTCTCCAACTCATCCAGCAATCGACCGGCCTCCTGATCGAGTTGGCCGACCATCGCCGCGTACTGCTGCCAGAACAGGCCGAGCGACGATCCGTAACGATGGAAGTTCGGGTCGTTCTCGATGGGCTGCGGACTCTGCGGGCTGTACGTCGGCGTAAAGACCTGTGCCGGCGGCCGAACATTGTCGCGGAGGTCGATGTCGACGCCTCGGTACATCGCCTCGAACCCCGGATCCGGTTGGAGCGGATAGTGCGGGCTCATGAAGCTCACGAACATCGCAAAGTCGCGATCGTCAGGGATCTCCCGCATCCGCTCGATCGCAATGTCGGCCGTGGCTTTTGTTCGGTGGCCACCCACGAACTCTCGGCAGGTCTCGTTCTCATCCCAGAATCGGATTCCGGTGAGGTAGTCGTTGTAGCTCTGATAGCCAACGAATCGATCGAAGCCGCATCGTTGCTCCGGCTTCACTGCCATGTCGAAGAACTCGTAGAGATGCCACTTGCCGACATAACTCGTCCAGACGCCCTGGTCGGTCAGCCGATCAGCCAGACACTTCGTTTCCGGATCGGGACCCATCGCAAACTTGGTCACGCCACTTTCCGACCCGAAGCAGCCGGTCATCAAGACACCTCGGTATTGGGTGCACACCGGAAACTCGACGTAGGCGTTTCGGAAGAGGGCTCCACCCGCAGCGAGCGCATCGATATTCGGGGTTTGGATCTGCGCATGACCCATGCAGCTCAGCGCAAACGCTTGGAGCTGATCCGCCAAGATGAAGAGCACATTGCGGCGATCCGACATGGCTACTCCGGGTAGAACGATGCGATTCGTTCGGAACGGTAGACGATGAACGCCTTGCCTGGCTCGGCGACGTGCAGCTCGAACACCGTCTCTCCGCCCTCGCCATCACTGTCAGGCACAACCTCGAGGACCTGCGCAGTGACGCCGTCTTCACGATCAGCGCCAAGGCCACCGTTGGTGATGAGAACGTTGCCATTATCGAGGCGATCGGCGTCGCCAACAAACGGGGCGAAGATTGATCGACCGTCGATTTCCGGCGTGTATTCCCAGACGACTTCAGCGGATCCCGACGCAGGGTCGAGCTCATATTGCACCGCCCGGGTGAACGGCGGGAGAACTCCGGAGTCGGGGTCGGGTATTCCTGTTCCGGGCCGACCGTTGCCATTGTCGTAGATGAGGAGCGTGCCATCGTCCTGCCACTCCGGCGCGTGCTGGTGATAGCTGTAGTCGGCAGCATCATCGATGGCGAAGTCGCCGTCCGGGCCAAACCGCCACATGAGGTCTCCGGTGGCCCGCTCAATCTGGAGCACGGCGTCGAGATGCCGCACCGAGACCGTGAGGTACTCACCAGTCGGATCGAGGACAACGGCGTTGGCGTGCGTCCAGTCCTTGGCGTCGGTGAACCCTTGGGCCCAGTAAAGCCAGTTGGGGAACACCTGCGGGAGCGGAAGTCCACAGACATTCTGATCGCGTGGGTCACCGACGGGATCGAGGTAGTCCGCCAGCGGGTATTTCGCGACGATGTCGCCCTCCGGCGTGAACTCGACGATCACATCGGAGATGAGTTCGTAGCTCCCGTCGATGCCATCGGGTTCGTCGCAAAGGCCCTCGGCCGGAAAACCCTCGTAGATATGCCGCTCAGCACTGATCGTCAGAAGATTCCCGTTGGGGAGCGCGCTGAGCTCGTGGTGCATTGCGTCGGTAGCCACCTCGATTGAGTCGTCGCCGACTACCTGGCGGCCGAACGCGTCGAGCTTCAACGGCCCGCTGATGATGAGGCCTCCCCACTCCTCGATCGTACGGCCGTAGAGATCGATTCGACGGGCGCCGGTGTCGTTGTATTCATGGAGGAGCGTGCCGTCGGCGTCTTGGCGGATATCGCCGATCGCATGGTCCGTCCGGAGATACCAAACAATCTCACCCTCGTGATCCACAACCACGAGGTAGCCGTCACGCGGCGGATTCGCAGGATCGGGCTCCGCGAACTGGTTGGTGTTGTCGATCAGGTTGAAAATCGTGAAGCCAGCACTCATCTGGTCGGGCTCACTGACCGCGATGTCGAACGACGGAAATTCATCGGGAAGAGAGCCGGTACGGAGCGAAAGGTCGACGGAGTTCTCGCTGGTCGACACGGTGATCGTGTAATCGCTGTCGGCCCGAAGCCCGGCGACCGGCAGTTCGTGATGTTCGCTCGACGTCGCGACGGGGATACTGAACGTGCGTTCCAGGCCCACAACAGTCACGCCCGGAACCGACATCACGTCGGTGTCGATCACGAGGTGACCAACCAGGGAGCTGGATTCTGACAAGGCGACTTCCGCCGCAAGTCCATCAGCCGATGCCGCAGAGACTGGAGCAATCGTGACGACGGGGTCCGCGGTATTCCCCGGGTCGTCGTCACTCGCACAGGCGGCTGCCAGAAGAAGAACAGCGACAACGAGAGCAACAGATTTGTGGATACCAGCAGTCTGCCCGAACCTCATCGACCTGCGTGTTCCTCTCAAAATGCCGTGGTGAGTACGATGACCTGATGGCTTCAGACAGCTGGACTCGTTGCGACGCGAGCTGAGGGCCTGGTGAACGCAACGATCTCGATCCTCGATCCAGAAGATGTTCGTGTCGCCGAGTACCGGCACATGAACGACCAACCGACCCGTCGGGCGATGGAAGCCGACGAGTACTTCCTCTCGGAGGGCTGGGTCTCGATCGAGCGACTGATCGAGACCGGGCACCGCTTTCGCTCCGTGCTGCTGTCGCCCTCTCGCGTCAATCGGTTTCGGTCGTTCATGGACCAGCCCGCTCTCAAAGATGTGGCCGTCTACGTGGCGGAAGCCGATGTCATGCATCGAATCGCCGGCTTCGAGATGCCGCGCGCGGTCGTGATGTCGATCGATCGCAAACCCCTCGTGTCTGTTGCCGAACTGGCCGCGGCCAGCCAACGGCTGGTGGTCCTCGAGGCCCTGAACGACAACGAGAACGTGGGAGCAATTGCCCGCGCCGCTCGAGCGTTTGGCATCGACGGAATCATCCTCAGTCCGACGTGTACCGACCCCTATTACCGCCGCACTGTTCGAGTCAGCATGGGAGAAATTCTCCACCTGCCTCTCGCCCGGGCCGTCGCCCCAGAGTGGCCGGCGGCCCTCGACATCTTGCACGCCGCTGGCTTTGAGACATGGGCGATGACACCAGCCACCTCTGCCACCAATCTCTGGGCGGCTCCCGTTCCTGACAAGCTGGCAATCATGTTGGGCGCCGAGGGGCCCGGCTTGACCGAAGCCGCAATCAGCGCCGCGACTCGCAAGGTCCGTATCCCCACCCGGGCGGGCGTCGACTCGCTTAACGTTGGCCACGCGGCCGCGATCACGTTTGCGACGGTCGATCGCGACCAAAAGCACAAAGAAGAAGGTGGAATGTCATGACCGACGCCCCGATGGCTCCTGAGCTCGTCACCAGTCACTGGTTCAACAGCGAGTCTGCGATCACCCTCGATGCAATGCGGGGTGAAGTGATTGTGATCGAGGCGTCCCAGATGTTGTGCCCCGGCTGCGTCACTCACGGCCTGCCGTGGCCCAACGGATTCATGAAACCTTTCGTGACGAGGTCACGGTTCTCGGGCTCCACACCGTCTTCGAGCATCACGCAGCGATGACGCCGGTTTCCCTCGAGGCGTTCCTTCACGAGCACCGCATCACGTTTCCGGTCGGTGTCGATTCGGCTCAGCCGGGTAGCGACACTCCGATCACCATGGAGCGCTGCGGGCTTCGCGGCACGCCGAGTCTGCTCGTTATTGACCGTTCGGGCCGACTAAGGGCGAACGTTCTCGGCGAGACAAACGAACTCACGGTCGGTGCCCTCCTCGCCCGACTTCTCGATGAAGGTGCACCTCAGACTCCGTGATCAGGAAAAGGGTGCTCCCGGCTCGACCTTTCCGGCTGTGAAGGCGCCGTCGACAGTCAGGTCGATACCCGACACGTAGGAGCTCTGTTCGCTGGCGAGCCACACGATGGCGTTGGCGAAATCGGTCAGCGCACCGCGCCGGTTGAACGGTGGAATCGGACGGTCTGGGAGCCTTTCCTTGCGGCCCTGCAATCGTTCGACCGCCTCCGCAACGAACGGCGCTGTCATCTCGCTGCTACCGCCACCCGGGCAGACGGTGTTGACCCGAACGCCGTGGCATCCAAGCTCCACTGCGGCAGCCTTGCTCAGCCCCCGCAGGCCCCACTTACTAGAGGTGTACGCAGCGACGCCGTTGGACCCTTCGATGGCGTCAATCGATGCGACGTTGACGATCGAGCCGCCACCGAGCCGTTTCATCGGGTCGATTACGGCCTGAATGCCCAAGTAGGGGCCGATCTGGTTGACCGCAATGATCTGGGTGAGGATCGCAGGGTCCATCTCGGCAATCGAACCCACGTCGAGGATGGCCGCGTTGTTGACGAGCACCCCCGGGTCGCCGAAGCGGTCGACGACCGCCGCCACGGCGGCCTTCCAGTCGCCCGCCTGAGTGACATCGAGGCGCTGATACATCGCGTGCTCGCCGAGTTCGGCTGCCACCTGCCGGCCCCGGTCGTCGAGGACGTCTGCAAGAAGCACCCGGGCTCCCTCCTCGACGAAGCGGCGCGCCGTGGCTTCGCCCGTTCCGCGCGCCGCACCCGTGATGATGGCCACCTGTCCGTCCAACCGTTGCGCCATAGTCCGGCCTCCCTGGTCTCGATCAAGGTCCCGACGTTACAAGCCCAGCCTCGATGCCGGCGGAAGCCGGGCCTCGGCTCGTTACCGTTCCAGCGCTGAGACACGCGTGGGCCACCGTCGCTGTCGTGGCACTGGCCACCGTTTCCGGACCTTCTCGTTCGCCGCTTAGCTCGGTGTGCCCGACCGTCGAAACTCGGCCAGCGCTGATCGCACCCACTCGACCTCGTCGTTGTTTCGACGGGCCCGCGCCTGGTCGACATTGATCTTGTAGACCCGGGCGGCGTTGAGGCCGAGGACCTTCTCCTTCACTTCCGCGGTCAGCGCCGGGTACCCCCAGCGTTCTTGGAATGACTCCGGGATCTGGAAGGCGCGGAACGCGTCGATCAAGGGCTGAGGCGACTCGTACCAAATCGAGTCGCTGCCCCAAAGCACGTTGTCCTCCCCGACCGCCAACAAGAGTTTGCCGAGCACGTGCGCAGCCTCCGCGGGACGCCGGATCAGCGCGAACCAGGTACTTCCAAGTTCGGCATAGACGTTGCTTCCCGGCACGACGCCGGCGGTCAGGAGACTTCGCACAAGCCGGTCGGTGCCATGCCATGGCCCGTCGACCGGATAAGGACCCTCGTCGGGCCCTTCGGTCTCATAGCCCGAGTGATAGACGAGAAAACTCAGCGCCGGGAATGCCTTCGCGGCCGGACCGATGTCTGACGGAGAACCGGTTGGCGCGAGCGAAGACAGTCCCTTGTGGGCACAGACAATCGGCACGCCGAGGTCTTCGCAGCGCTGAAGAAACGGAAGACCAGTCTCGTCGTCGTCGAGCCGCCAGCCGCGGCGTCCCTCCGATGACTCGCCGTAGAGCGTGTAGACCTTCCACCCAATCGGCGAGAATCGATCTATGAGGTCGGGCATCCGATCCAGTTCACCAGCCACATTCGGATGCACGATCGAGTGGTGAAGCAACCGACCGTCACCACCGAGCCGGTCGAGCAGTTCGCGGGTTGCCGCGATCTCGGGGTTCGTCAGGATGTTGTGATCGCCCTCGCCGGGAGCGGCCGTCAGCAGGGCAATATCGGTCTCGCTCTCCACGAAGACGAAGCGCAGGTATTCCGCGAACGACAGCCCGGCCGCGCCGTTGAGATCCCCGAAACGCTCCGGAGCCACACTTCGAATAAAGGCGAGCACCGCCTGCGCGCTCGGCTGCGTGTGCCTTTCCTGCGCCACATAATGCGTCTGCACATCAACAATCAGCTGGTCGCCGCCGAGATCCGCGTCGGCCGCGTCGGCATCGGACTCGGCCGCCTCGCTGACAACATAGAACTCCTCGCTGTGCTCCTCGTTCAACGCTCGAAGCAGCGCGGCCGATCCTCGTCGATCGGCCAGCAGGTCCGCGGCATACATTCCGAGGCGCCGAGCGTTGCCGTGCGCAGTTTCGAACGCTCGTGCGGCGACACGACGGTCGATCCGCCGCGGTCTCAGGGGAGCGAATTCGTCAGAACTCCGACTTTGCAGCGGAAGCGGAATTACATACCTCGGCGCGACCGCACGGCGGATGTCGAATGCCCCGAGGCGATGTGCGCTGTCCACTGTCGTCAGACCTTAATCACAAGAGTCGGCCGTCTACCTGCCGCCGACGGCTCGATACCGAAGACCCCAGGTTGCCGAGTACCAGCGGCCCCCGAACTGCGAACCGCATCAGGACCATTGCCGAGAGGGTCACGTCGTGAACCGCTCCGACTCACGTCGACCGTTCGACTGGCGGCTGTTGACGCGCGACACTTCATGGGTACTTTGTCACCGAGCAGCCTGGTCCAGCGCAATCGCTGTCCTCGTGCTGATCAACGCGAGCTGCGGCGCCGACGCCGATTCAACCGCGGAGACTCTCCACGTCGACGCACCGATCCTGAGTTCGACGACGTCTGCGGTGATCGTGGCGCCAACCACATTGCCCGCTCTCACCGCTTCGTTTCGTGGAGTCACAGCCGACACCATCGAAGTCGGGATCGCCGCCGTCGATTTCGACGAGCTGTTCTCTCTCGGGTTCATTGACTTCAACCATGGCGACGAGGTCGCGATCTGGGAAGCCCTGATCGCACAAGTCAACGGCGCTGGAGGTATCCACGGGCGCACCCTGGTGGCGACCCACGAGTCCTTCCTTCCCGTCGGCAGCGCCGACGCCGAGGCGGCATGCCTGCGGCTTACCGAAGACAACTCGGTGTTCGCGGTCCTCGGACTTTGGATCGGCGACTCTGTGCTCTGTCTCACGGAGACGCACGAGACAATCCACGTCGGGCACCTGATGCGCCAGGAATGGATCGACCGATCAATCGCGACGCTCGCGTCACCTGACATCTCCGAAGAACGCGAACTCCAGGCCTTCCTTGAGGTCTTGCTGGCCACCAGGCGACTCGACGCACGCACGATTGGAGTACTGACCCACACCAATGCCGAGTCATCTGTCGACCGCGTCGTTCGCCCCTTCGTAGAGGCGAAGGGGCTATCCCTCGGCACCGTAGGCGTCCTCGCGGACACCACGGGCGATCAGGAAGAAATCCAACGACAAGTAGACGTCTTCATTGAGAGATGGCAGACCGACGGCGCCGACTTCCTTCTCGTAGTTGGTAACAACGGCGTTGGATCCATCGGGAGAATTCGAGCCGCGATGGGCCCAATCGACGTCGCAGTGCCCGACGCTAAAACGTTCCAACAGATCTTCGGCGGCGCACCGGAAGGTGAACGAGACGACTTCGACGGAGTCCT
>Ga0115000_10000856_pt1 | contig 27824 bp, 34 predicted proteins | sample ArcticOcean_MG_C_6_FD_89690 | JGI IMG/M metagenome (GOLD analysis project Ga0115000, IMG submission 89690) | Marine microbial communities from western Arctic Ocean - ArcticOcean_MG_CB8_128 | ecosystem: Environmental > Aquatic > Marine > Oceanic | place: Arctic Ocean: Canada Basin | collected... | reverse complement strand
TTATTAGAGAAAATATTCAAAAAGATAAAGAAAAGAAAGTTGCAATAAAACAAGAGAGAAAAGAAAAGAAAAAAGCAAATGCTAAAAATAAAAAAAATAAAAAAAAAAAAGAAGATAAGAAAAAAAAAGAAAAAAAAAAAAAAAAAAAGAAGAGAAGAAAAAAGAAGAAGAATTAAAAAAAACTATGTTAAAAAGGGTTAATATAAAGAAAATGGTTATAAATGAATTAAATAGTAAAAAAAAATTAGAACCAATAAAGGAATAATTTAAAAATTAAAATTGCTACTCATAATATCAGTTTTTGTGTTTTTGATTTCATTTCTTTTTAATCTATATTTATTGTTTTTCTTTTCTTTTTCATTTAAAATATTTGTGAAAATATTAGGCATTTCATTGTTTTCTTCGCATAATTCTGGTAATATTTTAGTCAGGGGTTTTTCAACAATCATCAAAAGTCTTTCGTTTTTCAATAATTTTCTATATTCTTTAATTGACAAATTTCCATAATATTTATCAAGAGTATAAAAAGGACAAGGTGCTGGTTTTATATTTTTTTCATAATTATAAATTTTACTATATAAATTATTCAATAATGTATATCTTTCCCATCTAGTTGAATCATCTAGTAGTTGGTTTTTTAAATGAGAACATGCGCATTCAGGAGAACAAAAACAACCGTATACTTCAATTGACTCTTTCCTTTGATGTTTAGGTATAAAAATTGGTGGATTATCAAATGGATAAGTACACCAAAAGCATGAAGATCTTTTATGTAAAACATTATTGTGTCTTAAATTAATTTTCAATTTTTTTATTTTTTCATAAATGATTTTATTATCAATAGTTTCATTATTTTTTTTTATATTTTGAATTTCGAGTGGTTCATTTTTATTAATTTCAAATAAATCAAGTTTAGTATTATTTGCGAATGCTTTAATATTTTTATCTTGTTCATCCAATAAAGAACCAGTAATGTAATTTGTTAGTTCTTTACTACTACATTTTAAATGTAGTATTATATTTTGTTTTTCATTTGTTTTTTGTTCTTTATTTATATTTTTAGATTGGATAATTTTCCCCCCTTTGGGTTTTCTACCTCTTTTTTTTGGTATTTTTTTTTCAATAATACCTAATTCATTTTGTTTTTTTAATATTTCTTCTTTTTCCTTATTACTTTTACGACCTCTTTTTTTACCTTTTTTTACCTTTTTTTCTTTTTTTGAAATTTTTTCCATTATAAACAAAACTTAGTATTTCTAATTTAAATACTTTTTTTAAATATTTACTGAAATAAATATTTAAAATATTATAAAAATATATGAATTCGGAACTAGATACCTTTTTTTTAATAATGGATAAAATGTTTGACATATTAGATTATATAGAATGTAAATACAAGAATGATAAAAAATTTGTGGAGATTGAATTAGAGGACAAAACAAAATATATATTAAATGATAATTATATTGAAAAGGACTATACTTTCATTACAAATTATAGTAAAATATATAGGAAAGATTGTATGTTGATTTTGAATAATTAATATTAGATGTAATAGGAATACTAATCGACTTTGCTATTTGTTTTATAACAGTTACAAAATGTTTATATATAGGTAATCTCTCGACATAAATTTTTTTTGAAGGTAAATAATAATTTTTCAACAAATCAAAGAAAATTTGTTCTTGGTTATCTAATTTAATCTTTTTAAATGAATCTTTTGAGAATGTAATACATTTTTCATCATGTATACAATATTTTTTTAAAAATGTTAAAAAATCTTCTTTTGGAAATAAAGTTTTAAATAATTGCGATTTCATTTATTATATATTTATTTTTTTTATTATTTATATTTATATATTTATATGTTTTGTATTTTTATTAAATCATTTGTAAAAAAAGCCAATTCTATATTATATTCATGTTCTGTATGAAAAATAGCAATATATTTCAATATAATTTTAATAACTTCAAATTTAATTTTATCTGGGATAATATCTGTAATTTTTATAAATAGGAAATAATTATCTAATATATCCATAACAGAATAACCCTTTTCAAATATTTTAAAGATATATTTAATACTTTTTGAATAATCCTTTTTATTATACCAATAATCGGTATAATATTCATAATCTATAAAACTTATATTAGTGCAAATTTCTCTAGCTTCTTCTAAATTTATTTTCTTATCTATAATATAAAATTTTTCTAAATAACTTATTAATAACCGTGCAGAATTATTACATATTGAAATAATAAATTTTTCGGTTTTTTTATCCAATTTAATTTTTTCATTTTGTTTAATTTTATTTAATATTGTCTGTAAAAATTTTTTATTTATAGATTTTAATCTTATAATTATAAATCTAGATTGTAAACTTTCTATTACTTTTTGGTTATTTGTACATGATGCTATAAAATTTACATTTTTACTATACTTATCTATACAATTTCTAAAAACCTGTTGACTTTGCTCATTTATATTATCTATATCATCCAATATAACAAATTTCTTTTTTTTATGTATATCCGATTTAATTTGACAAAATGTTTTTAATTCATTTCGATAATATTGAATCCCTTGTTCTTTCAAACTATTAATATATAAAACATTATGATATGGTATTTTATCTGTACTGTAATATTCTCTAATCATAGAATCTATTAATGATGTTTTACCTGTACCAGTACTACCTATAAATAATATATTTAAATCATCCATATTTATCAAAGTTTCAAATAATTGTATATACGTTTTGTCTATAATGAAATCCGAAAATTTTTTACAATTATATTTTTTTAAAAAACTTTCTTTCATATATTTTATTCGTAATTAACTATTTAAGTTTAAGTTAATAATAAATATATACATGGATAATAATTATTATTCTATTTTAGGTGTTGACGAAGAATCTTCAGACAAAGATATAAAACAAGCATTTCGTAAATTATCTATGAAACACCATCCAGATAGAGGTGGTCAGAAAGATGTTTTTCAGGAAGTTAATGAGGCATATGAAGTATTAAGAGACCCACGAAAAAGACAACAATATGATTTGTCTCGTAGAGGAAATCCATTAGCACATTTATTTGGTGGTACTGGAGGTCCACCAAACGAGGGTATTGGGCAAATGTTTAATATGATGTTTGGTGGAGGAATTCCTGGAGGGATGAATAACCCAAATGTTCAAATTTTTCATAACGGTGTACGTATGAACTCACATATATTACAAAAACCACCACCCATTGTTAAAACAATAGAAATATCATTAGAACAATCATATACAGGATTAAATGTACCTATAGAATTTGAAAGATGGTTTGATTCTGGTGGTACAAGAAGAGTTGAAAAAGAAAAAATTTATATTGAAATACCAAAAGGTGTTGATAGTAACGAAATTATTATGATTCACGGTAAAGGTAATATTAAAAATGAAAATCTTAAAGGGGACATAAAATTATTTATAAATATAAAGAATACTACCAATTTTATCAGGGATGGTTTAGATCTACTTATTCATAAAAAAATATCCTTAAAGGAAGCATTGATTGGATTTGAATTTGATATTAAACATATTGCTGGCAAATCTTTTAAAATTAATAATATCGATGGTAATGTTATAAAACCATTTTTTAAAAAAAATATACCAGAATTGGGTATGATTAGGGGTGACAAAAAGGGTAGTCTCATCATTTCTTTTGAAGTTGAATTCCCAGATAGTTTAACACAATCTCAAAAAGAACAAATTAAAAATATACTTTTATAAATATAAAATTTTTTTACTTTATATTTATGAAATTCTTTTTGTTGAAACATCACTTGCAATTACATAAATTGAATTTTCGGTTACGATAATATATTCCTTATCTACTTTATAAATCTTTGAAATTGGACTGGTATATTCATCTTCAGTTTTTACCAACAGTTTTTCTCCACCCTCTCTTACACCAATGATTACATCATTGTCCAATGAAGAAGTCCAATAATCAAACATAATTGGTTTGTCTTCCAAGATTGATAATTTACTCAAATTTTGCAATGTATTATTCGTAGGTAATCTATAGTTACTCTTTTCAATAGCTGTTTCTTCCATTTGTTTTAAAATAAATATAAATCTTTAAATGTTTATTTTAATATATCAATTAATATAATCAATTAAAATTAAATATACATAAATTAATATATATATTAAATATAATGTCAAAAGATAAAAAATTCGAAATACAAAATTCTTCTAATTATTTCCCAGATTTTAAACATTCTTTACAAAATATTTTAAGAGAATACATAAATATTTTAAATGAATATATGCAATATTTTTCATGTCATATTGAAAAAAACAATAACGTTAAACTAAATATTGTTACAAAAGGAATTGAAAGTATATCACATATTTTTACTTTTATTATATTATATACTAAAAATTTAGAACTTGCGGTATACCATACAAAAAAATCATATTTATATTATAATGAATTTATAAACCAAATTAACGATGAAAATAACTCTTTCTTAAAATTAAATTGCAAAGACGCTATTCTTTTTATATATAAAAAATCCATTTTTGAAATTAATAAAAAAAATGGGTTTTTTATTGACGAAAAAAATAAATACTTTTGTGATACTCTTAATTCAGTTTCATCCATAATGAAAAATATTTATTTTTATAATATGCAAAAATTAATAACTGTTGATATTACCACATTAAATAATCCAATACAAACTTCATTTTTGATAGATGGTTTTAGTGAAAAAAATAAAAAAACAAAAAAATTAAATGAACAAATTATAAAAATTATGCAACTCATTTCTAAGAAAATAAATGAAAAAGACTTTATTCAAAAAATTTTGAAAATTATACATTATTTTGAAGGTATAAAATTAAATTCACATGATTATCTTTTTATTTTAAAAGGTTTATTGAAAAAAAAACAATTTCAAAGTTTAACATTAATTTCTCTTAAAAAAAAAATTAATAATAAAAAAATTAATTTACATGTTAAAAATAATAATAAATTTATTCAGTTTATTTGTTCTCATAAATAGTTATCATTTTTTTCCTCTTTTTTTTTACCTTCTTTTTTTTTATCATACTTTTATGCGATACATATATTTTATTAAATGTTTCTTTGTTTAATAATAATTGTTTTAAGTAATTATAAATTACTTCTAATATCATTTCATCGCAATGTCCCACTATTAATATGCTACCAGTTCTAAATATCATAAATGAAACTATTGTACATATTTTTGATAATGATGAACATTTTTTTTCACAATTACATGCACCATCTTGTATATTTTTATTTTTATTATAATAAAATTTACTTTGGATTCCTGGATATGAACATGGATCATATAATGATGTAATTTTATATTCGTCTTTTAAAATATCAAACAGTTTATTTCTATTTATTATATAATTACACGAAAAATTTGAATTTATTAATACAGTATCAATCTCTTCTTTATTATAGTATAATTTTTCTTCATTAAATGGTTGCAAAACACTTATTAATTTTTCTAATACCATATACATCATTTTATCATTTTGTATTCCTGGTATTTCTAATTTACCCGTATTAAAAACTTTCACATGAATTTCTTTGAATGTATCCTCTAATTTTATTCTTATAATTAAAGCAAAACAATTATAAAAAGCCCCCTTTTTTTTATTTCTATATCTGATTAAATCTTTCGTATTTATTCCAATGTTTATTTTCCTTACATCTTTGTATTTATTTATTCGCGCGTTTGGATTATCTAACTTTTGAATTACATCACAAACAACCCTCTTCTCTTTTTTTAATCTATCCTCCAATTCTTCAACAGCCTCGATAGTCGTCATTGATACCTTCATTTGCTTTTTTATAACACCTTCTTCTTGTAAATGATATTCTGTTACGGGTATTTTCCAAAATATTTCATATAATTTTATATGTGTATTCAAGAATACTATTTTAGTCTTTGTTGATATATAAATATCACTACATTTAGGAGAAATTCTTTCTTCCTTTTTTTCTTCTGTAATGCTCAGCATATCTGTAACTAAAAATGATTCCCATTCTTTATTTAAATTTGTCATTTTCTTTAAATAGCCAATGATAATTTTATTTAAATCAATTTTATAATAATTTTTATCTAATCATTATTTTATAATGTCTCTTTTCAATAGAAAAGAAAAAAATATAAAAGAAAATAAAACTAAAAAAATTGTTGCTGAATATAGATTAAAAATGAATTCTTTTTTTCCTAACAATAAATCTCCTAATCTTTTTGTTAAGAAACTTGAATTTCGCATGAAACAGTACTACAACGTATATAGCTCACAAATAAAATTTAAAAAATAATTTAATATATCATCGTTTTTATCTTCTTCAATATAAGTTATTATTATTTGACAATTTGTTAAATTTTTTTCGGTTAAAATATAATCTTTATTGTGGATTAAATAAGTTATCACTTTTATTATAAAATTTTTTATTCTTATATTAAATTTTATACATGATTCTTCAATATACGTTTTTATAATTTCCTTTGTCTTTTTACTTTTAAAATAATTTTCTATTAAGTTTTCGAAAAAATCCTCCGATATTATATTTATTGTTTCATTATCCAAAAAATTATTATGTACCTGTAAAAAATTTATCATACTCCTCATATCTGATTTAAATATTTTTTGGATTTCTACCAATTTTTTATTATTTATATTCAAATTCTCGTTTTTTACTATGTTGTCCAAAAATAATATTATTTTTTTTGACGGTAAATTACAAAATTTTAATCTTATAAACTCATTTTGTAATACTAATTCAATCCTACTTATATAATTACATATTAAACAAAATCTTATATCATCCGAATATAATTGTATTAAATATCTCAAGGCAACTTGTGCATTTTTTGTCATATAATCTACTTCATCCAATATAACAAATTTTACACCCTTGTTAAATAAAGTCTTCGTATTTACAAAGTTTTTTATCTGATTCCTCACAATATCTACACCACGATCATCCGACGCATTTAAATGTATTATTAAATCTTTGTTTTTTCCACCTTTGCTCAATTGATATTCATTTATTAAATTTATTATTGTCGTCGTCTTACCTGTACCCGGTGGACCGTATAACAATAAATTTGGAAAATAATCCTTTTTTATTATATTACCCAATAATAATTTATTGTTTTTTTCCAATACTATATCTTTAAATTTTTGGGGTCTATATTTTTCCACCCACGGTTGGCCATTCATTTATCTTATTTATATTTTTATATTTAATATTATTTTTAATTAAATTGATTCGTTGCTTTAATTAAATTAATTAAAAACTATTATTAAAATGGACGGTTATCTTAAAATTATTTTAGGTTCCATGTTTTCCGGGAAAACAACAGAACTTTTTAGGGAATACCGCAGACATACCTCTTGTTCATTTAAATGTCTCCTTATTAACCATGTTTCTGATAAAAGATATGATGAGGAAAAAACTTCCTCTCATGATGGATTCACCATTAATAGCGTTAATGTTGGTAATAAACTTTTTGATTTCTTTAAAAATGATGATTTTATATCCAAATTTCAAGTCATTTTCATAAACGAGGGACAGTTTTTTGTTGATTTATATAAATTTGTTGATTATATTGTTAATGAAAAAATGAAAAAAGTTTATGTTTGTGGGTTGGATGGAGATTTTCAAAGAAAAAAATTTGGGTCGATTTTAGATATTATACCACTTTCCGATGATGTTATTAAAATTAAAGCCATTTGTGCCGATTGTAAATGTAAAGATGCTATATTTACATATAGAATCTCACAAGAAAAAATTCAAACTATCATTGGAGGTTTAGAATCTTATAAACCTTTATGCAGAACATGTTATAACTCTCTCACAACACCATCACCATGACATAATAAAAATACCTTTCCTATTTCGGTATTACTTTCAAAAATTTGTTCTTTCGATAATCTATTAAACCAACCGTACTTTAATCGTTTATCTAACATTTTTTCATCTATTAATACACCATATTTATTAAAATTATAATTTATAGGGGTTGAACCCAATAGATCATCCAATTCTATTGGTTCATTTTCTACATCCTTTACACCTATTAATTTTCCATCTATAACATTTACCTCAAATATATCCTTCTTTTCTTCTAACCATAAACTACAATTATTTTCATTTATTATTGTTTTTTCACTTTCTACATGCAACCTCCCTTTCATATATTTACATAAATCATCAACGCCTTTATTATATTTTATACAACCCATCATTATACCATCACAAATAAATGGTTTTTCATGATAATTTACCCTTTTATTTATTGTTTCCACACAAAACATTTTATTATTTATTATTCCTGAATTAAATAATGACAATAATGGTTTTGTACATACAAATGCACTTGGTACATTTATACCACCATAATGATATAGCAATTTACATAAACCATACTCTCTAGTCTTACTTTTTATTGGTTCCGGTACATTATTCATGTCTATGTCCCAATCACTTAATAATTTTCCAAATGAATTATCGTTTATTATAAAAATATTAAAATGATCATCGTTATATTTTATTATTGATTCCACACACATTTCTATATATGGTTTGTTTAAATCATCCGATAATCTTGAATTAAAACTTTCCCAATTTCTACCATTTCTTTCATAGTTTATATGAATCCACAAATTTGGTTTACCATGTATCATTTCGTCATTTAGTAAATATTTTTTTACTAAATCATATTGTTTTAATTCATAATCCGGTACATATTTTTTTTGATATCTCTTATATAATATACCTAATACTGTTACAACTATTACCACTACTAGATAATTTAAAAGTTTCATTATATATACTATATTTATACTTTATTTTAACCGTTTAAAGTTTTTCCAAAATTTATCATTTACACGTTCCAACTCTTCATCCCTTTTTAATAAATTATATGCCCGTTCCATATTTACTTTGTTTGTTTCACTTTCTTTACTATTTAAATACATCCGTGATTCTTCCATACTTAATGGTTTTCCACCATCTTTTCCACGATATTGTACATACTCTTCCACACTATTAAACTTTTTCTTTAAATCAAAATCTTCTCGTGTTACTGGTACTACTGTTTCTGTATGCGCCTTCTTTAAATCTTCATAACCTAATTTACTAAATATCTTTGAGTTATAACAACCTATTTTATCCCTACTTATATTTGTACCAGACATATTATCTATTTCTTGTACATTATCTTTTAACACCATTTCTCTACATTCTTTCTTTTTCTTATTAAACTCCACATCAAAATCTTTTAAATTCACCTTTTTTACTTCTTCCACTTCTTCTTTTAACCAATCGCCATAACCATTGTCACTTTCATCGTCCATCAACTTCACACTATCAAACATTTTGTTAAACCAATTATTAAAGTCTTTTACACTCTTCCCATCTAAACTTTTTACCAGTTCTAAATGTTCTATATCATCCGTCAAATATTCACTGTTTTCTACCCTTTTCTCTTTTTTTCCTCTAAAATAATATATTTGCATTATCATTTTATAAGCTTTCGTAAAAAATAAAAAATACTTTTTATCTAACCCCGATTTATCAGGATGAGTCTTTAATACTTGTTTTTTTGTTACTTTTAGATCTTCCTCCGTAAATTCATACTTTAATTTAAATAAGTTTAGTAAATCATCCAACTTATAATTATCTATATTTAAATCTACATCCATTTATTATATTTTTATATTTTTAATAATGTTATTTTCTTTATTAAAAAATATATTATAATATTATGGTAGTACCACAATCAACTGTAGCAACAAAAGAACGAATTTTGAAAATAACGCAAATAATGGACAAAAATAATGAAAAAGATTTTGGCGAGATGATGGGAACTGGAAACAAAATTTTTGGGTTGAGTCTTCTTATTGCTCCTGTTATTCCTTTAGCACCTGTATTAACATATCTTGCATTAAGTCTTTTAGAAGTAGAAGAAAAAAAAAAAGGAAACACACCTGAAAAAAACGTGGACGAAAGCGCAACAACAACCGCAGCCTCCCGCACCACCACATCACCAGTACAACCACCAGCAGCAGTAGTAGCAGCAATAGTAGCAGCAGCATCAGTAGCAGCAGCAGTAGCATCAGTAGCATCAGTATCATCAGTATCATCAGGATTGTCAGGACCAACAACAACAGCACCAACAACAGTAGCATCAGGACCAACAGTACCAACAGGACCAACAACAGTAGCATCAGGACCAACAGTACCAACAGGACCAACAACAGGACCATCAGCATCATCAGCATCATCAGTACCAACAACAGTACCAACAACAACAGCACCAACAACAGTAGCATCAGTATCATCAGTACCATCAGTATCATCAGCAGCATCAGTAGCATCAGTACCATCAGTATCATCAGTACCATCAGCAGTAGTAGCAGCAATAGTAGCAGCAGCATCAGTACCATCAGCACCATCAGTATCATCAGTAGCATCAGTTGTCGTAGAAAGTGGAGAAAACAATTCTGCGCCCAGCAACGGGACCGAAGCCTCGGTGGAGGAGGAAGAGGAGAGCGAGGAAGAGAGCGAAGAGGAGAGCGAGGAGGAGGTCGACGAGAACGCAGCCTCGTTGGAGGTCGACGATGAGGAGGGGGAAGAAGAGGGAGAAAAGATAAAATTTCCTTTGTCACCTATTTTAACAATTGCGGCAGTCACAGCTGCTATTGCTGCCGTACCGACAACAGTCAAATAGAATAATGATGATATTGGGGAAAATGTAAATTAATTAACTCTTTTTTTTGTCTTTTCGAAAAAAGACTTTACTACCTTTTCGTCACCACCAACCATAATATCTTGAGGGTTTCCATCTATGAAATTCATGAATGTAGGTATAGATTTTGCTCTAAACATTCCCGCCAATTTGTCACATTCATCAACATCTACTTCTACATACTTAAAACTACTTGGTAATTTCATAAATAATGCGTTAAACAATGGTTTACATCTCTTACATGGACTACACCATTTAGCAGTTATTTTAACAACGACATATTTGTTTAATTTTACAAAATCTTTAAATTCATTCCTATCATTAAATTTATATGTTCTTTCTTCCATTATGTTTATAATTAAATTCTTTATTTAAATAAAAATATAAAATTTATATATTTTTATTTTATATAATGTGGCAATTTTTATTTGGATTTGGTACCGGAGTTTACGTTGGTTCATTTTATGATTGCAAGCCTTATATAAATAGAGCAATTGAATGTGCAAAAACATTAAAACCAGAAGAAAGAAAAGACAAAGGGAACGGAAAGTAATAATAAAATTAACTTAAATAGTAAATTAATATTTATTTTATATGGATCAACCATTACTTGGAAATAGAGAACAAAATTACCGGTTTTTTTATGTTGGGACTAGTTCCGCTATTTGTAGTCTTTTTATATTAATTATCATTACTGGATATACTGCATATATTTCTACTCATGTTGGTGATTTAATTACAGACATGAATCTCGTAATGGATGACTTTGAAATAATTCTGCCTGAAATAAAAAAATCTTTGAAAATTTTGAATGATGTCTGTAAACATGAAAATTTCACTAAATCTTATGGTGATGTTTGTAGTAAAACTACATTTTTACTGAATTAACGCATTAGACTTGGAATAATATAATTACCTTCTCCGTTTTTTTCCCACTTCGCAATAACATTTGGATTTTCAACATTATTCATAATTTCATGTGGGTCATATACATTATGGTAATTATCTATAAAATATGTAATTCCCATAATCTCCTCAGTCCAAACTTTGACTTTCTTCTTATTTGGTCCGTCGTTTTCTTCTGTTGTCTCGATTCTACCATGAGGTATCCCTTTAATATGAGTTCCACAAAAATCACTTGTATTATCTTTTTTTCTTCTAGAACACTGTTCACCATTTGCTCTCTTTGCTTTACATCTATAACAGAATGGAACTACGTTTTTAACCCTTTTTCTTTTTTGTAAGTCTTGTTCTGTAATTTCAATAATTGGAAACCCATAAATATATTCGATAAAAGCCAGTTTTTCACTATCATCATTTAAATCATTGTGTAAAATATAATTTTTTATTTGTTCCTTAAAATCCCTGACGTAATGTCCTACTTTATTGTTCAGTTTTTTTTCCATTTTTTTATAATTATCTTTATTATAGTTTATAATTTTAAAATATAATACTTCAATTTTTTATTAGTCCTCTTCTGTACCACCATTTTTTTATACTTCATTCTTACATCTAATTATTGTGGCGTTAACAAATTTTTTGCCATCAGTTGTCTACTGATTAGGTCACGTTTGTCTGTCTGTACCTGTTCCATTACTGCTGCTTTATTTTCCGTTATAAATCCAACAACAAATTCTTTTTCTGGTTGAGGAAAAGATATCCTATTTTGTAGAAGAAATGATAGAAGAAACAAAGAATTAAAATAAAATTGATAAACAATTAGTGTACCACCTCCTATAGAACCGTTAATACTTGGTAATAATGTAAATAATGAATTTATAAATATAATACCCAAAACAGTTACAATTAATTTTTGCATAATAATAAATATATATATTATAAAATTTCATATCCGTCATATAATGGATCCCACACAACTTTTAAAGATTTCATATTTAATTCATGTATACTCAATGTTATTTGATTATCACCATTATCTATAATATATTCTGTGTTTATGTTAAAATAACCAATATCATTTTTATATTTTATTTTTGGTACAATCAAAGTCTTACTTTCTAAAGACCATTTACCAGTATATTTATTTTTCCTTTCTAAATATTTTTTTTCACTTTCATTGCTTTTTTCTTTTACATCATCGTAAAATTTAATAAAATCATAAAAATAATTGTCTTTGTTATAGGAAATAACTTTTTGTTCATCTAAATTTCCTAAAAATGTAATTAACCTCAAAATACCGCCTTTTTTAAACCTACCATTATTATCTGTTATTTTTTTTCCAAGAAAATCTTGTTTTGCATAATATCTTGACCAAGCCCCATATCTTATCGCCCAATTATAAGTACCAGATGTGTAAAATGGTCCGAATCTACTTCTTGAAGAAGGTCTTATACCAAAGGCTGCGATATAATTAATTAAATCCAAATGTTCTCCCTTAAATGTTATTATGGGGGTTTCTAATTTTTTATCTTCTGTATCATATAAATGAATTAATAATGGATTTTTAAAAAATATATTGGTTACACTATCATGTATTTTGAAATATAAAACCTTTTTCAAATTACAAATTTCATCAATTATTGTCCACCAAAAGTTATCTTTTTTCATTTTTTTCTCAAATATAAAATCATCTATTTCGTTATTATAAAAAATAAATAACCCGTCTGTATTTTTTAAATATCCTTTCGGTTTTATTCTTTTATTTAATATTTCAAAAACTTTATTATTTGCTGTATTTAAAATGTTTTTATTTTCATAAGTAAAAAATGGAAATGTCATTAAATCACTAAATGTGTTTACATCCGAATATTTATATAATAAATACCTTAAAAATGGGTCCTTTTTTGTTTCCTTTATTTTATATAACACATTGTAAATACAAATAAATACCTTTGTTCCATTTATTAATTTTATTTGATTAAAATTTTTTTGCAATTCACTTTCTACTTTATATATATAATTCATTTTATATATATAATTATTTAATTTTAGTTCTTTTTTATTTTATGTCTAATATTTTCCTTTAATGTTACTTTCCGGGAATCTAAAATGAAACCGGTTATATCATTTGCTTTTTGCTGATCATCTTTAAAATACATGGCCAAAGATGCTAATAAATGTTTTTTACTCAAAGACGATTTTACCTTATTTTTTGTATATAATAATTTACCACCTGTTATATCAAAACAATCGATTTCATTTTCTTTCATAATTCCCAATAAATTTTCGGTAATTTCTTTTTTTTCCTTTCTTTTTTCTTTCACTGTTTTTTGCATTGTTTTTATTTCTTTTTCAATTTCTAACCAGTTTCTAACATAAGATACTAAATCTTTCTTTGATGTCATTTATATAATTATAGAATTAATTTTTAAATTACTTTTTTTATGTCTACCACAATATTCGCCATAATTTGCATTACATCCACAAAATTCCCCCTTTCTTCTACCCGATTTAATAACCGCTATACAAGATTTATTTGGTTTAGACGACCAATTTATATTTTTTATTTTTTTATATTTTTTATTATACGGTAATAGTTTATTTTGTATATTTCTACAATAAGGACATTTAACCTGTGTTTTTTTTAACTTTTGTACCTCATAATGGTTCTTCTTTCTTTGAATGATAATTTCATTTAATAATTCACCATAATTAAATTTATGACCACATTCTAATTTTATATTATCTTCCTTCAATGGTGTTCTTGAAATTAAACAAAAATTATCATCTATATTTTCATCTTTACATACTAAATTTAGTAATTCTTCCGTAAAATTTATATTTCCTTCGAATTTTATATTCATTGATAATTAATAAAATAAAGTCTTTATATGAATTATATATGTATAAAGAATGGGGTCCTATTTGTTGGATTTTTTTACACACAATTGTTGAAAAAATAAAAAAAGAATATTTCGATTCAAAAAAAGAAATTGTATTCGAAATAATATTAAATATTTGTTATAATTTACCATGTCCCGATTGTAGAAAACATTCAATCGATTATTTAAAAAATAACAATATTAGAAAATGTAATACTATAAATGATTTGAGAATGTTTATGTTTAATTTTCATAATATTGTAAACAAAAGGTTAAACAAAAAAATTTTTGAATGTAAAGATTTAGAAAAATATAAAAGATGTAATTTCAAGGAATTGATAAAAAGATTTAATATTGTATTTAAAAAACAATATTTGTTTACAAAAACAATGGATGGTTGGAAGAGAAGTAAAATTTCCGAAGATATTATGACAAAAATTAACACAAATTTAAAATATTTTACCACATAATTTTGCATCTATTTGTCGCATTTTATACATGTAGTGTTGATGAGTGTGCCATTATCCCACGAGTTTTGTTGACAGCTGGTCCCTTTACACAAAGCACAAACATTTCCCCCTGTGTATGTTGGTTTGTCGTGACAGGGGGCGTCGTTTTTTTCTGGACCAATTTTTCTATGTGGATTTGGTTGTGCTGAAAGAACACCTGGTTCTAAAGCATATTCTTTCCCTTCTGTTCCATTGTCATCCACTTCCACCATTTTACATGTCATATTTGTACTTAAAATTTTACATTTTTTTGAGTCTGTTTCCACATTTATTAACATGTCTTTATTTAGCGTACTCACTAACCACCACCAGGCTGTACCTAACACCAAACCTATAAAACATCCATATAAATAGTGGAGTGGTGTTACACAATTGTATGTAATTCTAAATACAAGATCTGCGACCCAAACTATTATTAGAAAAATAAATCTGAAAATGTCCAACTCTTCAAACCCCTCTAAGAATTTTGCTAAAAATAGATATATAAATGTAAATGAAAAAAACAGTGCATGGAATGATGGAGAACTGTATTGACTATAATATGGTTCTTCAATAATTGAACATCGTCGATCTCTTATAATTTCTCCTGATGTCAAGGCTGCTTTAATATCTGGTCTTAAACCTTTTAAAAAGGGTCTTGTTAAAAAACCTATTAATTGTGATAAAATCATACCGGATAAATAAATTATTCCAGACATTCTACCATGAGTAAATGACTCTAATAATATTGTTGCTGAAATAATTGTTGGTGATAATACAATACACATTAAAAGGATTGATTTTCCAGTTGGTATAATGGCCATAATATAATAAATATATATTATATTTTTATTCATAATTAAAATAAAAATATATTCATGTTTACGGTTTAAGAGAAAGAAAAAACACATAAATGAATGTAAAAATTCCGGTTAATAAAAAAAGTGCAAAAAAAAATGCTTTTATATATTTTGATTTAATATTGGGGGTAGAGCTCAAAATTAATAAAACTGTCCAAAAAATTGGGATGAAGAGCAACCCAGTTTGATCCCCAATCCCATACATGTTTGATTTATTTTCCTCTTTCAATGCACAACTATAATTATTTTCATAATTAACCTTTACATCATGTGTGTCTTCGCCTGGACATGAGTTGACTGTGGATTCTTCCGTCTTTTTACATTTGTATTTATTCCCCATTAAAGAACAAATAGGTTTTTTATAGGGTTTTTCAATACCGTAATACCTTTTTTTTACCATTAACATAAAAATACTCAATAATATTCCCAAAAAAGAACCAAATAATATTTCATTAATATCGGAACATTTGTTTTTGTAAAATGTAAATCCATCTAGAAGCCAACAAAACAATAAAAAGATAAATCCAAATATCATTTGTATATTGAATTCTTCAACCATTAAAAGTTTTGGTAGAAAAATATATGATATTATATAACCATAAAACAACTGACTTATTGAAATAGTAGAAATTTCGAATAATGAATTTGGTAATAATACACCGCATATTTTTATATCTTTTTTATGCTTTGTTCCTATTTTCATTACTTTAAAAATGTATCCTAATAATATTGTTAGTAATAATCCAAAAAAGAAAAATATACTATTAATAATTTCCCCATTATTTAAATATAATAAAAATCCGATTATTGAAAATAAAAATGGAAATAAATACAGAAAAATTTTGAAATTGTATATGACTTCAATATCCATTCAAATATATATAATAATATTATATAAAAAAGTTTGCCAAAGTTTTTCCATAGTTTTGAAAAAACTAAAATATCTCTTTTACAACATCGTTAATATTTTCAACCATTTTGAAAGATATATTTTTTAATTTATCTGTATCCTCGTATTTTTCCTTGATTTTGTCAAAATCTTTTTTATTTTGTAAAGGGAATATGAATTTTGTAATTCCACCTCTTATACCACCCAGAATTTTTAATTCTAATCCACCAATTTGTGTCACCATACCAGATAAGTTTATTTCACCGGTTATACCTACGTGATTCGGTATTTCTTTTTTCATAAATAAACTATAAATTGCTACTGTAATAGCTGTTCCCGCTGATGGTCCGTCTTTTGGTACAGAACCTTCTGGACAATGTATATGAATACCTCCTAAATTGCCTTCTAAAATTGTTTTTTTCATTTTATTTGTACACAAATTCCATGCTAGTGTTTTAGCTACGTTCATACTTTCTTTCATAACATCCCCTTGCATTCCTGTTAATTTTAGTTCTAATGGGGTTTTCGTTGGGAAGTATTTACATTCGATTTGAATGATTCCACCCATTCCAACAGCATTTGCCCACAATCCGTTTATAATACCTATTGCGTTTTTATTTGCTATTTTGATATAATTCACTTCATGTCTTTCTTTTAAATATTTTAATTTTATATCTTCAATATTTATTACCAAAGGTAGCGTAATCTCTACGTTATCCTCTAATAATTCTAAATTCACTTCACTTATGATCTCAAACAAAATCTCCTTTAACTTTCTAACGCCAGCCTCATTAGTATACCTTTCTATTATATAACATATGACTTCGTCAGATAAGCTTAAAGTATCTTCCAACCCCATATTTTTATATACCTCGGGTAACAAATATTTTTTTGTTATTTCTATTTTTTCCTTTACAGTTAAACAATCAAATTTTATTCTATGAATTCTATCAAGTAATACTTTGTCTATCGCAGATACATCATTATATGAAAATATAAACAATGCCTTGCTTAAATTTAACCCAACACCGCTAAAATATTTATCTTCGAATTTATCGTTTTGTGTTGTATCTATTAAATGAGTTAAAATTCCTATAATTTCTCTACCTTGTTCCGTTTTACTTACCTTATCCAATTCATCTATAAAAATAATTGGATTCATGCATTTTTTTTCTATTAAAATATCTACAATTTTTCCCCAAGTTGAACCAACATAAGTATAATTATGACCAGCTATTGTACTACCATTACACGAACCACCCAGTGCTATAAAAGCAAATGGTCTAGTTTCACCATCTTCATCAATCAGACAAGACGAAAGACCGTGCTTTGCTAAGCTAGTTTTACCTACACCAGGCGCACCTTCGAAACCAAAACAATACCCGGTTTGCTTACCACTAATCCATTGACCAATTATTCTTTCTATTTGTCTTTTTGCATTTTCATGACCATGTACCGATTTATCCAAATTTTTTCTTACATTTTTAATATAATTATTCATTTGTTCTTTCGTATTTTCTATTTTTTTAATATCTATATCCAATTCATCTATATTTTCAATACCCTTCCTATCAATAAACCTTTTAATTATTTCGTTCATTATTATCTTATCATTTTTATACGTATTCAAAAATTCGATTATATATTTTTTCATTAATCCGTTTTTTTTACCAGAATGTGTCAACTTTGGGATTTTTATACTATTCTTTTTAATTATACCATTGATATAACAAATGTTTGATACTAATATTTCCTTTTTTCCAGTGGTATATAATTTTTTTATTTTATCAATATTTTCTTCCTTTATTTTTTGAAAATATTCCGATTTTATCTTTTTTACATTTTGTATTATTTCATAATTGCTATAATTTTTTTTATTTGATAAAAAATTTATTTTATTTTTTTCTAATTTTTGTAAAATATTTTTAAAGTCCTCTTTTATTATATTTGACAAAGTAAGTATCTTCTCATTTTTATAAACACCAAAAGGTATTTTAAGTAAACCATCCAAAAATTGACGCGCCTTAGAACCGGAATCATCAGACTTAGCCTTAACCTCCTTTAATTTAATCATCGCCTTTTGTTTAACATTTTCAGGAGCATTTAATAAACAAATTTGCTGCTCTATAGGTATTTTATTTGAATCAAAATTTGATAATGATTTTGTGTAATTCATTGTTGCACTCATAGCCAAACCAAAATTTTTTTTTGAAAACCAAGGTAATGAATCAAATAAAACTGTCTGTTCATACGAATCAATTGACCCGTTGTTTTCATTTGATAACAAATCATATAACAAATAGGCCATATATTGATTCTCGTGGTTTTCATGACTGACTAATAATTGCATTATTTTTGTTCTCTGTTGATATAACGTACTTGATAGATAATCCTTAACTGTTTGAGATATTGTTTTCTTTTTAGTTAAATTTAATTGATTTATAAATCCAACGAATTTATTATATAATTCATCATTACTATAAATCAAATAATCCTTTAATGATAATATATTTATAAAATTATCAAATTCCTTTGTCTGGAAATCCACCTCCTTCGGTTTTTTTTTTATTAACGATTTCAATCTTTTACTTATAAAATTATTATTATAACAAGATAATATTATTGGTTCCACTATACAACTAACAATTAATGTTTTTTTACTTTTGTGATTTTGAAATGCTATTTTAATACCATACACTTTTGTCTGAAAATTATTACTAGTTCTCGCCAAATCATAACAATCCAATGAAATTGCCCTATCAACTATCATAAAATCTTCAACTATTCTATTTTTTGGTATGAGTTTTTCTGGATTTTTTTCATTTCTCCAATTTAATACTTTATAATTTATTGGATGTGCGTATTTTTCCAGTAATTTCCATTTTTCTATATCTATTTCACCTATCATTGTTAAATAAGAACTACCACAACACACCTCCAATAAATCAGACAAATTTTCAGTCCCATTCATTTTAAATATACACGACATATCATTGTTTAATTCTTGCAATTGAAGTATTGTTTTATCCACATCTTTTTCCTTTATAGATGTTTCAATTATCTCAATACCTTCGTATTTTTCTTCCAAAGCATTTAAACAAAGATTTAATTCCTTTGAATTAATAATATCCATTTTTTTATATTTTTGAACCGACAATATTGTTTTTTCTATCATTTCTCGATAATTTTTTATTTTTTGTTTGATATTTATTTTATCCTTCTTTTTTAATTTCACGTTTTTCATTATATATAGTTTTTTATTATTTTTTTAAATCATATTCGAAAAAAATATAGATTTTGTTATTATTTTTGTTTTTTTCCTAAATAATTATTCATTTTGATAAATAGTTTAAAAAAAAATCGTTATTAAATAATAATACATGGGTATACCAAGTTATTTTTCATATATTGTAAAAAATCACTCCAAAATACTAAGGAAATATAGTGATTTTTTACAATCAACAAAAATTAATAATTTTTATTTAGATTCAAATTCTATTGTATATGATTGTTTGCGGAAAATTGAATATACAAATAAGAAAGATTTTGAAAAAAAACTTATTGATGATGTATGTAAAAAAATTATTGAATATATATTAATTATTAAACCGGATAACACTATTTATATTGCATTTGATGGTGTTGCACCTCTGGCAAAAATGAACCAACAAAAAAATAGAAGATACAAATCTCATTTTGAAAAATCTATATTACAAGAATTAGGTATATATAACAATGAAACATGGGATAAAACAGCTATTACACCCGGTACAAATTTTATGAAAAAGTTAAATAATAAAGTACAAAAATATTTTAAAGACCATAAAAAATTTGGCGTTAATAACATCATCATATCGGGGTCCGATATTCCAGGTGAAGGAGAACACAAATTATTTGACCACATTAAACATAACAAAGAAATACATAAACATACCAATACCGTTGTTTATGGGTTAGATGCTGATTTAATTATGCTCGCCATAAATCATTTACCTATTTCTAAAAATATTTATTTGTTCAGAGAAACACCCGAATTTATAAAGTCTATTGATAAATCGTTAAATCCTAATGAAAATTATATACTTGATATACCCCTTCTAGCTTACACCCTTACATTAGACCTTAATAATAACAAAATTGTAAATAATACTCAAAAAAAAAATAAATTATATGATTACATTTTTATTTGTTTTCTCTTGGGAAATGATTTTTTACCACACTTTCCAGCTTTGAATATTCGCACTAATGGTATTGACAAAATTCTTTCCGCTTATAAGTCTACTATTGTTGATAAAAATATTACCGATGGGAAAAATATTTTTTGGAATCAGTTTCGAAAATTTATTCAATTCCTCGCAAACAATGAACATGATTTTATTAAAAAAGAATATATTTATCGCGAAAAAAGAGAACGTCGTACTTTGCCTTCCAATACATCCGATGAAATTATGAAAAAATATTTACATACACCCCTTTATAACAGAGGAAAAGAAATATTTATCAATCCATTTGAAGATTATTGGGAACAAAGATATTATACCGTACTTTTTAATATGCACCCAACAAAGGAAAATATAAAGAATGTTTGTATTAATTATTTGGAAGGATTAGAATGGTGCATTAAATATTATACTACTGGATGCCCCGATTGGCTTTGGAAATATAATTATCATTATCCACCCCTTCTAAGCGACTTACTAAAATATATTCCATATTTTAGTACAGAAATGATATTACCAAATAATCATATACCTGTTTCACCATATACACAACTTTCTTATATTTTACCACCACAATCCTTAGATTTATTGCCCAAAAAAATTTGTAATTATCTTTTAAAATATAGAAAAAAATATTATATTGAAACTTGTGAAATTGAAACATCGTTTTGTACTTATATTTGGGAGGCTCATTGCGACTTCCCCGAATGTGATATTTTAGAACTTGAATCTTGTATTGAATTATTAATACAATAAAAACCTATTAATACACTAGTACTTGTACAAACGTGCCACCATGCATGAAGATAATAAGATTTTACATATTTACATCCAATTTGTTCTAAAATCCAACATACTGAACCCAATGACATTACCAATAAAAACATTTTTTTTAAAAATAAATATCTTCCCCTGAAAAATTTCGTTTCTTTTACTATACATAACATAATAGTTATAAACATCCATATAAATATCATAAATTTATCATAAAAACATAAATAAGTTATAATTAGTAATGTACAATACTTTGGGTTGTAATAATTATTTATTTTGGTTAATATACCATAACTTAAAATTAACATTGATAATTCATCGATTATTTGACCATACATCCTTTGTGTCATATGTAATAACATTGTTCCAATACCTAAAAATATACCCATGATTGCTAGATTGTTCACTTTCGAGAATAAAAATGGTAATGATACCAAAATATAACATGAACCAGATATTGTATTATAAAACTCCGCAATATATTTAGATTCTTTGTATGGGTCTTCGCAAAATGTAACGCTTGTATCTTTTAAACCCCACATTATTCAAATCCTAATATCTAACAATGATTTAAACTTAACGTGTTCAATTTATTATATTTTTTTACTTTAAAATATTAATGGGACTTTTTACAATAATTACCTTTTTATTATGGATAATTACAATTATAACTATAATTTCTATTGTTACTTCTTATTTTATTTATAAATATACCATTAATAAATTTAGTAAAAATTACGATGAATTAATTAAAATTTTACAAAATGTAAAAAATAATGATCTATATTTCATGAATTTTGGATACTGGGAGGACGAACATATGTCTTTGACAAATGCTAACAAGAAATTGGTTGATTTTGTATTTGATAAATGTTGCTTCAAAAAGAAAAAAGATGTACATATTTTGGATGTTGGTTGTGGATATGGGGAACAGGATATTTATTGGACACAAAAAAATAAATATAAAATTACAGGAATTGATATTTCAAAAAAACAAATAGATTTTGCAATAAAAAAAGCACACGATTTAAGTTTAAATAATTTGGAATTTATTGAATCCAATGCTACTAAATTACCATTTGAAGATAAAACATTTACAAACATTATTTGTCTTGAATCCGCTTTTCATTATAATCCAAGAATTGATTTTTTTAAAGAAAGTTATAGAGTTTTAAAGGATGATTCACAACTTATAATAGCTGATATCATGTTGAAAAATAATCATTACGGTATTTTTACAACACTTTTCATTAGTTTTTTCAAGGAATTATTAAGTGTACCTAATGAAAACCTTATAATAAAGAATGATTATGTAAAACAATTGGAAGAAGTTGGATACAAAGTAGAACAAATCTCAATTACAGATAAAACATTTAAACCATACTTTAAAAACTTCTCAAAAAATAAAACCGGTAATTGGATTTTCTTATCCACAATTTATAATAAATTAATTGAGACAATCGTACAAAATTTAGATTTTATACCATTTGAATATTATGTATTTGTTTGTAAAAAATAATTTATTCATTTGCTACAACATTATCTTCAGTTTTATCTTCAGTTTTATCTTGTTCATACTCTTTTTTCCAAAAATCCTTCCAACTTGATTTAACAGCAGCTGTCAATGTCAACTCCATCTTCTTTTCAACTTTCTTTTCAACTTCTTTTTCAACTTCTTCCTTTATTTCTTTTTCAATACCTTCAATATCATTATACATAGTTTCGACTTCCTCATCATCAAAATCTATATAGTTATATCCTAAATATCCTAAAGCCAATACTCCTAAGCCTGCACTGCCTAAAATCATGATTTTCTTATTATTATCCATTATAGTATAATAATAATAATATATTAATTCAAATTTTCTTTAATTTTAACAACCTTTTTCATTTTTTCTAAAAGAAAAAATCTTTTAAATTTCTTTTTCCCTTCTTTATTATACCCATTACTCATCCTCTTAGGAACCATTCTATACCCCGAAACCTTCAATAATTGTCTCACTAAATTTAATAATGGCCATTTTTGATTTTCTTTTGCCGTTTTTTGTAAAGCTGTCAACTTTGATGAACTAAAACTTTTCTTTATTTCATTTATTTCATCGCTTAATTCAATGAATTTTTCCTTTGACAATAATATCTCCCTAGGTATTAACATACCATTTAAATAATTCTCAGATTCGATTATTATATTGCACTTTTTCAATAAGTTAAATAATTCGGGAATTAACATCTATATAGTGTTAGCAACTTTTTTATTTAATATTTTTAAACGCTTTATCATAACAATAAAAAAAGTTGTGTAATTTTTACATTTTTTATTTCATTTGTTTCACTTTTTTAAAGTTTTTTAAAGTTTTTTTCCACTTTTTTTCAACTTTTTTCACCTTTTTTTCCTTCCCCAAAAAAGGTGAAAAAAAACGTACCCTTAAAATTTTACAGTTTTTGTCTACAATCACCGTCGTGTAATTTCTGTTTCATTTTTAAAACCGAGAGGGCGTAGGGGATTTCAAACCGTGCCGCACAAAAAACGCGATTTAAGGTGTCTGTTGGTCTAAACACTTTGTTTCACTTTTCGTAAATTACAAGTATGGTCTCAAAAAAAGCGTGCCGCACAAAAAACGCGATTTAAGGTGTCTGTTGGTCTAAACACTTTGTTTCACTTTTTCGAAAATGACTCTCAGTAAGGAAAAAACCGTGCCGCACAAAAAACGCGATTTAAGGTGTCTGTTGGTCTAAACGGTTTGTTTCACTTTTTCCGTTTTAAGAGGGCGCTCTCAATTTTTATTTTTTTATTGTTTTATTATCTTAACCAGTAAGATTATTATTAATGTATATATATATTTGTTACTGTTAATTTATAAAAGGGTACGAAAGTACGTTTTTTGTGTCGAAACTAAGTGATTTGGTAAATGGTAATTTTTTTAGCCATTCATGATCCCGTTTTCCCAGAAAGGAGTTTTTTCGTTTTTTTCCAAAAGCGTACCCCTTTTTTTCACTGTTGGTAATAATACTACTTTGTTATAATAAATTTTATTACTTATTATCATAATAAAAAATTTTTTTTTTAAAATCCTTACTGAGTCGTTTTTTTGAAAAAGTGAAACAAACCGTTTAGACCAACAGACACCTTAAATCGCGTTTTTTGTGCGGCACGCTTTTTTCCTTACTGAACACGTTTTTTCGAAAAAGTGAAACAAACAGTTTAGACCAACAGAGACGATAAAATCGAAAAAATGTGCGGCACGGTTTGAAATAAGACCATAAACTGAATTTCGAAAAGTGAAACAAAGTGTTTAGACCAACAGACACCTTAAATCGCGTTTTTTGTGCGGCACGCTTTTAGTCTCTTACTGACCCTTACTGAGAATTAACCATAAAAATATATGGCAAACACCATATGAAAGTAAGTGAAACAGAAATTACACAGGGATTTTTTTGGAAAAAAAAGCTATTTTTAGAGAAAAAAAACTTAAAAAATAAATGTTTCATTAATATAAAAATGAACAAAATGAAACAAAATTACACAAAAAAATACACAAAAAATTACACAAAAAAGAAAAAAAAAAAAAAAAAAAAAAAAAAAAAAAATAAAAAAAAAAAAAAAAAAAAAAAAAAATTTTAAATTGTAATTATTGCAACTATAATACTCTACACAAAGGAACATATGAAAGACATTTAGCCTCCAAAAAACACAAAAATGAAATTTTAAAAAAAACACATCCCTTTAGTTGTGTTCAATGCAACGCTGGATTCAATAGTAGAACAACCCTTTGGAGACATAAAAAAAAATGTGATACGCAAATATCTTTAGGAAACAGCGAAACATATATTAGCAAATTAACAGAAGAATTGGAAAAAAAATCAAAAGAAAATAAAGAACTTATGCAACTCTTAAATAAAGTTGTTGAACAAAATACCGAAATGGTTCCAAGAATTGGAAATAACAATAATACAGATAATAATATTTCAATCAATGTTATATTAAACGAAAAATGTAAAGACGCCATGAATTTAACAGATTTTGTCGATAAAGTTAATATATCATTAGAAGATTTGATGTATACAAAAAATAATGGATATGTAAAGGGTATTAGTAATATATTAGTAAATCGATTAAAAGATATGTCAGTTGAAGATAGACCAATACATTGTAGCGACCAAAATATGTTGCAATTTTATGTTAAAGATGAAAATAAATGGGAAAAAGATGACAAAAATGATAAGGTCAATAATTCTATTAATAAAATCCAGAAAAAACAAATAAGAAAAATTAAAGAATGGACAGATAAACATCCCAATTTTCTAGATGACCCTGAATTATATATAGAATATCATCAAATGATTAAAACAACAATGTCTATTAATTTTAATGAAATTACAGATATTAAAAAATCAATTTCGGATATTGTTGATATTAAAGAAATTGTATAATATTTTTATATTTTTTTTATTTATATGACCGATTTATCAAATAATCAAAAAATTAAACTTATTACAAAAGATATCTCAAGGAATAATTCTATGGTTGAAATGAAAAGATTAACAATTGTTAACGAAAAGGTAGTTATTGATATTAAAGATTTAGACTACAATGCAGATGAAATGATAGAATGTGGTTATCATATTGGTGATTATAAGAAAGTTACATATAAAGAGGTAAAGGATAAAATAGATGAATTATATTACGAACAAAATGAATATTATTCGTCCGCTATGGATATTTTGGCAACATATGTAAAAGGACAAAAATTAATATATATGGAATCTCGTTACTATTCAACGAAGGCACTTGATAGACTCATGTTACCATCTATTTTTTTAACAGCTAGTGCATCTGTAGCAGCGGTTTCACTTGAATCATCTAAAATGGGTGCTGTTTTTTTATCTGCATTAAATGCATTTATTGCATTTTTATTATCTGTTGTCAATTATTTAAAATTAGGTGCAACAGCAGAAGCACATAAAATTACAGCTCATCAGTACGATAAATTACAATCCATCTGTGAATTTTCATCAGGCACATTTTATCTTTTTTCAGAATCTTCTAAAAAAAATACTTCACGAAATAGAAGAAACAAAATAAAGGGAAACTTATCAAATGCTTTAAAAAAAAAAATAGAAAAAAAAATAAGCGGCATAGAAACTAAAATTAAAGAAATTAAAGAAACAAATCAGTTTATTGTACCAAGAGATGTTAGATATAAATATCCTTTGATGTATAATACAAACGTATTTTCTATTATTAAAAAGATAGAAAATAGTAGAAAGGAATATATTACAAGATTAAGAGATATTACAAATAAAATTTCATATTTAAAATTTAATAAAAAATTTAATAATATAACATTGGAAGTTGATGATATAGATAATAGTTTAACTCTTGCATACGAAGCAAAAAGAAAAATTATAAAAAGAATATTAATACTAAAATCTGCTTTTTCGGTTGTTGACCAAATTTTTCAACAAGAATTAGAAAATGCTGAAATTAAAAGAAAACAATATTGTAGTAGTTGTTGTTACGATGACCCAATTAAACCAACAGAAACAAATGAATTTATAAAAAATATATTAGACCCTTTTGGGTCACATAGTGAAAAAGAAGAAGAATTGAAACTAGAACGTATTTTAAATCGACAACAACTATCTCCTAGAAATACCCCGACAAAAATAACAAATAACCGTAAAATAAAGGAGAAAAAAGCAACTATTGAATATAAAAAAAAATTAAAAAGAATCAGAACTAAAAGTTCTTTGAGAAAAAAGAAATGCTGTTTTTAATCCCATATTTCGTTTTTATTCAAATTTTAATAATTTATAAAGTTTATTAAATTATTAAAAATCTATATTTTCTGGTTAACTTGATTAAAATCATATGTTTTTCCATCTATTGTCCAAGTCTCTCCTTTTTGCATATATGCTTTATTTGTAAATTTATTTCTGGCTTTCTTCAATTTCTTTGCGATTTTACCAGCTTTTGTACTGTCCAATTTTTCAATTTCCATAAGCTTAGGTTTGTAAT
>Ga0115000_10000853_pt1 | contig 27862 bp, 9 predicted proteins | sample ArcticOcean_MG_C_6_FD_89690 | JGI IMG/M metagenome (GOLD analysis project Ga0115000, IMG submission 89690) | Marine microbial communities from western Arctic Ocean - ArcticOcean_MG_CB8_128 | ecosystem: Environmental > Aquatic > Marine > Oceanic | place: Arctic Ocean: Canada Basin | collected... | reverse complement strand
GCCGCCCGTTCACCATCATCAGCAGGCTCAAATCTTAATGTTAATGTAAATGATCAATTGCTAGGCTTTACAGGCACAGACACAAGAAGAGTAGATCTAGACACAACTATTCAGTCAGGCGAAACAGTTTACATACGATATGCTGCTATATCTTTTGACTCAGGTGTGTCAACAACAAGCCCATCAGGAACAGCACCAACACTCGCAACTGCTGAAGGATTTTTAGCAGAAAAGGTGGAGTCGAGTGACTCTTCTGTTGTAGTGAAGGTTTCCGTCGACGGAGGAGCATCATATGACGATGTGCATACACTTTTTGGAACTACAATTGACAACGTTCAATCTACTGATTCAAACCTCTTTACAGCTTCACAAAACTTAAATCCAGTAAAAACTTCAAAGTGGGCCGCCGGAAGCGATAAGGCTGTCACACTCCATCGTACCCTTGCAAGCGTTGGGGATACATATTATCCTGTTTTAAAGTTTGTAGCTACATCCAATATTAAGTTAAGACTAGAACAGCCATCATGGACTTCTATGTCATCTCAATACGACCACTGGTGGTTTAGATTTCTAGAAATTTATGTTGTAGGTGCAGGTGGATCCGGTGGACAAAACACCGTGGCTTTATCTAGTAGGGGAAATTATAATCAAACAGGCACTGCAACTGATATCGAGATTCGCGGCGCAAAGTACGGCTTAATAAGTCCGGTAAAACTAAATACATCTGCTATTTTTAGGGCAGGCAGCTTCGGCAATGTTAGAGATATGCTTGAGCAGCGACCGTTAACTAGAACATTCAACGGAACAGACGTTAGTGAATCAGCTGTAGCAGTTGCTTTTCAGGAAAGAGTAACAAAGAAGCCAATCAGTCCTGAAGAAACAAACAGCGCTAACTTAGATCTGTTTTGTACCTCTTCTCTTCCTTACTATGACGGACTGACCAAGGATAGAACTTCAAAACAGCCTGATCTATTAGAAGAGATCGATATTGATATAACGGTATAAAATGTCTACAACCAAGAAAAAATTCTCGTTAGAAAAGCTGAGAAAAACAGATCAGCTGGTCATCAGGACCGGACGAGAAAAGAACATAGACCGAGTTATTTTTCCTAATCCTGTCGAAGTAGGGCTAGATTCTGAATCTCTAAGGTCTGCGTTGACCACCCATGGTGGTGTAAAGTTTCCCGCAGGAAAACCTACAGACACAGTTAACGTACTGTACAACGAGTCAGGTGTCTTAAAGTTTAATGGAAAGCAAGTCATTACAGACTCAAGCGGTGTTGTTTATCTAACACGCTTAGGCGTCACTGGATCTGTAGACATTAAGGGCCCAATGACTGTCACAGGTGGTATTGTTACTGACGATGCCGGCTCAGAGTTTGTAAGAGCAGGTGACAGAATTCAGGTCGCTAAAAACGCAGACGGCTCCTTTACAATATCAGCAGATGTGCAAGCCGGCTCAGGTTCAGGAGGTTCGGCTGACCCTAAATACTTGACTTTAGAGGCAACAGGTGATCTAAACAACGAAAGAGTGTTTACAGCAGGTACTGGTATAAGCGTGACCGATGCAGGCGCAGGCAGCACTTTTACAGTAGGTGTTGACACCACAAAAACGCCACAGTTAAATACTAGCAATACATTCACATCAGATGTTGTAGTGCAAGGAAACATAAAAGGCTCTGTTCAAAAGCTATCAGATGGAACTACAGACTTTATACAGGCAGGATCTAACGTTTCTGTCGCTAATAATGTAAACGGCTCTATTACAATATCATCAACAGATACAAACACAGATACAACATACACAACAGGAAATGGACTCACTTCTTCAGGAACAACATTTAGTGTTAATTTACAGTCAGGCGGCGGTTTACAGATCACGTCAGCTAAATTAGCTGTAAATACAGCTGACTTCGCAGGAGACGGTCTAAAAGCAGTTTCAGGAAATACACAACTAGCTATTGAGCCTGCCAATTTTGCAGGCACAGGCTTAGAAGACGACGGATCAGATAATTTAAGAATTGCTTCGTCTGCTGCAGGCGACGGATTAACTGGCGGCGCTGGTTCTGCCTTGTCTTTAGACCTAAAATCATCCGGTGGGCTAAAAATAGACACCGGAGAACTTACGCTAGAACCTAGCGACATAGCTGGAGACGGGCTCTCTGATGATGGTTCGGACAACATTAAATTAGATATTCATAACTTGTCGTCGGAGCTAACAGACGGACAGGCAGCGTTAGCAGATCATATTGCAGTAGCAGACGCGACTGATAATGTAACTAAAAAGCTAACTATTGATCGACTTAAGGCCCTGGTTCAATCTAGTGTATCTTACACAGCAGGTGATGGCTTAGCGTTGACAGGTCAATCATTTAAGCAAAGAGCTACGCTAGCGATCACTGTGGCTGCCGGTGCCTTTGTAGTAGACGGTCAATCAAAACCACTGATCACAGCCCCTAAAACACTAGATTATTACTTTGATTTGAGCGATTCTAGTATGTCTGGTAGAGTTTTTGCTCTGTCTACGACTAGTGACGGAACACACGGAAGCGGCGCGCAATTTACAAATGGCGTGACAACAGCCGGCACTCCGGGAAATGCAGGTGCGTATCTTGAAGTAAAATTTACTCAAGAAGACCCTGATGTTTTGTACTATTATGATGCAAATACATCTGGGATGGGCAATAAGCTTGTAACGGGCTTGGGCTACTTAGAAACAGATACAGCTACAGTTACTTACGCCGGCACCGGAAAGTTTCCGCAAGGAATTCAAGGCTCTATTCAAAAGCTGTCAGACGGAACCACTGATTTTATACAGGGTGGCAGTAATATAACAATTACAAACAACGGAAACGGCTCTATTACAGTCGCATCAGATGTTGCAGCAGCTTTTACCGCTGGCGATGGAATTGATATTTCAGGCGGAACAATAAGCACAGATATCAAGTCAAGTGGCGGATTAAAAATAACAGCAACAGAATTAGAAGTTGATGATGCTGTCGTTGCAAAACTATCAGGGGCAACTTTTACAGGAAATGTGACAGTTCCAGGAGCTGCCGGCATACGTGGTTCAATCCAAAAGCTGTCAGACGGTACCACAGATTATGTTCAGGCTGGTACAAATGTTACAGTAACAAACAATGTAAACGGGTCAATTACTATTGCATCAACCGGTGGTGCCGGAGGGTCCGGTGCCATAGGCTCAGCTGAAGATGGCAATTATACTGACGGTTTGTTTTCTGATTTCACATCTAGTACAAACGTAGGTGTCGCTGTAGATAGATTTAACGAAGTTTTAAAGTCATTGGCACCTGATCCTGCCCCCAATTTGTCAATAATAAACATGACCACATCAACAGCAACTAGCAAGCTGTCTTTTGGGACGAGCAACGCTCTGTCAGGCTATACAGCTGTAGCAGCGTCAGCCGGCCTAGGGAGTGCATTAGACACAAACGGTGTATATACATCATCATCTTCATCTGACAATGTAAGATCAGGTGTCGTTGCTTCAGGGACAGTAGTAGCAGGCACAGTTGCTTCAAATGTTTCTGCAAACAATTTTGACGGTGGTGTAGTAAACTATCCTGCAAATAGCATAGGAAACGGAGATCAAGGATCTTTGCAGCTGTATGTCAACGGATCACTAGTCAGGACAATAGATTTGACAGACGGGTCCTTGGGCGCCGGCGCCCCCGGTTCAGGTTCTGCCTCTATGCTGACATCAGGTTCTGGTTTCATAAACATTTCTGCTATTGCATCCGGAAAATTTTCAAATGGCTCCACATTTAGCGTGTTTAAGCACAGAACGCTAGGGTTTCAAGTTGGAACTGCCCATCAAAGAAATGGCTGGAACTATGTTCAAGTAAAACATGTCGTCAACGGTTCAACCACTTATACAACAAACTATGTTGAGTGGGTTGTAGATGAAACATCTGATGCAGGCGAAGCAATGATAGCTTCCGCAAATTCACTAGCTAGCTTAAGCATGACAGGCACAAAGCACATATCAGGTATTAAATACAACACCGGCGGAACAGCAACATACCAGGTGTCTATAGCTAATGCATATAAAGATGTGTATTCTAATTCAAGCATCACATTCTCCGGGACAAGCTGCACAGTTCCAAGTCAGGCATTTCCTTCAATTACCGGCGCAGAAAATAGCGGTAAAACACTTAGTATTACTGCTACAGCAACTATAAATGACACAAAAATGCTAAATGAATCAATAATAGTTGCAGCTAATATTCCTCACCCTTTGCGTAATAATTTAAGTAGCACTGGAAGCTCTTCGCTCTCCGGAATATTACTCTATAACACTAGTGAAAATTCAACAGTTTTGGTAGAAAATTTTAATGGAGAGACTTACAGATTGCAGTCTGGCGCTTATAGTAATCAATCTGCAGTAAGTTCTGGAACATGGTCTAGCAGTACAAATATTGAAGGCGGCTCAGCCGGCAATCACGCATCTGGTCTCATTATTTATAACGACACACTAGCATCTCCACTCACAGGTATTAGCAGCGGAGACTTTAGAAATTCATCTGATGGTGGAATAATTGTGAACGGACCGTCTGGGAATATTAATTATAGTAGTGCATCAGGCACTAGAACATATTATAGAAGATTCACTAACAATACCGGTGGGTCAAAAACGGACTTTAATTTAGTCATGAATAAGTCGGGAACTACGATCGTGCTATCAGATGGAACACTAAACACATCAGACATTTCAGTTGCTGTAAAGCTACCTGAAACATCATCTGGTTTTGTGACCGCATGGCTTGATATCCGCAAATCTTTTTCAACAGGACAGGTAGGCTCTGACGGTAACGGTTGTTTAGTAGGCACCTTCGACAATACTGATAGTTCTACTAATAGATGCACCTTTGGTACACAATCTGTTGGAAACAATGAATATATAATCTTACGGGTTTCTACCAGCGCAAGCTGGACAGGAAATCTCAGTCAGATTTCAGTAAGCTGGATTTAAAAGGAAATTAAAGAATGGCATTAAACGAGACATCAAAGGAATTTATTTCCCTTAAGAAACTTCAGGGCAAAGCTCACACGTCTAACAACAAAGGCCTGGCCAATGAGGCATTATCATCGGGCTTGACAGTTTCTGCTAAGACAGTATTCAGTACAGATATACCAGCATCGCCAACAGCTACTAAATACACAATCACTAGTGATTCTGTGCAGTATGTGAGACTTTCTGCATCATTTATAGCAGGTTCAGACTCAGTTGCAGGTCGTCATGCTTTTGCATTGTCTCTGCCTGATGACTTTCAGACACCCGCCGGCACAACAAACTCACTGTCAAAGAAGGGTTCGGGTGTTTTTGTAAACACACAAACACTTAATACTACAGGAGGCGGTCTTCAGTTAGTGCCACCATCTTACGGCACTGGATATGAAGCAAAGCCGTTTTCGCATGTCAACGGCGCAGGACCTGAAACTCAAATTCCAGTCTTAGATTCTAGAGACTGGTACATTGATTATTTCAATGGCATACTATTCCAGCAAGATCCACCCGGAACAGGAGATCATGCACAAAACCCAAGATTTGTAGACGCTTACATTTTTGTAGGCAACTTTGTTTCTGACTCTCTAATCGGAGCTTCTGGCGCACCTACAGGTGCACAATATGTCACATTAGCAACTGACGCTACACTGACAAATGAAAGAGTTCTGACTCCGGGTACTGGTTTAGACTTAACAGACGCCGGCGCAGGAGGAAATCTCACACTCGATGTAGATATTAGTGAGTATGGTGATGTCCAAGTTGCAGCTGGTGATAAGTTTCTCATGCTAGATCAGGATGGATCAACACATCAGCTTGAATCTATAGACGACATATCAACATTTCAAGCGGGTGCAGGTCTAGCTGCCGCATCCGGAGTTTTATCTGTTGATATTGACGAGCTATCTGAACTGGCCGAAGCTCCTCACGCTACGCAAGATGAGTTCATGGTTTCAGATAACGGAACTGAAAAACGAGTCAGTATGACTAACGTCGCGGCTGGCGCGTTTTCCTTAGTTTCCGGTGATGCCACAATCGCTGCGAGCGGAGCACTCACTCTTGAAGCCGGAGCTGTTGAAGATTCCATGCTGAATGATGATGTTGCAGCTGGTTTAGCCGGCGTTGGTTTGGCAGCAAGCAGCGGAGTGCTCTCAGTAGGTGTTGACGGAACTGGAATCGAGATTGATTCTGACGCGTTGAGATTAAAAGACTCAGGTGTTACATTGACCAAGATGGCTAATCTTGCAAACATGAGAGTCATAGGAAACGTTTCAGGAAGCCCAGCTGCACCGGCAGCTATAACCATACTAGACGAAGACAATATGTCTTCTAATAGCTCAACATCACTTGCATCGCAACAGTCTATTAAGGCGTATGTAGACTCAGTAGCTCAAGGACTTGATCCTAAAGCATCTGTAGTTGCAGCTACGGTAGCATCTTTTACAATGGCGTCTACAGCTTCTTCATCTACGCTGGTCTTAGCAGATGGCGAAGGAGGATTTAGTGATTCTGGTAACTCATTCACAGTTGACGGTGTATCAATTGCAGCTGCTGGACGTGTGCTAATTAAAAACGGCGTCAACTCTAACAGCGCCGGCGTTCACAACAAATGGAACGGCATATACATAGTAGGTGTTTTGTCGGGGTCTACATTAACACTGACAAGAGCATCAGATGCTGACCAAGATGATATATCAGGTGGCGCCCACGTTTTCGTTGAACAGGGGACAACAAATGGTGATACTGGTTTTGTTTGTACTAATGACGATGCTATCACTATCGGTACAACTGCTGTTACATGGTCACAATTCTCAGGCCCGGGAGTTTTCTCCGCAGGCGACGGCTTAGACCTTACAGGAAAAGTATTCAGCTTAGACATAAAATCCGCAGGTGGAATTAAGATTGACTCAACGGAGCTAGCTGTTGAGCCGGCAAACTTCGCAGGAGCAGGGCTTGAAGATGACGGCTCTGATAATCTCCGCGTACATGTACACGGTTTAAATGCAGATAGTAATGCCGGCAACTTAGGTGACTCAATCGCTATTGCAGATGTTAGTGATAGCAATCTTACAAAAAAGATAACGCTGACACAGCTAAAAACACTAATTGATGCTGATACGACATTCGCAGCTGGAGATGGTTTGGACTTAGCTGGAACTACGTTTAGCCTAGATCTTAAAGCAAGTGGTGGTTTAGCTATAGACAGCACAGAGTTATCTTTGGACTATGCAGGTGCAGATTCTTTTGTGAAGGCTGCTACTGACGGAACAGGAATTACAGTCGATGCTAGTAATGACTTGCTATTAGTATATGATAATGATGCAGCTATAGTCAAACACATTAATCCAAGCCAGCTACCTGGCGGAACAATTGGTGCAGCAGAAGATGGTAGTTATACCGACGGTCTCTTTACTGACTTTACTTCATCAACAGCTATTGGAACACCTATTGATAGATTTAATGAGGTTCTTAAGCTGCTAGTTCCGGCACCAGCACCTGACTTGGATGATATTGACAGCAACGTAACATCAGGAGTTGCAGGTGACTTATCATTCGGTGCAGCAAACAATCAATCTTCCGCTTCGCCTCCATACATTTCAGTCGCAGCTTCAGCCGGTCTCGGATCTGCTCTCGACGTTAACGGTTTATACACAACAGCAGAAAATAGCAACAATTTACGAAGAGGTCTTTTTAATGGGACAGTTGATCAGACTGGAGATTTAAACGAAGATGTAGCCGCAGATATTACTTCCCCGTCAAGCCGAACAAACTATCCTGTAGATTCATTTGGCGACGCGGACGTTGGCTCACTCATACTAGAAGTCAACGGCGCAGATCTATATACCCTAAGCCTTACAGCAGGAAGCACCGGTACCGGTTCACCAGGAGCAGGATCAGGAACACACGTCAATGGAAACGGATCAGGTTTTACAAACCTTTCAGCAGCCACCGCAGGCACCTTTGACGGCGGCGCATCGTTTGCTAGTTTCAAGCATCGAACAGGACGCTGGAAAGTGGCAGCAGCTGATCAAAGAAACGGCTGGAACTATGCAAGGGTCAAGCACAGCAAAGGGTCAGTTATTAATACCAACTACGTTGAGTGGGTAAACGATAATGACTCTAACACACTGGCAGCCAGTGCAAACACGCTAGCATTTTCAGGAACTGGGTCTAAGCAAATATCTGGGGTGACATACTTTACAGGCGGCACTGGAAGATATCAGGTTACAGTTTCAAATGCATACAAATATGTCTATGACAAGACAACAAATCATACATTTACAACATCAAATGCAGGCTTAACATCAGGAGCTTCATACGCAATCGCTGCTATTACTCCTGCTGACATAGGTGGGTCTGAAGACCACACAAAACAAATTGTTGTAGACGAAACTGATACTGTGACAGCAAACTACATTTTAGGCGGATCATTAACAGCAGGAATTAGCGTCGCACACCCTCTCAAGTCTAACTTGGCGAACGCCGGACAAGCTTCAGCCTCAGGCATACTATTATATAGTGTCTCTGACACAGCTACGGCCCTGTCAGAGACATTTCAAGATGAAGACCATAGGTTACAGGTAGGCACGTATGCAAATCAATCAGATGCAGCTAGTGGAAACGCTTGGGACTCGTCTGTAAGTCTAGTTCACGGATCAGACACTGCACACAATACAGGCCTTCAGGTCTATAGGGAAAGATTGTACTCACCACGTAATACACTGAACTCAGGTGACTTTAGAAATAGCAGCGATGGGGGCTCATTGGCAAACGGCCCAGCCGGAAACCCAAACTATTCTGCATCATCAGGAACTCGTACATATTATAGAAAGTTTCAGAACACATCAGGTGCTTCTGTTAGAGACTTTACCTACACAATCGCCGGCGATGTAACGCTAGTGGGTGCATCTGATTCTATTGGAGCAGATGACAAATTTAAGCTTTCTTTTAAAATGCCAAATGACGGATCAGGAAACTCTACGGGGTTTCTGGATGCTAAAAATGCATTTGCTTTAGGCAGCACCTCCGACGCTGACGGAGGTGCAATAGGATCAGTTGATACAAGCGATGCAATGACAAACCACGTCTCTTTCGGCATAATTGAAGTAGGAAATAATGAGTTTATCGTCGCAAAAATTGAAGCAGCACACACGTGGACAGGCTACATTGATTCTTTAGTTGTTGCATTCGGTGCAGTAGGAAGTGTTGCAGCTTCTCCTAATGTCAATAATATTGACCAAGATACTGATGGTGTCGCTGCAAATCTATCATTCGGCGACACACTAACCAAGTCAGGCTACTCAACTATTGAAACAACAGCAGGTGGCACAGCTAGAAATGCTAACGACTTATATGCTCTAAGCGCCCCACGTCATGGAGTGCTTAATGGTGCAACAAATGTTGTAGGAACAATAAATGAATCCACATCAGCTAGCGCAAATGCCTATCCAGCTAATGCATTTGGCAGCGGAGTCGCTAATACAGGTACTCTTAAGCTAGAAGTTAATGGATCAGTTATCCACACGACTAACCTCGCTTCATTCGGATCAGGAGACAGCTTAACTAGCAGCTCAGGCTTTACTAGTTTGTCCGCAGCTACTAACGGTTTAGACACAAGCAGCTTACCAGACTTTACAAAGTGGTATAGAACCGGATCATGGAAGGTGGCAGTAGCTGCTCAGAGAAAAGGCTTTAACTTTGCGCGAGTTATTCATACGATCGGAGCCACAGACCATGAGTCATCTTATACTGAATGGGTAAACGATGACGATGCATCAACTGTAACAATGTCAAATGTTGCTGTCGGCGACTTCTCTGAGTCTGGGTCATCATTTTCACTGTCGGGTGTAACATATTTTGTCTCACCTGTTGGAAAGTTTCACTTTACAACAGCCAATTTATATAAATACGTCTATAGTGACGCAAGCAATGCTATTAGATTTCCAACATCAACCAACTGTACAGTTACTCAAATAGCTGCAGGCGGCACAGGCGTAACTAATGCAACAACAAGTGCAACACAAACAACACTTCCTTTGTTAGATACCGGTGTAAGTGATGCCCATGATCAAAACTTAGTAGTTACAGGCTCATTTTCGGTTGATTCTTCTACATCCATTCCAGGTAACCTACAAACTGTTACATTGGTGGGTCGAGTTAATCATCCTCTCAAGGGCAACATTGATACATCATCTACACAGAGTGGAAATCTACTAATATTTACTGCAACAGACAGCTCTACTAACCTAGTTGAACAATTTAATGGTGAAGCTAAGCGTCGCAAGTCAGGAACGTACACGCAGCAGTCTCATGTAACAGCATCTGGTAATAACTGGGATTCTACAGTTTCTCTGGTGCACGGATCTGATACAGCACACAATCAAGGTCTCATGGTCTTTAACGGAAAGCTGGTCGCATTCACCGCCGGCAATAATACAAATATAAATTTCGCTTCGTTAGTGGGTCCAAGCGGAAATCCAAATTACAGTGCAGTATCAGCCGGAACACGTGAGTACATTCGATGGTTTAGAAACACAGAAGGTGCTGCAAGACAAATGTTCCAGATTACGATTAATGGAACAGGTACTATAATTGCTTCCACTGGTACTTTAGGTGCAAACGCCAACTTAATGGTACACTTTAAAATACCTTCATCCAATGCATCACAATCAACCGGCTGGATGGATATTGCATCCACATTTAATACCGGTCAGTACAGCGATGATGCCGGATGCTTTGATTCAGGGAATGGTTCTTTTGACAGTTCTCTTAATGCAACAAACTGGGGAACGTTCGGAACTCATTTTGCTAGTAACAATGAGTACATACTTATCAGGGTTAAGGCACACTCAACATGGACCGGTAACATCACAGACATGACACTAGCCTGGCGAACTGCATAATTTTCTGAGGGATTGCGATGGCATTTGATGCAAAAACAGAGCGTTTGCTGTCGCTTAAAAAGCTATCTGGCAAGGCGCACACATCTAACAATAAGGGTTTGTCTAATGAGGCACTCCCATCAGGTGTTACTATTGCGGCTGCGTCTGTTTTCGGACAGGCAATACCAGCTAGTCCGTCATCAAGCGCGCTATATGTAATAACTGACTCTGTTGTCGAGTATGTAAGACTCTCAGCATCATTTATTCCAGGCTCAGATACTACAGACGGTCATCATGGTTTTAAGCTCACACTTCCTGATGACTATGTTACGCACTCTTCTAATACTAAAAAAGGCTCGGGATTCTATACAAACGGCCGCGAGGTTAATGTTGCGCAAGGAGCTCTTCAATTAGTACCTCCATCTTTCGGTAACAACTACGAAGCTAAGTTATATCATACAGCATCTAGTACAGAAACTAGAATACCTCTTCTAGACGCCAGAGACTGGAACATAGACTACTTTAACGGCACCATTTTTCAACAGGATCCGCCCGGCACCGGTTTTCATAATCAAAACCCAACGTATGTAGACGCTTTTATATACATTGGTGACTATGTTGGTTCAATGCTCGGTTCTTCAAGTCCCGGAGATCAAGGTGCTGCTTACGTTGTCTTGTCAAACACGGGCTCGCTAAGCGACGAGCGAGCACTAGTAGCAGGCTCAGGCCTGACACTAATAGATGGAGGTGCAGGATCATCAGCTACACTTACGGTTGACAGTAATGTAGTTGCAACGCTAGCAGGAAGCATATTTTCGGGCGTCGGTAAATTTAATGCCGGCATATCTGGTTCGTTGACGCATCTTGTAAACGGCAAGTCTTATATGAAGGCAGGTGACAATGTCCAGATTACAACAGGAACAGACGGATCCGTTACAATTGCAGCCTCTGGGCTTTCTGTCGACGGCTTTGATAGAAATTCACAATTTCTGGTCTTAAGCGCAACCGGTTCAATCAATAATGAGCGTGTATTCACCGCTGCACCCGGCCTAGTTGCTACGGACTCTGGTGCAGGCAACGCATTCACACTATCTATTGACAATGATATCATTGCGACGATATCGGGCTCAACATTTACAGGTCCTGTCAAGTTTAATCAGGGAATAAGCGGGTCTCTGCAAAAAATACAGTCAGGATTAAGTTATCTAATAGCAGGATCCAATGTAGCTATAACATCTGCATCAAACGGTCAAGTGACGATATCAGCACCTACACCAGCAGGGGCCATAGATACAAACTTAAGAACAGCACCTTTCTTGACATTTGCGCAAACCAGCTTAGCGTCTAACGAAAGAGTATTAACATCAGGCCCGGGCATAACTCTAAGTACTAGTGAAGCCGGTGCACTTACAATAAAGTCTGACGCGCTTAGTCTAACTAGAAATAAAAAAGACTACAAAATATCTAGTACGATATCTGCACTCACTGGCTTTACCACAACTGGAATAGACTTCAGTACAGCTCTGTTTACACCGAGTGCTATTGATGTTCATGTTAACGGTATGTTAATACACTCCGGAACTCTAGATGAGGTCACAGGAAGTGAAGCAGACTACACTATCAGCGGAAATAGTGAGATTAAATTTAGTTTTGACTTAGAACCTGATGATATTGTTGATGCTATTGTTATGACCTCTGGGTCACTAGGAACAAATTTTGCGCCTAAAAATTCACCGTATGTAACATTCGGATCCTCCGGAGATCTTACAAACGAAAAGGTTATAACTGCCGGCAGCGGCATTAATATTGACGCTAGTTCAGCCAGTGCAGTTGTTATTAGCACTGCTAGACAAAAAGTTGCGTATACGATTACAGGCTCCCACACTTCAGGAAATAATCTTACAGTCCCGGGAATTAATTTTTCAGGTGGGTTTTATTCTGATGCGAACATAGATATATTTATCAATGGTGTCCTTATGGCGTCTGGTTCGAACGAAGATTATACTCTCGCCGGTGATACCCAAAATGTAGTTGTTAATTTCAATCTAGGTATAGATGACAAGATCACTGTAATGATTCAGTAATAACTTTAACCCCATACTTATACACGAATTTCACGTATGTGCCAATAGGAAGGAAACGACTTGTACGAAACATCCGATTTAGCTATAGCTGCTTATCTTATGCTACATGAATTTAAGCTCAAAGACGCCGGCAGATTGTCTACTGGAAAGTTTAAGTTTGTATTCGAAGACCCGGATAAGAATGCTAGATCTAAAGCCGTAGAGTTTCTATCTTCTGACTGTTGCAAATTCGACACGCACATCAAAAACCTAAAAAAGTTACTTTACTAGTCGAGTTTGTTATTCTTATAGAATAGCGTCGAGTCGATTAGGAGGCCGTGTGTCAGGCATACTTGATAAAAAGAAACGAATTCTAGATTTCATCATTACAGAAGAAGGAAGAAACCAATCTGCTAATGGAGAACTAAGAGTTCATTATGCATCTTTTAGCGATTCTGGAGCTTTCTATACAGAAAAGTCCGGATCCTTTGCTGAAGATATATCCAATAGAATTCATTTTGAAGTAAACGTACGACCGCAAGACGCGCTGGTTTTAGAAAACCCGCCTGTATATGCATCTGATACAAAAGCTAAGCATGCTGTGCTTAAGCCGTTTCAAACATCTGACTTCAAGATAGCAGGAACCAACATAGCAAAAGCCTCAGCATCGGGCAAATCTTTGTCAAACATGCTCACAGGCTCAGCTGTTAGTAGTTTTGCTAATAATGTGTGTAGTTCTTTAAGTCAAAATTTCAAAGACATGCAAATTATCGGTACGCTTGATCCGTTTGACGATTCATCTGGTTTTGAAATATTTCCGGAGTCTAAGACATTTGAGTTTAGTGAAGAATCTTCCAGGCGATGGGGAAGAACCACTAGTGCAAAGGCAGACGTCCGACACTGTGAAAGTTTATTTCAAGATCCTAGACTGGGTCACATTCCTAATTATATGTATATGCCACCTGTTAACAAGACAACAGATGGTCAAGATACAAAGTTGGGAAGGTATCCTAACTTAAACAAGCGGAGAATAAACGGGCTAAGTGATTTGATGGCAGGTCTAGCTGGCAAAACCTACGTTGACTTTGATTTTTCGGAAACTTCTAGAGAAAACAACATACTAGTTCAGCCGATAGAATTTAGAGACGACGGAATTAAAAAGTTAGCAGTAATAGACTTTGGCGAGTTTCAAGACAACGACCCGGAATCACCAGGCAGAAGAGTATTTTTTGTCGGGAAGATTTATAGTGATGCTGATGGTAATAGTACATATATCAATATTTTTACAGTCATGATGGATTAAGTATGAGAATAAATTCGAGCTCTAAAAGGATAGGCAATACAGCTAAAAAGAAAAACACACAGTCTAAAAAGTCGTTTAGTGATATCATAATAGTAGGCGACAACGAAGAAAAAGCAGACTTAGTTGACATTGAAGAGGTTCCAGGCACTCGAGGCGCCGGAGAATCGGTGCTGAATGCAAAAGGTGAATTCATATATGATATTGATTTCATAATTGATGCAGAAGATGCAATAGCAGAATCAGTTACAGCTGTTGAAATAACTGTATTTAGAAAGAAGCCGAGTAGAAGATCTAAAATATCAGGAAAGAGCCAAAAAGACGTTAGAGATGCGTTCAAAAGAAAAAAGAAGCATAGATCCAAGCGTTTTGACTCAGAAGAGACAAATGTCCGTTCTCATTCTGAAAATCCCGTTGCTGTGGCAAAGATTAGTTTAGGTGAAGAATTTAAGCATGCTGCTTCATTACGCAGTCACTTAGAAAAGATAAATTCAAAACTAGCTAGTATTAAAGAAGTAACACCTGAAGAAGAAGTACTAGTAAGAACTGCTAGTCCAAAAGAAGACTCCCAAAACAAAAATATAAGAGTCTCATCCAGTATAATGAATTCTATAGGGTCAACATTTCATCTGACAAAATTATCAACACCTTCAGGTGTGTCTAGTAAGTCTTCACTAATAGATGTCAGCAAGTCAATTTCAAAAAAGGCCAGCTTAAAGAAGTCTCAAAAGTCTGGCATAAGCCCACTAAAGATTGGAAATGCCTTTCATCCTGTCATGCCTCTTTTTCTTTCTATTTCTAAAGATTCTAGTGTTACTAGTGACAAGTCCAAGAATACTGTTCATAGAAAGATTAGAAAGTTCACAGTTAAAAATACTAAAAGAGGTAGGTCTGCAGTTGCTTCAAAGAGCAGCCCTAGAAGTGCATCACAAGACAACCAAACCCGTGAAGCCCAAAGATCTTTTATAACAAATCTCAACAAAAGAAAAGATCATATTGAAGAGTCACTAGGTGAAATTAAGTTTAAGACAAAAATGATTGCTTATAGCTTGGCTTTAGGCGTCAACATTAAAAGAGCTGGATTACTGGACAGCCTCTATATGAATGTTCGACTTATTCATAATAAGAACACACCGGGTCAATCAAAGGGATTCTACTTAAATCATAAAGAGCAAGTAGATGAGATGCTCACGCCTGATGTGGCACCAGATATATCAGCTGGTATAATTGGAAACAAGCCAAATGAGGTTAGAATAAGAATTAGTCAAAACGATGACATTGCAGCCTCAGTAATGCTACTTCGAAGAAAAATAACAGAAGACACAGCCGACCCAGAATATCAATTCATGGAGATCGCACAAATAGATGTGCATGCAGAGACTGGATCCGCAGCTTACATCGACAACGGTGTTACAAATGTGCACCCAGTATCATATGAATATAGGGCTGTGCCTGTCGGGCCAACTGGCTCTGAAGCTCCAGAATGTACAGCTTCTATTATAGTCAAAGGAGTAAAGCCCATAGGTATTGCTGCTCAAAAATATGCAAATCCTGATAACAACGTTGCAATGTCTGCAGTTAACAAATATGACAGAGTAGGCATAACAGTTGAATCAATTCCGGATGACGTTGTTGCAATAAGACTGTTTAGAGAAGACTTAAAATCTGATTCTTTCTTTGAAAACAGTGAAAACATGTACAGGCAAGTAGTGCCGCCGGGAACAAAAACAGGAATCATAGAGGTCGGCAAAGGGTTGTCTTCTGTATACGTTGAAGATGACAAAGTAGTACCTGATAGAACATATCGTTACAAGTGTACGCTTCGAAGGGTTAGAGAACCTGAGTCAGAAGCAAATGAAGAAGAAGTAATTCACTACATAAAGCCAAGAGCTAGAACGCCAGTACTAGCTTCCATAGACAACATTCAGACACGAGATGTGGGAGCTAGAACAGAAGTAGGCTTTGACTTAAACGCAGAATTTACAGACCCAGGCTTAGAGCTCTTAGGGGACATATTTGCCGCTAGTGGTGTATCCGGAAACTTTATTGAGGATATTAGAAAAAATAGAGACCAGTTAAAAGATGTTCCTGCTTTCTTAATAACACGTGTCGATTTGTTCACAGGAAGAGCCACGATGCTGGGAATATTTGCCCCCGGTGAGTTTAATGATAATCTAGAGCTCCAAAAAAAGATAGGGGCATACATGATTCCAGGGCGCAAGTATAGATACATTGCTAAGCTTTCACTCCGACCTCCAGAAGCGTTCTTTAAGAATGCACTTACAAATATTAGCGTACAAAACAAATCACTGCTAGGTCTTTCTGAGACAGATAGATACGAAGTGCTAGCTCAGCGATTCATGTCCGGATTTGGTGCAACAAGCGGTCTAGCCAGTGATACAGAATTGACAAACATGTCGGAAGTAGGCTTAATTGGTCAATTTGAAATAGGTAAGACAGGCATTGAGCTAGATGAGACTATTACAACAGCAAAAAGAAAAACGCAGGTGCTGGCTGCCGCCGCAATCCCACGAAAAAGATTTAATTTTGTGGAATGGAAAGTTGAAGGCGATCCATTTGATATTAATTTTTATGTTGTATCTCTAAACTATAAAGGATCTAAAGGAGTAATTGGCACAATTCCGTCTACAAGATCCAGTACAGTATCGTTTAGAGACAAGCTTTACTTTAAAGAGTTGGGCGCGCTATCTTATTCCATTATGCCCGTATACAACAATATGAAGGTAGGCAAGGCTCTAGAGACAAACATTATCAATAGAAAAAGAGATATATCTTCCGACCTTCTAGATAGAATGATCCTAAGAAAATCTTCAGGAGCTAAGCGAAAATAATGTTTAATATGCAACCACCTTATTCTGCTACCCCACCAAAATCATCAAGCCCAGAACGCGGTCCATCGCCTTCCTTGGGTCCTAAAGGAAAATCAGCTTTCGGAGGGAGCACGTCTAAGTTTGGAGGCTTTTCTTCTAATACACTAAAACAATCGCTCCTGGGTAAATCTTCCCAAACACTATCCCTAGAAAAAGCATTTAAATCTGTTGAAACTGAAGAACAAAAAATGCGTCGTCTACTGGAAGAACAAAACCAAAAGATGGAAGAGTACGCTGAAAATATGATTGCTGCTATGAATGCTTCTTCTGAAGAAGAAGGTATAAGCATTGACGGAATAAGCTCAGCATTTGCAGCACCTAAGCCTAGCGAAAAACAATTCCAAGATCAAACAGCAGTTGACGTTGATATTGATACAATTGATGATTTAGATGATCTATCGATGTCGATCTTACGACCCGAGATTATTGCTAGGTTCAATGGTAATCAAGGCACGCAGGATAGAATCGACGGCATCGGAGGGCATAATTTTAGAGATTTGCTTGACGGAAATATCGTCAGAGACCAGCTAGCGGATGATGTGTATAAAAAAGTATATGCACATCTAGAAGAAAATGCAGAAAATCTGCTCAGCGCAGCATCTGTAAGAGTAGATGATGTATTTGAAACAACAAAGAACGAAACAGATGTACTGATAGCTTATAGGACAATGATAGACAGTGCCTTGAATGCACTAGACCTTCATGAATGCGGCGAAGAGCTAGGTGCTTTATTTCTAGGCAACGTTGCAAGTATACTGACACCCGAAGACGTAATAGTTGAAGACTTACCAGCTACAATTCAGGACCTAGTCGCCAGATCTACAAATTCTACAGTTGATGTAGAGATATCTTGCTCTAATACAAAGCTTTACTTTTCACTTTTAGCATCTGTATACGAAGCTATGTCTGGCTACGCTCCACACTTAGGCCAGTCCGGTATACCAACAGGTCCATTTCACTATAAGTCCAATGATCGTCCTAGATTTTCAATTGAAATGTTTAAAGAGAAACAAGTACGGCAAACTAGTTCAGCGGAGAAGTCAGTCGTTCGTAAAGGCACATCAGCCGTTGTATCTTCAATACTAAAAACCAACATGACAAAGCACATTCAGCAGCTTTTATGCTGTCTAAGTAATGAGCTAATTGTTTCTGGTGGTATTAATAGACTTCTAGGTACAGAATTAGGCAACAAGTATGGAGTAGCTTCTGGTGATCCTTTTAAGGCTGTTTTTGGTGTGGATATGTCAATTGTGTATAGCGAAAATTCTGTAAATATTCCTCGAATTAATCCAAAGCCTGGATCTTTGTGTGACTTTATAACTGCAGTTGATACTGACTCAAATCGTGTTGTGCTGCCCTTTGAAGTTTCTAGTGTAGATCTAGGCACCCAACATTACCTGCCAGGATCAAGTTATATGGTTGAGGGTCCTGCTAGAAAAATAGACAAAAATTTCACAAATCCGCTGGAAACCTTTAATAATAATCTAATGGGTGAGTCAAAAAGTGCTAAAGCATATATTAGTGAACTATTTGCCCTTGAAGAAACAACACCCTTAGCACCGCAGAGCTTATTCATAAGGATCCTAGAAGATATATACACAATTTGCCTCGAAGCCTCTAAGCCAATAGATCAGGTGGACAGAAATACAATATTATCTGCAGCGAAAATATCGCTGTCCCACGAGTCAATGACTATTGATCCAGAATTCAGGACATACCCTAAACATGTTATGTGTGCTGCTGATATTCGACACATGATAGAAGTCACCTTAAAAGAAGAAGAACAACCGGCTTATAGAGCGAGTTGCAATTCTGAAGTTAAGAAAGAAGTAGATAGAACTAGCACCTGGTTCTTGAACAGGGGCAATTTTGACAATGCAGTGAAGATTGACTGGCAATGGGCTATAATGGATATATCTGAAGATGTGAGCTCACAAGATGTTGTGCCCATCGGACGAGAAAGTTTATGTAAGTTTGAAATAGACTCAGATGGTGAAACTGAAACACCTCACAGGATGATACTGACTACTGTGGACGAGTTGATGGCTGAGGCAGATAGATTTGCAGGCCGTAAAGGAAAGCAAACGTCGTATTTAGACCCAGACGGTGTTACAGCACTTTCAAAGCTAGACTACTCTGCAATGTTAGCAATAGTATACCAGCTATACAACAAGCTTGTAAGTGACTTGTTTCACTGGCACTGCATAAAGAGGCCAGGAGCAAGCCCGGACTACTCTAAGGCTATTTTACTAGATCGTGCCAAGAACAAGAAAACATCAGAGGCGATATTTGCAATTCTAAGCACTTATAAAGAGGGAGGAGACTTCTCAGCTCTGTTCGACGACGACGGAAATGCACTTGCGATTGAAAATGTTTCATTGTCTTCCAAAGTGGGTAAGAATTTGACAATGGGGCAGCTAATCGATGTTGTAGACGGATTAAAGAGGCACCGATCCTTTATAAAATGTGGTGTACACGCTGTCGAGGCAGTTTCGCAGAATATATCACAAAAAAGTACAGCGCTTTCTAGCTTTCAAAAGTCTGCAAGGGAAGTCTTGACTAATAAAGTAAAACTGGTAAACGTCAAGAACAAAAAATTGTCTTCATTTGTAACGTTAATAAATCAACCGCTAGGCAAGGAAGCACTTCGAGGCTTGACATCTATGCAGGCATCCAGTACAACAGCAGCATTTCATAGAATGAAGCCAGCTTCTGAGATAGAAAAAAGACAGTCGCGTTTTGTTATGACACCAGGTACCGTTGAGGCACTCAGGATATTTCATGAAAGTAACTTACTGGATGAAACTCAAAATGTTGTGTGTGTAGGTTTACCTAACGGAATGATAGATAATTTAAGAACTAGTACTACAACAGAAGGAGAAAGATCGTCAAAGACTACATCATCGGGAGAATTATCAGTTCGATTCTTGTGCGACAATGAGCTTTACACATCACTGTCGTTTAGTGATATCGAGATTAGATACGATTCCAGTCTATACATTCTACCTGATTCATATAGCTTAATAACTAGCGTGGAAAGTGAAGAGGATGTTAGTTCAAAGAAAAAAAGTCCTGATCCTATTAGAAATCTAGTTAATAATGTAGTGTTTTACAGGATCGTCGGCGGCAACATCATAGAGACCAAAACAGGGTCAGAAATAATCGAAGACAGCAATGAAAGTGTTTATGAGATACTCAAAAACCATGTGTTTAGTGACCTAACAAGAATTAGTATCGATATTGCTATGGGCATTGACATTAATGAGTCTGACCTGAAAAAATACGAAGATCTCAACTCTGCACATATATCAAACGAAGGCAGGTCTCTAGTACAGGAGCTTTCAAAAAATAAAAACATCTATATGTTTGAAACCGGCAAAGTCGCTCTAGACGGTGTCACTACACCCATGGTAATAGATGAATCAACAACATTCTATTCTCTTAACAGCAAGCCGGCAGGTCAAGCAGCATTTCAGAACATCGGTGAAAACGATACTAACGATATTAAGCGTACTGGGCAATCATGCCTATTCACAGCAGAACTAGATCGCCATAGAATTATTGGAACATCATCGTTTGACAGGGTCTTTTACGTGCCGGTAAACACACAAGACTTTGTCTTAGACGAGCTAGTAGGCATTGCAACAGAACGTAAAAATTATAAAGTAGGATCACAGTCCAGGCAATACTTCGATATATCAGGTTTTGTTTGTGACGTGAGGGTATCGTAATGGCAAAAGAAAGTTTTATTTCAAGGGAAGTTTTTAGCACCAAGTTTCCAGCAATCAGTGAAGTATCAGTAAAGTTTCACTATAACTTCTTTGTCAAAGATGAGTCTATTAATGAGACTGGAGACCTTGCAATCGAAGCAAGACCGATTGGTTCATCAACTGCAGACGCAATTGATAGAAGGTCACTACAGAAAAAAGTATCAAGATACACAATTGTAAGCTTTAAGGGCACTCATTCCGGAGTATATCTGGATTTTGACAACGAAGCAAGAACAGGTCTAGTCTCACAAAACAAAAATAAGATAAACTTAGAAGGTCACATCACAACAAGCTTCTTCTCATCAGCTAGATATCAAGATCAGAAGGTAAGGGACAAGATAATGAGTCAAGTGATGCGTCTGGCCAGTCTATCAGGAATTGATCTGACTGATGCTAGTGAAGTATCACAAACAGATATAGCTAACGTCGTTGATGCAGTGACCGGAGACTACATATCCAAAGATGTGCTCTTATCATTGATCCATGAAGAGCTATTTAAGAGTATAAAGTTTTCAAATCAAACTGAAGAGACAACAAAAAAGCTTTACGACAATGCGCAAAGATTCAAGACTAGCATGCAAATCGATACAAGATTCATCAGTGATATCTACAGCATTAATAACTGTAAATTGAACAGAGGTATAAAAGGGTTACAACATCTTTCCAGTATCAGTGCATCACAGTCTGAAGCAAGAGCTGCTTCTGTTGCTGCTATTAATTTAGATGTTGACTACGAACCTGATGTACACATAATCAATGATGGTAGCGAAATTAATGAGCACATTGTCCCGAAGGTGGGCTCTGTGGGCTATATGATTACAAAAAGCCGACTGACAAAAGGCGTCAAGACTTTTGCTGAAAACTTTTACTTAGACGGAGTTCACAATACACAATTTATAGACACTAAGGTCGCATACGGGCAGACTTATGTATATGAGGTGTCTTCTGTCTCTTTAGTTGAGATGTCCATTGATGTAGAAGAGGAAGAGGAAGAGCCAAGCATAAGATTTGTAAGATATCTTGTGCAGAGCAATCCGTCAAAAGATACTAGCATTATGTGCGTAGAAGATGAAGCACCTCCTTCACCTGATGCCATATTCTACAGATATGATTACGATCGAGACAGTTTAGTTATGGACTGGAGGCACCCTATTACGTCGCAACGTGACATAAAAGGCTTTCAGGTTTTTAGACGAAATTCAATTAATGAGCCATTCGCACTACAAAAACAATATAATTTTAATGACTCATTGTTGATTTACCCAACAGGTGAACTACCTGCGCCTAGTCTCGTAGAAGAACTAGTATATCCAGTTATGTCATATGAGGACCTAGAGTTCAATAGAGGTTCTTCATTCATCTATACAGCATGCTCTATAGACGCCCATGGCTATATTTCTAACTACGGAACACAAACTAGGGTTACATTTGACAAAAATACTAATAAGATACGTCTACAGAACATAAGTCAGCCTGGAGCCCCAAGGCAGTACCCAAATATGTTTATAAGCCCAAACGAAGCCCAAAACATTAATGCTGTTCGCCTAACTGAAGACGTCATAAGAGACAGCATGCACAAAAACATGAGAGTTTATTTTGATCCTGAACACTATACGGTTGTAGATAAGCAGGACGTTGATTTGAAGCATTTGGCTGATGATGCGTCTGGCGGGGTTTACAAGTTTGAGGTTTTGAATCTAGATAGGCAAAAAAGCAAGACACTGTCAATCAAGTTAAAAAATAGAAGAACTAGTTAAACCAGCGACGGAAGTAATAAATATTAGTGTCTATGCAAACAAGAGATCAAACGATTTACCGTAAACATCGGGTAGGTTATATTTAATTGAAGAAATGTAGGAGATTATTACTATGGGCTTTTTAGACCATTCCACCAATAATATCATTGTTGATGCAGTTTTAACAGATACAGGCCGAGAATTTTTGGCTGCTAACAAGGGCGATTTTAAAATTGCTTTTTTCTCTCTTTCCGATGACGAAGTAGATTACACGATCATTGAAAAGTTTGGTAGATCTGTAGGTAAAGAAAAAATTATTAAAAATACACCAGTATTTGAGGCGCAAACTGTGGGAACTATTGCGCAGAAACACAGAATGCTAAGTCTTCCCGACCCATCCATTGTAAGGCTTCCGACAGTCACAATTGAAGGGACATCTGGGCTTTCCGGAAATACTGTTGCTTTCAATACAAATAGCAATACATCAAGAAAAGTTGTATTTGAACAAACTATTGAGGGTGAAACCAGAATTCCAGATGGTGTTTCTGATACATCATTTACAGTCGAAGTACCAGACAGGTTTTTATCGTTGCAAGAAAAGACTCCTTTTAATATTGAGGCGTCTACTAGAATTGCATCATATACATCACAGGCAGGTACACCTAACGAGAAGAATGGCGCTCGCACAGAGTTTACACTTCAACTACAGCCAGGTTTAGACGATACTGTATTTAAAACATACGGAAACCAAGGCAATAAGAACACAATCTCAGCTGTTGTAGCTATTATAGGCGATCAGTCTGGTTACAGAAAAGATTTTAGTGTTACAATAACAAGACCGAGCGCATAATAAGAGGAACAAATGGCACAACTAACAGGTGGAAGTTTTAAAAGAATCTCTCCGGAAGATATTAAGGTAAGAAGATCTGCCTTGAATCAACTGGTAGATGTTATTCAAGAAGACGTTTCTGGTTCTACGACTAGAAGAGCATATCAAGTATTCGTAACGGGAGGCGTTGGTCCGGGGGTAACTTCTTCACTATATCAAACAATATACGATCAAGACTTTACACTTCAAACTGCAAACCCGATCTTTGATATGACCGTTGGTCTTTATGAGAGTGGTTCTACAGTTACAACATGTAAAACAGGTATCGATTCAGCAGGAAAACTGCTGTTTCCTTCACAATCAATTATGATGAGAGAGAAGGTTGATATCTACAAGCAGTATGCTAAAGTTTTATTAGGTGATGCTAACTCATCATTTAGCTCTCCTTTTGGCGATGCTGCAGCAGCTAATAGAATTGATGAAGCTCTCTTTGTGTCGTTTAAGCGTTTGTTCGCGCGTGACAAGATCAAAAAAGAAACCTTTGCAATGCGTTTTTACGAAACAGGCACGATGTCTGTACACGAAATTACAGGCAAGCACATCGGTGAAACATTAGCAACAACATCAGTCTCAGGATCAATGATTTTTACTGATATTGGCGCTGCAACAAACACACAGAGAACTTTCGGCGGTGATGTAGCAGCAATCGTATCAGCAACAGACACATCTAGAAAAGTAGGTCTAGTATTTTATGATCACGGAACATGTGTATTTGATATTGCAAAGATAATTTCAGGATCACAACATGTCTATGGAACGATTGATGCAATGAATCGCCTCACCGCGAAGGCTTTAAAGCCGGTAGGTACAATGATGATTGGTGGTGGTTTACACAACTATGCAGCAAATACCGCCGGGGCTACACTGCAAACAGCTACCGCTGCTAACAATGGTGGGCCTGATGCAAATACAAACGTTACTAGAGCAAAGTATATTCCAGATCTTTTAGTCTCAGCATCAATCGACCAGATCTTAGATCACTTTGCAACATGTCGATTCCAGTCTGGGACATTAACAGCCATGACGTTTCAAAACGTCACAACAATCAACAGCACACTTATCTTTTGTAGGGCAACTGCTGATGAATTCAACTACTCAACAAACCCAACGTTTACAAATACATCCGGAAGAATTCGGGTTGTTGATCAAGGACAAGAAGATTCTCAGCGGTCGTTTACATTTCCAACCACGGTAGGTCTTCATGATGAATTTGGAAACCTTCTAGCCGTAGCGAAACTTTCGAGACCGATTGAAAAGAATGACGAACGAGATGTGACGTTTAGAGTTCGGTTAGACTTCTAAAGAAGCGAGGGCTCGATGGCCATTGTACCGATCACTGCAGATAATCTGGAAAGATTTAAAATCCAGACCAGTCCAAAGAGGACCCTAGTATCTAGTTCAAATGGTCTAACAGGCTCGATAGCAGTTTTTGGACGAACTTCAGATAGAGAAAAAGACGCTTTTCCTCCTGCAGACTTTAATTCTAGCCAGTTTGATTCTTCAACAATTGAACAGTCAAGAATTGACGCAATTAACAAGTATCAACAATCTGTCTTTGAAGGCACTACAGGATCTATTGCCGGCAGCCTTGAGACTTACTTAAACTCTGTTAATAAAGCGCCTAAGTCTGCAGTAAAGTCCAAGCGAGTAGAAGTTACTAGATTCGAACCTTCTCATAAGTTCACTAAGGACACGATGAGAAAGAACGTTGTTAAAAACGTTCTGTTTCCTAGATATCGTCCTCTTTATAAGTCTTGTGACTGGTCTTATCCCAATTACCACACTCTAAACTTTTTTACGGGCAGTGCATCTACCAATGCTAGTTGTTTAATTTATCCCTGCTCAACAGGCAGTGCTCAAACTTCTGACAAGGACAATTTTCCGTATACACCAGGAAATGAATTCACATTTGAATTTTGGTTAAACCCTAGATACACAACAACTACACCTACCCATGGCCCAGGAGGAGCATCAGCTGACGGTCATTACCATGCCGGCACAATTATGCACCTCTCTTCGTCATATTGTATATCATTGGTGTCCGGAAGCTCAACAGATCAGGATGGCTATCCAGATAAGTTTAGAGTAATGTTTCAGCTTGGACATGCAGCACAAACACGCCCACACAAGGTAGGCTTATATAATGCAGACGGAACAGCTTCTAGCACAAACCCAAGAACCGGCGCAACGCTAAGATCAAATACACAACTATTTACAGCAAGAGCTTCAGTAGTTGAAGGCTTTGATAATGACTACACCAAGGGCAAAGGCACAATAGCACTGACGTCAGATAATATTCTAAAGAAGGATCACTGGCACCACGTAGCAATTAGAGGCGGAAAAGGAATCAATAACAATAAAGGCTCCTTTTATGTCGATGGAAAAATAGCAGGTACTTTTCCCGTTTGTGCAAATTCTTACGCCGGCGACGTAATGCCGCTCCAGATGGACATTCCTGACGGAGATCCCGACGCATTGATTGTAGGTAACTACTTAGATACAACATTTGTCGGTGCACCTGAACCTATTCTAGCGAGGTTCTTTAATGTTAATACTGCATACAAGGAAGGCCTAGTTTCCATGTATAGAGGACAGTATGACAAAAGCTTAGCTGCAGAACCTTCACACTCAGATCCTCAGAGTTCAAGGTTTAAGTTCACTAATCCCTTAAACGCTGAAATTCATGAAGTTAGAATTTGGAAAGAGTATAAGTCGGTAGACAACCTGATAACAGGATCAAGAGGCTCTCTTACACAGATGAGCGGAAGCCTAATATTCTATGTGCCCCCATGGTTTACAAAAGAGACTAGAAAAAGGGAAGTTCTACAAACACCATTTCAGTCTTTTAGAACAAAAACTGACGATCCATTTAATGTTGCTCTATCTTTTGGTGTGGGCGGACGTGAACTAAATCTTCCTAACTTTACAAGAGAGCTAGTGCAGGGAGTTTCACCTAGACTATATAATTTAGTCGCATCAGAAAATGCAGGCTCTACACAGTTTATGTCTGCTAACGATTTATTATATGATGCTGAGTACACATCAAACACCGGTGAGCAGATAGGCTCTAGAAACGGAGAGGATAGAGGTTTTTCTAACATAAGAAAAGGAAACCTTTCCATTCTTCCAAATGACAACGGTCTGTTTAATCCAGATTGGTCTTTGCTGGACACGACTAAAACGACACTAGGCACATTTGGTATTATACCCGCATCAGGATCAATAACTTACACAGGCCAACCTGCGGTTAATGATAGAGTCAAGATAACATCGACTTCTGGTGCTTCACATACTTTTTCTTTCACTAGCAGTGGTGTTAACGGCGCCAAAGACTTAGATGGGATTGTTAATGTTCTCATCGCGGGCTCTGAAGATGCTACATATACTAATTTTGTAGCTGCCACTACACAAGCCACAACATTTGGTAGTGATCTAAGTGCTGTTCTAGCTGATGGCCAGAATTTAATTACTTTGCGCCAAGGTAGAAACGGATCAGCAGGCAACACTAGTATAGTAACATCGTTTCCTAAGCTAAACCAGTCGTCTTTAACAAATGCAACAGCAGTTAGTTTTACCGGTGGTGAAGATGATCCTTCTGTGGCCGGCACAGCTACAGATAAGTTCGTAGATGCCTTCGGTGTTAAAAACCTAGGGTTAATAAGCCTAGAGAAGATGGTAAGCACAGGATCAATTCCTGAAGGTCTGGTTGACATTGTTAGTGAGTATCGTGGTAAGCCAGGTATTGGTTCTTTTGCTGCAGCTGCTGAAATAACTTGGACGAAAGACATAACAATCCAGGATAAAGCAACCATAACAATTGTTTCTCATAATAGCAAAGAAGTCACATACAAGTTCTTAAACGATTCTTTAGGCGGAAGAGCAAACGGAACAGTTGATAGTGATAACACCGTAATAATTGACGCACGTCCAGCAGTAGACTCTGCAGATGGTGGTACTGCCACTAATATCAATGATGTATGGTATAGATTCATGACAGCGGTGAATACCGGACACGGAGGCTACATTAATGTAACAGCACCATCTGTAGTGGCACCTTCGGTATATGATACATTTGATCCTGAAATGACTTCAATAATACTGAAACAGTCAATTAAGGGAGAACGCGGTAATACATCGATCAAAAAAGCCGGCACATGGGACAGTGCTATAACAATTCCTTCGAAGTTTTCAGGAGGTAAAGATAATCCTGATGCTTCTATTCTAAATAGTCTTGAAGGTGCATCACCCGAAGATCCCGGCATCGCACCAGGTGGAATTCTTACAATCCTAAACAGGACAAGAGAT